>Ga0255781_10002750_pt1 | contig 13907 bp, 12 predicted proteins | sample 101ome_21_FD_179979 | JGI IMG/M metagenome (GOLD analysis project Ga0255781, IMG submission 179979) | Coastal salt marsh microbial communities from the Groves Creek Marsh, Skidaway Island, Georgia - 101413BT metaG (version 2) | ecosystem: Environmental > Aquatic > Marine > Intertidal zone >...
GCCGCCACCCAGCCGACGTGCATGGCCAAGAATGGCATGAGAGGCGCGACGATAATACCCGCGGAATTGCCTCCGGTATTCATCAATCCACAGGCGGGAGCACTGTAGGGGCCGGCGATAAATATTTGGGCAGACCAAAAGGCGCCCTCCGCAAATTGGGTCGCCGCAAAACACAGGGAGAGCAGGGCGACAGCGACATAAGGCGAGGGAGAGTACAGCCCGACATAAAGCAATATGCCTGATGCCGTAAGGCCAATCATGGCGGGGATCCGGCAGCCCAGTCTGGGCCCCCAGCGAGCGCATAGCGCGTCACAGGTAAGACCGCCAAGGGTTGCCATGACGGCGCCCGTTATCCAAGGTAACGCCGCGAGAAAACCGGTTTCCAAAATACTGAAGCCCAACTCAGTCACCAGATAATGAAAGAACCAGGTGAAGAAAAGGTAGAAAACGTAGTTCTGGGTGAAATAAGCCGCGGCGAGCAGCAAGGTTTCGCGGTTTTTCAGCAGGGACTTCCAGGCCCCAAAGCCCGCCTCCTGTGTGAGCCCATCGCGGTTAGCGTAGATTAAATCCAATTCTGGCTTCGTCATGGCCGGGTGTTCTGCCGGGTTATCCCTGGCGTACCACCACCAAATCCAGAAAAAGAGAATGCCCAAGGGCACGAACATGTAGAAGGACGCCCGCCACCCCCAGGTCACCATAACGATAGCGACCAGAGGCTGCGCGAGAGCCGCCCCCAGCGTGAGGCCGGTGCTGGATACTGCATTCGGCAGCGCCCACTGGCCGACCGGGAACCATCGTTCGATCGCCGCGGCTTGAACCGGGTACATGGGGGCGTGAGCCGCCCCCAATAAAAAGCGCACGACAATGAGTGCGACTAATATACCGCTCGCCGATGTCACCAGGGTTCCGGGAAGAAAACCGGTTAACCCCGAAGCCACCACCCAGATAAATCCCGCACCTAGCAGGGTTTTTCTTGGACCGAATAATCGCCCCAGGATGCCGCCCGGCAACTGGCAGGCGGCATAGCCCCAGATAAAGCTGGCGTAGATCCAACCCATTTCAAGCTCTGAAATGGCGAGCTCGGGCATCATGTGTTCGCCCGCCACATGAATGTTTTGTCGCATGAGATACGATAGAAAACTCAGCATGAAAATCGCTGAGAAGAATCGCCATCTGACGGGGATAGACCTGAGTCTCATAATCCGGTTAGCTCCAAGCTGACTTCAGCCTGCCGCTTATTGTCTGCTAGTAAGGCTACAGACATCGGCAGATCTCGGCGAGTGACCATCATGCCTCAATACGGGACGCAGGGTGCAAAAATTTGAGTGGATCTGAACGTGCCAGTGGTAAGCTACGATGCCCCGTTTGGGTGCTGTTGCAAATAATCATGAGGAATAGCAGTGACGTCACCACGCGTTGATAAAGTTAATTTCTCGCTAACGGTTCTGGTGTTGCTGGGATTAGCTATCCCTCTCCTGCTTGCCCCGGCGTGGACCGCCGACATCTTGCAGACGGCTTATGGATGGATTACTCGCTCTTTTGGTTGGTTTTACGTGCTGACTGGCGCGTTAGCGGTGATCATTGTTTTATACATTGGCCTGAGTCGCCATGGGCAGGTCCGCCTTGGGGATGTGCCGCCGGAATTCTCCACGTTTAGTTGGGGTGCCATGCTGTTTGCCGCGGGTATTGGAGCCGGTCTCATGTACTGGAGCGGCATTGAATGGGCCTATTACGTAAACGGCCCGCCCTTTGGCGCAGAGCCTGGCTCGGATGAGGCCTATCAGTGGGCTGCCTCCTATGGGATTCATCACTGGGGCGTGATCGCCTGGTCATTGTATTGCTTGCCCACAATCGCTATCGCCTACCCCTTTTATGTCAGAAAGCTGCCTCGCCTAAAATACAGTATTGCCGGGCATTACTGGTTTAAAGGGGAGGAAACCTCGGCGCCATCTCGGCTTATGGATCTGTTTTTTATGGTTGCCCTCATCGGCGGTGCAGGCAGTTCGCTGGGTTTTTCAACGCCTTTGATTTCCGCTTTGTTATCTCGCCTTACTGGCTTTCCAATCGGCTTTGCCCTTGAGCTCGCAGTGGTGGGGATTTGCGTTGCTTTATTCGCCACAAGCGTCGGCCTCGGTTTGGGTAAGGGGATACGCAGGTTAAGCAATATAAACATCGTGATCGCCGTTATTTTACTGGTGTTCATCGTTGTACTTGGGGACACCCTGTTTCTACTCAAGATGGCGGTCAATACTGTTGGTCATCTGTTTCAAAATATTGTCGCTATGACTTTTTGGACCGACCCCATGTCCGACTCTCGATTTGTCGAAGACTGGACTATTTTTTATTGGGCATGGTGGATTTCCTACGGCCCCTTTGTCGGCCTGTTTGTCACCCGTATTTCTCAGGGGCGCAGTCTGCGAGAAATGGTGGTGGGAATGTTGGTTATGGGCTCATTGGGTTGTTGGGCATTCTATCTCGTGCTTGGGCATCACGGACTTGGCTTACAGCTTAGCGGCGCTATGGATCTTTTAGCCCTTATGTCAGAGCGCGATGGCAGTGCAGCCATCGTGGCAGGTTTGGATACCCTGCCTTTGGCGGAGTTTATTCTTGCCGGTTTCTGTATTGTCACCCTGATCTTTTGCGCCACAACCTATGACAGTGCGTCTTACACCTTGGCGGCGAGCGCTACCCAATCCCTACACCCCAAGGAGGATCCGCCGCGATGGCATCGCCTGTTCTGGGCCGGTGCCATCGCTATTTTGCCGATTGCACTCATCTATGCGGGGGGCATTCGGGAGGCCCAGACAGCGGTATTGGTCGTATCCCTCCCCTTGGTCGCTACACTCTGGTTGGCGGCCATTGGCTTGCTCCGATCCTTGAGGGAAGATCACCCGCCGCCGGGAGCGCCTGTTTTAAGTGAGCAGTGATCAGCCAATTGCGCTGGTATCTGCCGGTGCCTCTGGTATCGGTCGAACCATTGCAGACGCTCTGTGGGCACTCAATTATCAGGTGGTGGTGCTCGATATAAACCGGGAGTCTCTCAGAGACTATGCGGGGCACTACGGTGATGGCCGCGCCATCTTTTGCGATGTCGCTGACTCAGTAGCGGTCGATAAAGTTATGGCGGACCTACTCCCATCCTTGTCTCGCGTGGATCTACTGGTCAACAACGCAGGTATTTCTGGCCCTACCGCGCTTCTCGAGGACATTGCCGTAGACGAGTGGCAGCAGACTATCGACACCGATCTCAACAGCCTTTTTTATGTGACGCGTTGGGTTATCCCCTTGATGAAGCAGCAGCGATCTGGCGTGATTATCAATATGGCCTCCAATGCGGGCCTGTTCGGTTGTCCTCAGCGATCACCCTATGCTGCATCGAAATGGGCAGCAGTGGGCCTCGCCAAGACCTGGGCGATGGAGCTTGGTCCCTGGAATATCCGGGTCAATGCGATTTGCCCTGGCAGTGTGGAAGGCCCGCGCATCGATCAGGTCATCCATCGGGATGCTCAATCCCGGGGACAGTCGCCCGAGAAAATACGAGCTCGTTATGAGCAACAGAATTCCCTCAGGCGCTTTGTCAGTGCCGATGATGTGGCAGCGATGGTGATGTTTTTAGCGGGTCCGGGCGGTGCCAATGTTACTGGGCAGGCTATCGCCATTGATGGTCATACCGAAACCTTGGCATGAAAGGCGTATCCCATGAATAAATTCTGCAGAGCCTTACGATGCGTTCTGACCTGCTGTGGCATCTTCTGGATTTTTTTGTGTATAGCCCCACTTGGCTCTGCCTCAGAGGAGCCTCAAGTGAAAGTGCGGGACACATTGTTTGTAGGGCAGCGAGATTCAGGGGGTGTCGAATCCTTTAGAGGCATTCCCTTTGCCTTGCCGCCGGTCGGTGAGCGCCGGTGGCGTCGACCCATTCCCTGGCAGGGGGCGGGTGGCACCTACGACGCGACAGAATTTGCTCCCGCCTGTATGCAAACCGGCAGCGGACTTGCCTGGTATCACGGGATGATGCGTCGAGTGGGCGTAGATCCATCGAATATGGAGGGCCCTCGTTATTCAGAGGACTGTCTGTATCTAAACATTTGGACTGATCTCGATACCGAGGGTAAGCGGCCAGTTCTTATCTTCATACATGGTGGATCTAATACCGGCGGGTGGAGCTACGAACCGAATTACCACGGGGAATCCCTGGTGAGGCGGGATGTCGTGGTGGTCACCGTCGCTTACCGTTTAGGGGTGTTCGGCTGGCTGAGTCATCCCGACATGGAAGTGCGCAATCTTGCGCTTTACGACCTGGCTCTGAGCCTCGACTGGGTATACCAACATATTGCTAATTTTGGCGGTGACCCTAATCGGATTACCGTCTCGGGCGAATCAGCGGGGGCGACAAACGCATTGCACCTAGCGATTTCGCCTCTCAGCAAGGGTCGAGTCAATCAGGTTATACACCAAAGTGGCGGCTTGCCCCTGGACGACAGCCCGGATCCTGTTGAGGCGACTGCGCGAGGACTGGCACTTGCCAACAAAGTGCTCAACGGTCAGACCGATTTAAACGCTCTCAGACGGGCGCCGCCGGAGCGGGTGATGGAAGCCGCGGAAGCGGTATATGCAGACTTTTATTTTGACCCGATAGAAGACTCCACGAGTTTGCCAGTTACTCTTGAAGCCATGACCAAGAGCGGCAATTTTCCAGGGCTTCCGATGATGATCGGGACCAATGCAGACGAACGTCTCATGTATTTGACCGCTGATGGCACCCTTGAGCAGTTGTTAACGACCCGCGTCGGGCCGGTGCAGCGGGCGCAAGTGGTGAGCTATTTGAGTGGGCTGGAGGATGAATGGCAACAACGAAACTATCTAGGGACAGGGCTCGACTTTCTGTGTCCCTCTCTCGAGTTGGCATCCCTCATAGAAAAAAATGGTGGGCAAGCATGGGTCTACCGATTCGATCGCGTCAGGCCGGGTTTCGATCCGATAGGGGCTTATCACGGCGCCGAGCTCCCTTACGTTTTCGACCGGCATGACGACTGGTTACCTTCCTCCGAGGTTGACGACCACCTGACCGAACTAATGCTGGATTACTGGACGTCGTTTATCACGGGAGGCCAACCGACTAGCGAACAGGGAGGGCATTGGCCCGAGTGGTCCACCGCACAGCGAACGGCGCTATTTAATGACGGGGTTTCGTTTACTGAGCACCCTGACCTGAAGCTATGTCGATTGATACGGGGCGCCTAGGCGATTTTAGAGAGTTATTCTCGCGGGCCGGCGAGCAGATTTATCATGGAACGCCAGAATATCAGAGACTCTGGGATACTTGCTTTGCGGACCCGCTCGTTTAAACCGTGGGCAAAGCTATCAGCGGGATTGAGAAAAATACCCGTCAGGCTGTAACTGGGTATTCCCGCGGCTCGAAAGTAAGCGCCGTCAGTGGTGCCAGATATCATTTTCGGGATGACAGGGACTCCCGGATATATCCGATCGAGTGACGCTGATACCGCCTCCATTAGTTCGGGGTTAAATGGCGAAGTATCACTAGACACGGGTGTCCCCACCACAGACCACTCGAGATCGGGGTTGCCAGCAATAACCTGCAATTCCTGCTTGATCGCTTCAACGCTGTGGCCCGGAAAGATTCGGCAATTCACGGTGGCCGTGGCCGAGCGAGGCAGGGCGTTCTCTGCATGGCCCGCTTCAAGCATGGTTGGGATACAGGTGGTGCTTAGGGTGCCTACGTACTCGGGTTTGCTTCTCAGGGTTTTAATCGCAGCCTCGTCGGTAGGATCGGCCGCAAATCGAGCCATGGCTTCTCCCACCTTGTCATTGAGGAAGGGCGCGGTGCGGGCAAAATAAGTCAGCGTGATCTCATTAGTTTCCACCGGAAAGGTATGCATTTCGAGTCGCTGAATGGCGGCGGCCAGATCAAAGATCGCATTGTCAGGACGAGGCATGGAGCTGTGACCGCCCCGATTTCGTGCAGTCATATTGAAGGTGGCATAGGTTTTTTCGGCAAAACCAATTTGATATTGAAACGCCTCACCATTGTCATCCAGCGCGCCTCCACCTCCATCCACGACCAGCGCATATTCGGCGTCGATCAGGTCGCGAAATTCGCTTGTTAGATGCTGGACGGTTTCTTGATAAGACTCTTCGTCACCTGTAAAGGCAATGATTAAATCTCGCGTGGGGACAAACCCTTCAGCCTTCAACCAAACGAAAAGCGTAGTCAACAAGGAGACATCGAACTTGTTATCAAGGACGCCGCGACCATAGTAAAAATTGTCGTCTTCTTGTAACTCAAAGGGATGGCGTTCCCAATCTCTGGGATCGGCACCCACAACATCCATATGGGAAGACAGCAGAATGCTCTGAAGCTTGCTCGAGCCGTCACCTCGGTAACGAACCACCAAAGATGCAGTTTCACCATGGGGTAGTAAGTGAATGTCTTCATCCGGGAACCCTGCCTGTTGAAATTGATGGGCAAGGAAGATTGCATACGCGGGTACGTGGCCAGCGCCGGCTACCGTTTTGCGATTCACGCCATCCCGTAAGAGCTCTTCAGCCAGCTTACTGTAGCGTGCAATCTCTTCTTGGGAAATTTCTGCTGAGGGGAGTGTTGGGGAGACCAGCAGCATGACTAACAAGAAAGCGTTGGGTAAAGGGAATCGGCGCGGCATGGGTCTCGAACTCCTTTGGTTTTGTAAACGCTTCGGCAATAGGGAAGCTCGCGATCGATAGCCTCATAATTAGGCATTGCCCCGTCCCTTGAGGCGCCGCCAAGCATAACATTGATCCTTTGGATGCAAGGCGCAAGGAAAGCTGGTCGATCTGCTCCGATAGTCCGATGTACTACTTCCGGAATCCGTTGTTATCAAGTAATCTCGCCCACGCGCGTGGCAGTCTGGTGCTGTCAGTTAGCCACCGTTAGGGCGTTGTTTGTCGAGTGGTATTCCCTGATGAATAAGGGGGTGAAATGAGCGCTTCCACTGGTAGTCCTGCCCAGGTGATGGCCCCTGATTTCTACCGCTACGAGGCATCGCCTATCTCTAATGTCGCCATGACCGAGGCTGGCATCACTGTGCTTTGGTCCGATGGAGCCAAGCTCAATTGTCATCGCTTTTGGTTGCGGGAAAATGCCTTCGGCCTGGGGGGTATCGATCCGGCAACTCGGGAAGGGCTGCTCGATCCTGCTGAGTTGTCTGATGACCTCGCCATTGCGTCGGCCTCTGTCACGCCTGAGGGTCACCTGGAAATCATTTGGGAGCCCGATCATGACCTGAGTTGTTATCACGCGGGCTGGCTCCGCCACATTGCTGATGGTGAACACCTGGCGAGCAGCTGGGCCCCAGAGCCGGTCGTATGGACGAGCAAAGATCTTCCGACCCCGGCGGCTTTCAACGCGCAAGAGGTGGTCGCTCAATCAGGTACCAGGGCCCTCATGTTGAATGAGTTGCTTAAGCACGGTGTCTGCCTTCTTTCTGGTGCACCAAGCGAAGAGGGTTTTTTGAACCAACTGGCCCAAGTGGTTGGACCCATCCGTGATAGTAATTTTGGTGCTCTGTGGGATGTGAGAGCGGATGTGACATTGGCCGGGGATTCCAAAACGAATACCACGGCCAACACGGGTTACCGCTTAGGTCCGCATACGGATTTACCGACACGAGAGATACCACCTGGATTTCAGTTTCTTCACTGTTTGGTTAATGAGGCTGAAGGTGGTAGCTCAACCCTGACCGATGGCGCTGCGATCGTGTCGGAGTTGCGAGAGAGATACCCGGAAGATTTCGACATTCTTTCGACCAAGCACTGGATTTTCTTCAATCGGGGTCCCGGTATCGATCATCGTTGGTCAGCTCCCGTCATTGACTATTCGCTGGGTAGCACACTGCCTACGATTAGAGCTTTCTATCCCGTGCGCGCTTTCCCCGATATGCCCGATGAGGATGTCGATCTTGCATACCAAGCGCTCCGTCGATTTCATCAGCTCGCAGACGACCCCCGTTTTGAATTGAAATTCCGGCTTTCCGCTGGAGATATCATGTGCTTTGATAATCGACGAATTATGCACGGCCGTGATGCTTTTACGGGGGAAGGTCGACGACACCTGCAGGGTATTTATATCGATCGCGACGAAATCCTATCCACCGCCAGAGCGCTCAATCGTGAGCTGGGTTGTGTCACGGTTTAGGGAACTATTTGTCGCAACCAGCCTTGTAAGAATATCTGACGGGTAAAAAATGTGCGGCAGTGAAATAACAATAAGGAAGTAGGTTACATGTCCCTAGCAATGCGCAAAAAAATATTCATTACCGCAGCGTTAACTGGTTCGGGCAGCACCCAAGACCGAAGCGATAAGGTGCCGCGTAGTCCCGCGCAAATCGCCGAGGCGGCTATTGACGCTGCTCGCGCGGGAGCTGCGGTAGTGCATTGTCATGTGCGTGACCCTGAGACAGGCAAGCCTGCCCGAGATGTTCACCTGTACCGAGAGGTGGTGGAACGCATTCGCGCCTCGGAGGTCGATGTGGTGATCAATCTTACCTCTGGGATGGGGGGTGATCTGGTCTTTGGCCCTCCCGACTCACCGCTGCCGCTAAACCCCGATGGCACCGATATGGTCTCAGGCGCTGAGCGGGTTGCGCACCTGGAAGCCTGCCTGCCTGAAATCTCGACGCTGGATTGCGGCACAATGAACTTTGCAGAGGCTGATTACGTCATGACCAATACCCCCGGCATGCTCGATGACATGGCGCGGCGGATGACCAAGCTCGGCATACAAATCGAAATTGAAGCCTTTGATACGGGCCATCTGTGGTTGGCTAAACATCTGGTTGAGCAGGGGGCGATCCCGGCGCCCGTGATGGTGCAATTATGTATGGGTATCCCCTGGGGCGCGCCTGACGATTTGAACACGTTGATGGCGATGGTGAACAATATTCCCAATGACTGGATCTATTCAGCGTTTTCCATTGGTCGCCATCAAATGCCCTTCGTGGCCGCAGCGGTGCTGTCGGGAGCCAATGTTCGTGTGGGTCTGGAGGACAACCTTTGGCTCGAAAAGGGTCGGCTTGCGAGTAACGCCGAACTGGTCGAGCGCGCGGTGACGATTGTAGAAGCCATGGGCGTGGGCATCATGACGCCGGCGGAAGTCAGAGCGGAACTCAATCTTACTCGACAGGATCCTCCCTGATGCAAAAAGCAGCGATTGTCGGCGGCGGGGTTATCGGGGCGGGATGGGCTGCCCGATTTTTGCTCCACGGCTGGCAGGTGCGCTTCTATGATCCGAGCCCGGCGGCAATTGAGGTGGTAAATCGCGTGGTGGAAACAGCGTCACGCTGGGTGCCTGAAATTTATGACCATCTGCCTCCTCGTGGTGAACTGCTGATTGCATCGACCCTGGCTGAGGCGGTTGCGGAGGCGGAGTGGATTCAGGAGTCGGTGCCCGAGCGTTTGCCAATAAAACACGCGACCCTTGCAGAGATACAGGCGGCTTGCTCTGCTGAGGCCGTTATCGGTTCCTCAACATCCGGGTTCATGCCATCGGAGTTGCAGCAGGATGCCCTGCGGGCGGAACAGATTCTCGTTGCCCATCCCTATAACCCGGTTTATTTATTGCCGATTGTCGAAGTGGTTCCCTCGGCGGTGGTGCTCGAGGAGACAGTGCAACGTGCCGAAGCGTTGTTGAGTGATATCGGTATGAAGCCGATTACTCTCCGCGCAGAAATCCCCGCTCACGTGGGAGATCGGCTGCTTGAGGCGGTCTGGCGAGAGGCCCTGTGGCTCATCAAAGACGGTGTAGCGACCACCGAGCAGATCGATGACCTCATGACCCACGGCTTTGGTCTGCGTTGGGCACAGAAGGGCTTATTTGAAACTTACCGCACGGCAGGCGGTGAAGCCGGCATGAAGCATTTCCTTGAGCAATTTGGTCCTTGCCTGCAGTGGCCCTGGACCAAGCTTATGGATGTGCCGGATCTCGACGATCAGTTGATCTCACGTATCGTGGAGCAGTCAGATGCTCAGGCAGCGGGGCGGTCGGTCAGTGAACTCGAGACCGAGCGGGACGCGAATTTGGTAGCGCTTCTCAAAGCCCTGCGCAGCGAAAACGCGGCGGCGGGAGCGTTCCTGAATCAGTTTGCTGCGAACGATGACTGAGACGGACTCGCCGGAGCGTGGTGGGCCATGACGACGGCTGACTGGTCACCCTTTGTTTGTGCCCATCGTGGTGCCAGTGAGACTTGTCCCGAAAATACCTTGATTGCGTTTGAGAAAGCGGCCGAGGTGGGTGCTGGCTGGATAGAGACCGATATCCAGTTGCTCGCAGACAACACCTTGGCGGTTTTCCATGATCTTGTTTTGGGTCGGACTGCAGCGGGCACATCACGCGTTGTTGATCTGACGTGGGAGGAACTGGCAACGCTCGATGTGGGCAGTTGGAAATCTCCGGAATTTACTGGCCAGCGCCCCATGAGAATGGTCGATCTGTTGAGCTGGCAAACCGCATCGTCTGGCCGGCCCCATATCAATTGGGAGGTGAAGCTTGGGCGTCATGTGACTAAAAGTGAGTGCAACCGCTTCGCAGAAGCTATTGCACGCGTGCTCGAGGATGCCGACAGGAGGCGTCATCTTCTTTCGACCTTCGATCGAACCTTTCTTGAAACAGCGCGGTCCGTGGTTACCGATATCCCTATGGCCCTCAACGTTGAGGACCTCCCTGATGACGCCATCGATTTTTGTTTGGCGCTGGGCTTGGAGGGTATTCATCTGGATTGGACAACACTGAGCGAGGCTCAGGTGAGATCAATCAAGAGGGAGGGCTTGGCCGTACGATGTTATACGGTCAACGATCTTGAGGCAGGCCGGCGGCTTTTGGATTGGGGTGTCGAATTGCTTATGACTGATCGCCCGGGGCCAATGCTTGATTATCTGCGTGCTCATCCCGAGCATCCGCAAGCACCTCTCTAGTCAGATAGAGTCCCCAAATCATACCCCTGTGTGCCCGGCGTCGTATCGGGCCAGTTTGTCCGCCAGACCTCCCGCGATACATCTCCAACAGGGACTTCGGCACGGTTGAAACCGGCACAGGCTGGAATCAGGGGCGACACCACCGTGTCAAACCGGGGCACGGCAAAATAGGGAAAACTGAAACGCGCCTGGCCACTGCGATTTATGACCTTGTGGGGGGTGGATACAAAATAACCGCCGGACCACAGCTCGAGCAGATCACCAATGTTGACGATGACACTGTCGGTCGGCGCATCAATTTCAATCCATTCACTGCGGTCCCTTGGTCTGATAAGCAGCCCGCCGACGGGATCAGGGGCCAAGAGCGTCAGCGCATCTGTGTCCTTGTGTGCGTGGATCCCCGGGCCTGATTCATTGGCATCCTGCGGCGGGTAGTGCAAAAGGGTCATATTAGTCAGGGACTGCTCAAAACAGTCGAGCAACCTGGGCGCGTCGATGTTAAGAATCTCCGCGAGGAGTGTGAGCAAGCGCGCGGTGAGATCATCACAGGCCCGCCAATAGTTGAGGATGGCATCACGCATAGCAGGCTGTCCTTCGGGCCATTTATTGGGCCCATACAGATCGCACGCTGTGCAAATGGGGTCACTCGCGTCGACCTCGAGATGCAGCTTGTATCCCTCATAGCGATCGGGCGATTGGCCCGCGCTATTGGGAGAGAAGAAGCCGAGGGGGATGTACCCGCGATAGTTATCCCGGGTAATGCGGTCCGGGAGCTTCTGATCCAGAGGTTGCTCGAAATACTTCACCACGGCTTCCCGAGCGGCAGCGATTACGCTGGTTGGAATGCCATGGCCCACAAGTATGGCAAAGCCCATCTCCGCGAAAGCATGATCCAGCATCTTTGCTACCTCGTCGTCGGTGGCCGAGAGATCGATGACGGGGACCTGGCATGTGGTTTTAGCCAATGACGATTACCTTGCTGCTTGGGCTGTTCTGTTAGGTACCAGGGGCTGTGGACTGAGTGTATGGAGAGAATTTAAGGGCTTGCTCCCGCGTAAGCTAGAATGTCCCGCCGGAAAAGACAAATCATTTTTCCCGTCTGGGCATCCCCCCAGCACAGCCTATTTATGTCCGGATATGTATGGTCGCTTTGCTCGGGTAAATAAGCTGGACGACCGGCGTTGCCAAAGGTAATTTGAGCGCCTGCAGGTAAAGGACAGACCATGGCCAAGACTGACGATTACCCTGTTGTGGAGTCAACTACGACGCTGCCCCGGCAGCTAAATTTCATTGATGGCGGGCCGCTGTCCAACAGCGATGGAGCCTGTTTCACGACGTACCACCCGGGGACCGGTAGGGCTATCTGTGACGTTGAGATTGCCGGCGATGCCGAGATTTCTCTGGCGGTGGAGTCGGCCCGCCGTGGTTTTGCCGAGTGGTCTGCAATGCCAGCCGCCCAGCGAGGACAAATCCTGCGCAGAGCCGCGGCGATATTGCGCGAGCACAATGATGAGCTTGCCGCCCTTGAAACACTTGATACCGGTAAGGCGATTGCGGAGACATCGGTTGTTGATGTGATTACGGGCGTCGAGGTGCTCGAATATTTCGCGGGCATCGCCCAGGGCGTGCAGGGATCTCATATCGATCTCCCCCCTGAGGCTTTTGCCATTATGCGCAGGGAGCCTTTGGGGATATGCGCGGGGATTGGCGCCTGGAACTATCCGATTCAAATCGCGCTTTGGAAATCTGCACCTGCCTTGGCCTGTGGAAATGCCATGATTTTCAAGCCCGCGGAGCAAACGCCGCTCACAGCACTCCGGCTGGCCGAAGTTTATTGTGAGGCGGGGGTTCCGCCCGGGGTCTTCAACGTGGTTCAGGGGGCCGCCGCAACCGGTAGTGCTCTGGTGTCTCATCCTGATATCGCCAAAGTCACCCTGACTGGGTCTGTGGAAACCGGTAAGCGGGTTATGGCTGCAGCCGCGGCGGATCTGAAGAAGGTCACGCTGGAGCTAGGTGGAAAATCTCCTATTGTGGTGTTCGAGGACTGTAATCTAGAGGACGCCGTCAATGGGGCAATGGCGGGCAACTTTTATTCGACGGGGCAGGTTTGCTCCCACGGCACTCGCGTCTATGTGCATCACTCCCTGAAGGCAGAGTTCTTGTCGCAGGTGGTGGCCAAGACCCGTGCTTTGCGGGTAGGTAATCCATTCGAGCCGGCGACCCAGATGGGGCCACTGGTATCGGCAGAGCAACGTGACAGAGTCCTAGATTACATGTCCATGGCATCGAGTTCGTCCGAGGCAGAGGTGCTTTGTGGGGGCGAAGCAATCAGTGTCGAGGGTCTTGAAGGGGGGTATTTTGTTGCCCCGACGGTCGTCTCTTCTGGCGGTGATCATTTGCCCTTCGTACAGGAGGAGGTTTTTGGCCCCTTTATGACGGTGCTCAGCTTTGAGAGTGAAGAGGAGGTAATCGCGCGAGCCAACAATACCCGCTTTGGCTTGGCCGCCGCCGTATTCACCGGCGATTTTGCCCGCGCCCATCGGGTAGCCAATGCACTTCAGGCCGGAATCGTGTGGATCAATGATTACAATATCACTCCTCCCGAGGTGCCTTTCGGTGGCTACCATGAGTCGGGGCTGGGCCGGGAGAACGGGCTGCAGGCGATCGAGTATTACACCCAAACCAAAACAATTTACGCCAATTTGGGTGCAGTTGCGCCTACCTATTGATGGGTTGGCTGACACGTCAACGCAGATACGCCACACGGAGATGGTCGTCACCTGTGACGGTGATTGGTTTGTTGCTGGGGATGCTACCAATCAGTGTGTTCAGTGCTGGTGTCGACGTCTCAGAGGGAGAGCCCCCGATGAATCCAAAAGTTGTTTTTGTTATTGCCGATGGAATCCCCGCCGATGTCATTGAGCGTGTGCACACGCCAT
>Ga0255781_10002762_pt1 | contig 13872 bp, 9 predicted proteins | sample 101ome_21_FD_179979 | JGI IMG/M metagenome (GOLD analysis project Ga0255781, IMG submission 179979) | Coastal salt marsh microbial communities from the Groves Creek Marsh, Skidaway Island, Georgia - 101413BT metaG (version 2) | ecosystem: Environmental > Aquatic > Marine > Intertidal zone > Salt...
AGACCCATGTAGACGACGAGCGTCGTCTCGACGTCCGCGCTCGTCACCGCGAATTCCACGGGATCGCTCGCCGTCTTGGGCGACAACGACGACGCGCCATCACTCTCCACCGCCGTTCCAGCGCCCTCGCGAAGGTGTCCCGTCAACAGACGCACCGACGTCGCGACGCCGCGGTGCGTCAACGGGACGCCGAGCGCCGACGCCACGCCCGCCGCCGCGGTGATTCCCGGAACCACCTCCACGCGCACGTTTGGATTATTTTCGCGCAAAAACTCAAACTCTTCGCCGCCTCGTCCGAAAACTAACGGATCACCACCCTTGAGACGCAAAATCGTCGCCCCGGCGTCCGCGAACGCTAGCAAGAGTTCGTGTATCTCGTCTTGCGTCCGCGTGTGAAATCCCGCGCGTTTCCCCACGTACACCATCCGCGCCTCCTCGCGCACGAGATTCAGTATATCGTTCGACACCAATCGATCGTACAGCACCACATCCGCCGTTTGCATGAGCTGATACGCGCGAAGCGTCAATAAACCGGGATCACCCGGGCCCGTTCCCACCAAGTACACCCGCGCCGCCTTTGTCGCGCTCGCGCTCGTCGACGCCTCCGCGCGCCGCGCCGCCGACTTGTCGCGCATGAGCGCCAACATGCTCGCCAATCCATCGTCGTCGCTCGACGCCGACGTCGACGCCGACGTCGCGTCCGCGCGCGTCGTCGTCGACCGTCGCGCGCGTCTCTCCACCGCCGCCGCGCGGTCGCGCGCGGGACGCGCGACGCGCGGTCGTCCCGCGCGAGACGCGAGACGCGCGCGAGACGCGGTCGTCGTCGCGGTCGTCATCATCATCGTCGTCGTCGTCGTCCTCGCGGTCGTCGTCGTCGCCATCGAGAGACGCGGTCGGCGCGCGTCGACGAGTGTCGACCGGAGAGAGAGATGTCTCTGAAGAGACTCGAAAAGCCATTGTCGAATAATGACTCAAGAAGGGGGACTCCGTCTGTTCCGTGAGCTCAAAACGCCCAATTCGTCGACGCCGCAGACGTTCGCGCGCGATGGCGACGACGACGACGACGACGACGCGCGCGACGGCGAATCCAGCGCTCGTGCGTCGTCACCGTCGCGGTGACGTCGCGTCGGTGACGCGCGCGACACCCGTGCGACGACGAGACGCGATGCTGATGGTGACGACGACGCTCACGATGCTGACGAGCGTCGACGCCGCGCGCGCGGCCGCGGCCGAGGTGACGATCCGACGCGACGACGAGGGATTCGGGGCGAACGAAGCCTCCGCCAAGGCGCTCGCGCTCGTGTCGTACGTCGGGACGATCGTCGAGAGCGGGGAGATGTTCGACACGACGTACGGCGGCGAGAAATTCGACACGAACTCGGCCGGCGTCGGCTCTCAAAGCATCGAAGTTGCGCCCGAGCGGCCGGTCGTCCTGAATTTGTCGTCCGAGTATCCCACGCCGGGCGTGCCGGAGGGATTGCGCGCGGGTGTGCGAGGGATGCGCGTGGGAGGGACGCGGGAGTTTGACGTGCCGCCCGAGCTGGGATTCGGCGACGTCGCCGTGCGGTCGCCGTACGCGACGATTCCCGCGGGCTCGACGCTTCGGTACACGGTCAAGGTGTTGCGTCTGTCGACGACGGGACCGGACGCGTTGTTTAAGGGGGTGACGAGGTGTGGACGCGGAGGCGCGAGCGCGCAGAGCTCGGGGTGCGGGTCCGTCGAAGCCGCCGAGTGATGACTTGTTTTTTATTTTATTAGACTATCGGGGCAATTCATGTTACAAGACGCTGCTATGATTTATGTACTGGCTAGAGAAAAGACATTATGATGTAATTCGCACACGGCGCGCGCGCGACCCTCAATCGGCGCCCTCACACGCCCTCCGCGGGAACCTTCACCGTGGGGAGTGTGTCGACTCTCTCCAAGAGGTCCACGAACTCCGCGAACGTCACCCCGGCCCCGTCCTCGCGTCCGCGAATCTTCTTCAACTCGGCGAACGCGCGAGATATGAGTTGATCGAACGCCTCTTCGCTGAGCGAACTCCCCACCAAGTGTCGCGTAATGGTCTCCAAGTCGCTTCGGGACACGACGCCGTCCCGATCGACGTCGTAGCACTGAAACATGAATCTCAACCGGTCCTCTCGCGTCGCGCGCACGCTCAGCGCGGAGAGCATGCGGACGAAATCCTTAAAGTTTTGATTCTGGAACATCTGCACGATGCGCGGGGCGAGCGGGGAGATGGCGAGCTCGGGAATCGCCATGAGCTCATCCTCCGTGATGAATCCTTTGTGCTTCTTATCGAGCGCGCGAAAGCGTTGGTACAGCGCCTGGATCTCCGGACCGCTGAATTTACCGTCGCAGTGTTGTTGCACGTCCTCGATGTCGTACTCCGTGAGACTCAGCGAGCTCGCGGTGAGACCCATGGCGAGGTCTCGAGGAGCGGACGGGACGCTTCGCGCACTGACGTCGGGACGAGGCGATCGAATCGACCGCCGCGGGGGAATCAATGACGAGGAATCGAATTACAACTTTCCGAGAATGGACTCGATGAATATTTGCAAGCTGTCCGGATCGCGACGCTCGGAGCCGAGCTTGACGTAACCAGAGCGACCCTTGGGGAAGAGCAAGAGCGTGGGGAAAGACTTGAGAGAGAGGTTCTCCTTCGCCCACTCCTTTTCGTCGCGGTCGGCGCGGAATTTAGCAAACTTGACGCCCTTCGGAGTGAGACGCTCGGCGGCGGCTTCGAAACCGCCCACCATGCGTTGGCAGTGCGGGCACCACGGAGCGTACAAGACGGCGAGCGTCGTCTCGGAGTGCGTCTTCTCATCCTTCAACGCGGCGATGTCGTCGTGGGACAAGACGTGCACGGCGCTGTGCTCGAAGATGTCTTCCTCGGTCGCCTCGCGATCTTCTTGCTTGGCCTTTTCGTCCGCGGTCAAGTTGCCGCTGTGCAAGCCGCACTCCTTCGCCGTCGCGTCTTCCCACCACCAGCGACCCTCGCGCTCTTGCTGACCCGGAAGCACCGCGCGCGTGCACGGCGCGCATCCGATGGACACGTATCCTCGTTCGTGCAATTCATTCACGGGCGTTCCCATGACGCGCAAGAAATCCCACACTTCCTGCGACGTCGCGTCGGTGAGCGGGTTAAACTTGACCAAACTCCCCGCGCCGCCGCTCGCGCCCTCAAACACGGGATCCACCTGGCACACCGGCACCGCGTTTCTCGTTCCCGGGCTCTGATCCTTTCGCTGACCCGTCACCCACGCCGTGAGTGTCGCGAGTTTCGCTCGCAAAGGCTGCACTTTACGCACGCCGCAGCACTCCTTGTGTCCGTCTTCGTAAAACGAAAACATCCCCTTCTCGTTCACCAGCGCTTTCACCGCCTCGCTCTCCGGGAAACAGTATTCAATCTTAATGTCAAAGTGTTTCTCAACCTTGTCGAACAATTCATACGTCTCCGGGTTCAATCTCCCCGTATCCAGAGAAAACACTCGATACGGTCGTCCCGTGAGCGCCGCGTATTGAATCACCGCCACGTCCTCAGCCCCGCTGAACGCGATCGCCAATCCGTCCCCGTACGTCTCCAGAGCCTTATCCATGATCTCCAACGGCGTCGCGTTCGCGCCCTCGAGCGCGTCGCGCATGGCGTCGACGTCGGCACCGTTCACCGCGGTTGCCCTCGAGGGTAAGGCGCGTCCTCGTCGCGCGCATCGTCGCGCCATCGCCCGCGTCCCCGCCGCCGTCGTCGTCGTCTTCGTCGCCGCGGGCATCATCGTCATCGCCATTCTCGCTCGTCGAGCGCTCGCGTCGCGCGCGGTCGTCGTCGACTGACGCGTCCGCCGCCGCGTTCCCCGAAGGAAAATCATGACTGCCCGACGTGGTCGCGACACTTCGCGACGCCCTCGCGCGCGTCGACGGAGTCGTCATGTCGCGAGACCTCGTCGCGGTGGTCCGCGACGGTCTCCACGACGTGCTCGGGTGCACGGCGTCCGCGCTGGAGGCGTTCGTGATCGATAAAGCGCGCGCGTGCGGCGGGGACGTGCGCGAGCTCGAGCGAGGATTGATCGAGTGCGGATGCCCGGATGGGGCGAAGACGACGGCGTTCGCGGCGAGCGTGTGCGCCGCGATGCGCGAAGACGCGAGGACGACGAGCACGAGCGCGCGGGAGGGGCGGAAGAGCGCGAAAAAGGAGGAGCAAGAAGCCGCGGCGGCGTTGGCGCGGAGAAACGCGACGTACGAGCTCGTGGAGGAGGAGGAGGAGGAGGAGGAGGAACCGCGGGAGGAGTCGGTGGAGGAGCGGAGACGCGAGCGTAAACGGTCGAAGAAGATGCGTCGGAAGAGGCGGAAAGGATCGGAGTCGAGCTCGGAGGAGGACGAAGAGGCGGTGGAGGCGAGACGACGCGCGTTGGCGGGCGAACGCGAGGGCGGCGACGAGTCGTACGACGAGGAGGAGGAGGAGGACGAGGAAACGCGTCGACAGAGAGAGATGGAGGAAGATTTACGCGAGCGCGAAGAGTTTGAGGAGCGCTTGCGAGCGAAGGATGAGGCGAGGACGAAAAAAGTGGGCGACCGCGGGCCGACGGAGGCGGAGCGCGCCGAGGCGGAGCGAAGGGGCGAGCACTTGGAGACGGACGAACAGCGCGCGGATTTGATTCCCGAGTTGAGAAAGACGTCTCGTCAGGAGTATTTGAAGAAACGCGAACTGCAAAAGCTCGAGGAGCTCAAGGAATCGATCCGAGAGACGGAGTACTTTTACGAGGGTCAAGACGTCACGGAGGAGCAGAGGAGAGATTTAGAAAAGAGGAAAAAAGTGTACGAGCTCGCGATGGAGCAGATTAACAGCATCAACGACGCGCTCGAGGAGCGATACACCATCCCCGCGGCGTACGACGATCCAAACAAACCGAAATCGACAAGTGAACGGTTCGCCGCGTTGAAACAGCGGTACAAGGAGAAGGAACCCGAGGGCGAGCCGAACGCGTTTAGGGAACAAGACCAGTGGGAAGTGCACCAGGTGAAGCAAGCGCAGGCGCAGTTCGGGGCAAAGAATAAAAAGGGGGCACAGAAAGAGTACGACTTGGTGTACGACGATCAAATTAAATTCATCAAGGATGAAATCATGGCTGGCGACGGCGTGTCGAGCAGCGAGAGCGAGAGCGAGAGCGAAGAAGAGATGGATGAAGAGAAACGAACCAAGCTCGCACTGGCGGGGAAACTCGGTAAACGGGCAAAGATCGAAGCCGATAGAAAATCGCTTCCGATTTTCCCGTACCGCGAACCGCTCATCAAGGCTGTGGAGGACCATCAAGTCGTCGTCATCGTCGGCGAAACCGGTTCGGGCAAGACGACGCAAATCCCGCAGTACATGTGGGAGGCTGGATTCGGTGGTAAGGATCAGAAGATTGGCTGCACGCAGCCCAGACGTGTAGCGGCGATGTCCGTCGCCGCGCGCGTTGCCGAGGAGGCTGGCGTAAAACTCGGCCACGAGGTTGGCTACACCATTCGTTTCGAGGATTGTACTAGCGACAAGACGCAAGTCAAGTACATGACGGACGGTATGCTCCTGCGTGAATTCCTGGGCGAGCCCGACTTGGCTTCGTATGCGGTCATGATGGTGGACGAAGCGCACGAGCGCACGCTGCACACGGACGTGCTCTTCGGTCTCGTCAAGGATATCGCCAGATTTCGACCCGAAATCAAACTTCTCATTGCCTCGGCCACGCTCGACGCCGAAAAGTTTAGCGAATACTTCGACTTCGCGCCAATCTTTAGGATTCCGGGTCGTCGTTACCCGGTCGACATTCTGTACACGCAACAACCGGAGGCGGATTACGTCGACGCCACGGTGGTCACCGTGTTACAAATCCATCTGACGCAACCCGAAGGGGACATTTTAGTCTTTTGCACGGGTCAGGAGGAGATTGAAAATTGCGAAGAACTCTTAAAGACGCGCATTCACGAGATGGAGACCAAACCTCCCGAACTCATCATTGCTCCGATTTACGCATCGCTCCCGAGCGACTTGCAGGCGAAGATTTTCGAAGAGACGCCCAAGGGATCTCGCAAGGTTGTCTTGGCGACGAACATCGCGGAGACGTCGCTCACGATCGACGGCATCAAGTACGTCATCGATCCTGGGTTTTGCAAGCAAAAGAGTTACAATCCGCGCACGGGCATGGAATCTCTCGTCGTGACGCCGACGTCCCAGGCGAGCGCGCTACAGCGCGCGGGTCGCGCCGGTCGTACCTCTGCGGGTAAGTGTTTCCGACTGTACACGGCGTGGAGTTTCCAAAACGAACTCGACCCGAACACAGTGCCGGAGATTCAGCGCACAAATCTTGGAAACGTGGTGCTGATGCTGAAATCGCTCGGTATCAACGACCTGATGAACTTTGATTTCATGGATCCGCCCCCCGCGGAGACGTTGCTGCGCGCGCTCGAGCAGTTGTACGCGCTCGGCGCGTTGAACGATCGAGGCGAGCTCACCAAGCTCGGTCGAAAGATGGCTGAATTCCCACTGGATCCGATGTTATCGAAGACGCTGTGCGCGAGCGACAAGTACAAGGTGAGCGACGAGGTGATGACCATCTGTTGCATGCTTTCGTGCGGGAACACCGTCTTTTACCGACCAAAGGATAAGATTCAATTGGCTGACGCCGCGCACAAATCGTTCCACGTGGGCAATGTAGGCGATCATCTCGCGCTGTTGAACGTGTACAATTCGTGGCGCGACGCCGACTACTCCGTGAATTGGTGCTATGAAAACTTTGTGCAGCAGCGGACAATGAAGACGGCGCGCGACATTCGAGAACAGCTCGAGAAGCTCATCGAGCGCGTCGAGATTGAGCCGTCGTCCAACCCCAACGATCTCGACGGGATTAAAAAGTGCATCACGAGTGGATTCTTTTATCATACGGCTAAATTGCAAAAGAACGGAAGCTATCGCACGGTGAAAAATCCGCAAACGGTGGCGATTCATCCATCCAGCGGTCTCGCCAAGGAGCTTCCTCGATGGGTGGTGTACTTTGAGTTGGTCTTCACGACGAAGGAATACATGCGCCAGGTGATCGAAATCAAGCCCGAGTGGCTGGTTGAGATCGCGCCGCACTACTACAAACGAAAAGAAATAGAGGGCGAGACGATGAAAACCGGGAAACAAGGAACCGGGAAGAAGTCGGACGTCGTATTAGCGTAGACCTAGGAAAAATCTATAAATCAATGTGGAAATGAATTATCATTACGATGAATAGTTTGCGCAAGAATTGCTAAATGGCAACGTCTAGTCTCCACTCACGCCGCGGCGTCCGCGGCGTTGCTGATGACGTCGGCGAGAGCGAAGAGCGTCGGCGGGACGGCCAAGCACGCCGCCATGACGCCGGCGCCGACGGCCCACTCTTGACCGCTCTTCATTTCGCCGTGCACAGCCTTGGCGAAAGAAACCTCAGCGGCGGCGTCGACGGTGGTATCGATCGGCTTCACGATGAACGGAATCGCCGCCAATCCTAGCAAGGTCGGCAAAATGCGCTCAACGTCCAAGCCTTGCGCCGCGAGGGCGTCGAACGCGGACACGTCCGCCTTGGCCAACGCCAAGTTTGTGGACGCCACGACGACGCGAATGAACGAACCCGGCCAGAAGACGCTCGCGAGCATCTGCCATGTGATCGTTTCCGTCGCCACGGCCGCGGCTTGGTTGAGACGATCAGCCTCACCCTCCGCCTTGTTCCATCGCTTGACGCCCTTATCGATGGTATCCGCCAAGACGTACGTCGCCGCGACGCCGTACGTGGCCGGAACACCCCACGCGGGCAACCACGCGACGAACGCCTCACCGCACTCGTTCGCGTAGCCCATGTATCGAAGCAACGAGTCCCGGAAGATGTCGTATTCCTTCTCTCCCTCCGCCGCCTTCGCCGCCGGCGTCTCGTCCTCGGCGTCGTTGGATCCGGCGACGACGGACTCGCGCGCCTCCCGACGCGATTTCGCCTCGATCTCATCCTCGCGCTCCGACGCCACCGATCGAACGACCACTCCCGCGTCTCTCACACGCGTCTTCATCGCCATTCGCACCCCAACGACCTCGCGCACCGGCGCCCGCATCATCATCTTCGACGGGCCCGCCGCCATCCCACCGCGGCTCGCGGTGCATCTAGACGCACGAATCGCGCACCTCGTCGCGCGCATCGCGCGCGTCATCGACGACATCCGGTCGAGTAATTTTTCTTCTCTGCGTTCACCGCGAGCGCGTCTCGCGTCGGCCCCCGCCTCGCTCGCGCGCGTCGACGGATGACGACGCGGCGCCTCGGACGGTCGACACGGGTCGCGGTGAGATCCGGGGCGAATCCATCGAATCGCGCGTTCGTTCGCGCGCGCGACGTCCACGAGGACGTCTGCACGGCGCGAACGCGCGATAAAAAAATATCGCGTCCGTGTCCGCGCGCGTTGGTTCGCGCGCGCGGTCGCGTCGTCGTCGATGGGTGGTATGAAACCCAGTCCTCGCGAGAGCACGCGACCGCGAACGGACGCGCGGGGACGCGGCGTTGACGCGACCGCGGCGTCACACGTCGCGCGCGCGGGGGGTCGGCGGACGTGAGTGGTGCGAGCAACGAATACCACTGCGCGCGTCGCGTCCTCGGTCGTCGGTCGTCGGTCGCGCGGTGTGCGTCGTGGACGAAGACGCGGACGCGATGACGACCGAGTCGAGCGACCGCGCGCGACGGGGCGTGCGCGTGGCGGTGCGCGCGAGACCGACGCGGGAGGGGGACGCGGACGCCGTGGAGGTCTCTCGCGCGCGCGAGGAGACGCGGGCGAGGTCGGCGTCGACGGTGGTGACGCGCACGGCGGAGGAACGAGAGGAGGAGTATAGGTTGGCGCGCGAACGCATCTTCGGCGTCGACGGCGAGGACGCGGGCGAGGAGGACGAGGGGCGAGGATCGGGACGCGGTGATGCTTCGACGCGCGCGTCGTCGTCGTCGTCGTCGTCGTCGTCGTCGTCGGCGGCGGCGTCGGCGGGTGAGAGTGGACGAGGGATGTCGGCGGACGCGCCCGCGTTTACGCCGAGAGGCGGCAAGGCGACGATGAAGAATAAATTGATGGATTTATTCGATCCAGATTTCAGACGGGCGCCGAGAGTCGCGCCCATGATGGCGCCCACGCCGACGTGGCCCGTGGGACCGCCGCCTATGCCGCCCATGCCGCCGTCCATGCCGCCGCTTATGCCGCCGCTTATGCCGCCGCGTTTCGCGCCGCCGCCACGCGAGGCGCGAGAGCGGCTCGCGCATTTTCCGCCGCTCGGTGCGCCCGCGGCGCCGCCGCTGGGACACCCGCCGCCGGCGCACGCGATGGCGAACCGTCCACCTTCGCGGTGAGAGAGTATTGTAATCGTATGTAGACGCATTAGTAAACAATTTCGCTCCGAATATTACAACGCTCGTCGCTCTCGACTTGGCTATGAAAGAACGAGGTCGACGAGAGGTGGATATCGGGGCTATCCGCGCGAGAGAGTCGAAACATGACACTGTGAGCCGCGTGCATCGCTCAAAACTCATGTTTCACTCCCGCTCGGGACTTCTTCTTGTACGCTCGTACGCTCCGAACCGTCGCGTCTTCGACTCGGAATTTTGCTGTAGTACACAATCGGACGGCAAAAAACGCCCGTGGAAAACGTACCCATAGCTATCTTTCATGGGTTCATTATTCCGTTCACGCGCGCGAGAGCTCGCTCACGCATCGCGCCGGATGTTGACGTGTCCTTCGCGAATCAACTCGTCGAGATCCAACGTCTCCACATCCGACGTCGCGTAGAGCACCTTGGCGGTGCGACTGCGCTCGTTTAGAGAGATGACTTCGGCGCGATACCAAAGGTTATCGTCCGGCCAATATAGCTCGATCTGTGCGTTCTTTAGCGCCGTGAGTGACTGTGAGGGCTCGAGAATGAACCCGGGCGACGGATTTTTCAATCCCAGAGCATCCTCCGGGTCCACCTTTTGCTTCTTCGCCTTGGCTCCGTTCCCCTTCGCGTCGCCGCCCTTCGCACCACCCTTACCAAGACCCATCCCCGCCGCACCCTTCGCACCTCGCGACGCGCCGTTCATCTTCTCTTCTCGCCCGTGCGCCGCGCTCAGCGTCTCGTACACCGTCGGCACGTCATTGATCTTTGAAAAGAGCGCGTCTCTGCGTTTCGCGTCGCGCGAACGTCTCGTCTCGTCAGTCGTCGTCGGTCCCGTCTCTTCCACCGTCCAACTCTCACGCGCGCGCACCTCGCCGCGCGTTTCCGAATCACCACCGTCCTCTCTCTCTCTCTCACGCGTCGTCATCGTGGGTCGTCGTCGTCCTCTTCCTCCATCGTCGTCGAACGCGCGCGCCGCACCTCTTCTTCGCGTCAAACTTGGCGCCGTAATAAAACGCCACCGCCATCAACCACGCGTCGCTGTGCACGGCGACGAGCGCGAGCCAATCTTTCCTCTGCGAGACGACGAATACACGGTGTATTCATCCGTCAGTCATCCCGTCTCGAAACGCGTCGTGACTGTCTTCGTCCGCGCGTCGCCTCCCCTCACCCTCTCGAGTCGACATTCGCCGCCCGTTGAGCCCGTGGAGCAATTTCGCGCATTTCGAACGATTCATCCCGCGCGCGCCCACTCGCGACGTCGCGCGCGCGCCGATGACCGTCTATTCGCGCGACACATACGCACCTGCATCCCATCGCGCGCGAAATTAATCCCGAGCGCCGGTTCCGGGAGCTCGGGCGGCACCTCCTCGGCCGGCAGCTGTACCTCCCACGTCCCGTCCGGGTTCCCGTAGAGGCACAGGTTTTCCTTGTCCGGATCGCACTGCGCGTAGAATTCCTCGGCGTCTGCGCGCGATCGCGACGAGTGATTGGTGTGCGCGTCGTCAGTCGTCTCGCGTCGGGCGTCGGGGCGTCGCGCGCGCGACGGGGGGGTGGTCTTCGACACTGACTTCGATCCGCGCGCGCGCGGGGATGCGAATCGCGATCGCGGCGTGGGGCGTACCGTCGGTGAGCGCGCGTATCAATCCGCGCTGTCGCGCCGCGAAATTGGCGTGGACCTCGTCCACCGTGCGCGGTGCCTCCATGGCGTCGCGTCGACGTCTGGCGCGTCGACGACGATTGGCGAACGGCTCGAGTGGTGGTCGGTTCAGGTATATGGGTATAATTTACCCAGATTGAAATTCAATTTTATACGTGTCGAATCTCCTAAATTGGAAGATTATGTTGATCATAATAGTTTAGCGGTGGACATGGCTGTCAGTCATCGTATTAAAGTATCACGAAACGCCGTTCTCGTCGGTGTCCCATCGTCGGGTCGTCGGCGACGCGCGCGCGTCGAACGCCGACGAGGCGGAGGCGCTCACGGCGCGGCGTCGGCTATGAAGTCGCGAGCGTCGGCGAGACCGATGCAGACGAGCACGTAATCGCACACCACGGCGATCAGTCGCGGTCGAGGGAGCGGAGGACGAATGGAGAGGAGATGGAGGAGCGGACGCTCGCACTCGGCGACGAAGGGCGACGGCGCCGCCGACGCGTCGGTCGGTCGACGAACGGCGGCGGCGATCCAGGAGGCGACGACGTCGGGAGCGGCGAGGTGGAGCGTGATGAGGAGGGTGGCGGCGGCGCGGATGGCGGCGCGGGGGGTGATCTCGGAACACGCCGCGCGAAGGACGGTTTCGGCGATGCGGGCACCGCGAGTGAGGAAGAATTCATCCACTCGCGCGGCGTTGGCGACCCAGGGCGGCGAAGCCTTCGATTTTTCCCCGGGCGACGCGAGAGTGTTCAGCAGCGCGAGAGCAGCGCGCACGGGGGCGTACTCTCGGAGTTCCAAGGCGGCGACGGCGAGATCCAAGACGTCAAATAAAGCGTCGTTGGATAATCCTCGAGCCGGAGCAAACATGACAAACGCTTTCGCCGTGGAGAAGAGAGCCTCGGCGCGTTCCCAAGTCTCCGAGTTCGATGGATCGGCGCGCGCGCACGCCACCGTCTCGCCCGCGATCTGAGCAAACGCCGCGCTCAGCGCCACGCCCACCTGGGGCGCGCTCGGTAACAGTTCGCTCTCGCCGCTCTCGGGCGAGCTGATGGACGCCACCTCGATCGCCGTCGAAATTGGTTCGAACAGGCACGGATACTTGGTCGCGGTGAATTGACGCGCGATGGATTCGAGCATCGGCACGATCACGTTCACGGAGTTTGATTTCGCGCTGAGCAGAGTGGCGACGTAAATCTCCGCCACAGCCTTGACGACACCCGACGTTTGCCACGTCCTCGCCGCAACCAGTTCCTCGAGCATCGGCCAAGACGCCGCGAGAACGGATATCGCCGGATGCTCGACGTTCGCAACGGCAGCAGCGTTCGGCGTGAACTCCAAAAATCGCACCGAAGACGCGATCAACGAAAGTTCGGCGGCGACGCCTCGAGACGCCTCGGTGTGCGCGAATTGGTTCGGCGGAATTTGCGCAGACATCTCCGCGGCGAAAGCCTTGCACCTGACGACTATCGGCGAAATCAACCGCGCGCTACTCTCGGACGCTTGTTTGATCGGCATGGCCGCGATGACGCGCGCCAAGCCTTCCATGACAGCCGTGCGATCGTCCTCCGCATCGGCGCCGTCAAACGTCAGACGCACGCTCCCGAGACAGCGTTCGGTGTGTTCTAATAGGGACATGAACGTGGCTTCGTCGTTTATGTGACGCGTGCACCTCGCACAGATGCTTCGAAATGCCACAGCGGCGCGCGGCCACGCCGCTGGATGAGGGAAAGACGAGGTGACGTACGTCAAAACGCCTCGCGCGAGAGCGGCTTGCGCCTCCGCACTCGATCCTCTGCGACCCATCCACCGCGCGTACGACGAGATGAGGCGACACGTGCTCGCACGAACGAGTGGATGCGAAGAAAACAACCCACTGTTATCGCTCGGATTCTCGGCCACGCTCGAAAAGAGTTGCGCGAGGAAACTCTCAACCTCCGAAGAGGGAGACTCTTCTAAATCCTCCACGACTCGATCCGCGGGAGCGCGCAGTACGAACGCGCCCGCTTCCGCGGCGCACCAATTTTTCGCCGCGCTCAAAGTCGCACCAACTATGCTAAAATACTGTCCACGCAAGACGCCGTAACAATTGTCGAGGAGGTCCGCGAGCACGTGTTCGCGGAACCTCTCGAACGTCTCTTTGTCTTCCTCCGCTTCCTCCCACGACGTAAAATCGTGTGGCAGCGTCGCTTGTTTCGTCATCACCTCGACTAATCGCGCGTGCATCGGTGCGCGCAAACTATCATGCCTGGACGACACGCCGACGGTGTCCATCATTAGGAAAAAATCAATAGCAACTTCCGTCACCTCTCGACCGTGACGTTCCATGAGCGACAAGAGCAGGGACACGAGGGCCAAAGAATCATCGTCCCCGCGCGAGATGACGTTCACGCATCTTTCACTCAGCGCGACGGCGACGAGCGCGATGTTACGAGCCAAGAACGCGCCATCCGGACCGCTCGCTTCCTGACCGTGTGCGAGCAAACCTCTCGTGACGGCGTTCATGGCTTGAAACTCCTCCGCCTCTGCGCCGCTTCGGCCTTGGTGCAATTCCACGAGCATGTCCACCGCCGCGGAACCGCACCCGGACGAATCGATCGCCAAGCACTGTATGACGTCACCGAACAATTGTCCGTGCGTCATCGCGAATTCGGTAGGCGTCACGCGCAATCCGCCGTGCATGTCGCCCGCGGGATCCAACTTTAACCACGCGCGAATCGCGCGCACGCACGACGCCTTCAACGCGTCTCGCTCCTTAGATCTCGAGCTCCCACACGCGACGAATATCTCTTTCATCATGTTTAACACGTCTTCGCATTCGTTCGCCATCGCCTGC
>Ga0255781_10002769_pt1 | contig 13851 bp, 12 predicted proteins | sample 101ome_21_FD_179979 | JGI IMG/M metagenome (GOLD analysis project Ga0255781, IMG submission 179979) | Coastal salt marsh microbial communities from the Groves Creek Marsh, Skidaway Island, Georgia - 101413BT metaG (version 2) | ecosystem: Environmental > Aquatic > Marine > Intertidal zone >...
TACAGGCAGCAGCAGACGCAAAGGCAGCAGCTAACAGCGAGACTGAATAATGCTCTTTGGCTCTACACCCTTCTCCGTAAATGCCTTTGCCGCTGGTGGTGAAGTACGCAGTATCGCAAATGGTGTAGCAGCCACTAGCAGTACTAATGCTGTCGTTGTAGTAGGTGTAGCTAACCTAAGTCTTACAGGTGTAGAAGCTACAGGTGCAATCAACAGTGTCGTAGTAGATGCTCAGGCTGTCGTAGCTGCTAACTCAGTAGCTGCAACTAGCTCTGTAGGCGACACAACAGTAGTAGCTAAAGCCGTAGTAGTACCACAAGGGGTTGACTCTACAGGCAATATCGGTACAACTACTGTAATAGCAGAAGCTAACGTAGGTATCACTACACCTGTACTAACTATTACTGCAGGATCACCTACTATTATAGCTGAAGCCGTAGTGCTTCCAGTAGGTATAGCGGCTAATAGTGCACTAGGTACACTGACAACACGTACAATCAACCGTATTGAGATTACGTCTGTACCACTAAGCATCTACACAAAACGCCCTGTAGTCGCTACTGTACAGTTTGACTATGAGAGCCTTAAAGATAGCTATGATCGTGATCGTGTTGTTTATGTATCAGCTATAGATCAAAGATATACAATTACAATACCAGCAGACCCAACAAATAGAACTGTCCACATTCAAGCTATGGATACAGACAGAACAGTACGTATTGCAGCGTAAGGAATATTTAAATGTCATACAAGTGGCCTGACAAAGATAAAGATGAACTACTAGACTACAACGTGGATTGGTCACGCTTCTTAGGTGATGATACTATTTCAGGTGTGACTTGGTATATTGATGATGCAGATGGTGTAAAGACTGAAGTAAATGCTGCTGGTGTGGTCAATGGCTTACAGATGGTACAGAAGACTAACACTCTGACTGTTGCTACTATCCGTCTATCTCTGGGTACTAACAACGTGCGCTACAAGGTTACATGTAAGATCACGACTGTTGAAGGTTTGCAGTATGAGCGTAGCATCTACATTCGTGTTAAGGAGAAATAAGAATGGCTTATGATTTTATCGGCCTAGTAAATGACGTTAACCGCCGCCTTAACGAAGTAGAACTTACTACAGTTAACTTTGCAGGAGCACAGGGTTATTATAACCTTACTAAGGACGCTGTTAATGCATCTATTAGACACATCAATCAAGAAGAGTATGAGTGGCCTTGGAACCACGTAGAAGAGACTGAAGTGCTCACCCCCGGTGAAGTTCGCTATAGTATGCCATACGACTCTAAAACCGTTAATATGAACAGCTTCCGCATTAAGCGTGACAACACATTAGGCGTTGGAACTCAGAAGCTTAAAATCATGAATTACGAAGAGTATCTTGACAAACACGCAGACTATGAGTATAACTCTAATGCAAGTAACAGAACTATTCCTACTAATGTAATTCGTGCACCTAGCCGTGAACTTATTTTTATCCCTTCACCAGATAAAGCATACGAGGTAGTCTACGAGTATTACTCTGTTGGCGTTGATATGGTCAAAGCTGCAGATGTACCTGTAATCCCTGAGCAGTATCGTCATATTATTGTAGATGGCGCTATGTACTACGCTTACGTATTTCGTGGTGACTTGCAAGCGGCTACTATTTCACAGAATAAATTTAAAGATGGTATTAAGTTTATGCGGTCCATTAATATTAACCGCACAGAGTACGTTAGAGCTAGCGGCTCATATGTTCTACAAAATGCAAGAGTCAATTCATAATGGCTACAAATTGGCAGACTTTTCCTATTGAGTTTAAGGGTGGCCTTATCTCAAACATGAGTCCTCTACAACAGGGGATTAATGCTATTGGTTCTGCCACCATCTTACAGAACTTTGAACCCGCTCGATCTGGTGGCTACGCTAAACTACGTGGCTACAACAAAGCAGACTCAGCAGAAGTACCGGGTACAGGTCGTGTAATTGGTGTTAAAGTCGTTAACGATGCTGAGTTTATTGCAGCTAGAAGTAATGGCAGTGTAACGGAGTATCACCGTAGTACAGGTGCAGGTTGGACCTCTTTAGGCACAGCCGCTGTGTTAGGCGAGAAAGTACGCTCTGAAGACTTTAACTTTGGTACAGGTAACTTTGTATTTTTTGTAGACGGTGTTAACTACCCAGCGCTTTACGATGATACATTAAACACACTTAGCTTTATATCCTCTAACCCAGACCTAGAGGGTGTAGAGCAAGTAGCTGTATTTAAGAATACTGTATTTTTCTCTAAGGGGTCTAACCTTTACTTTTCGGCCCCTGGTGATGCGCAAGATTATAGCGCAGCTAATGGCGGCGGTGTTATTAACGTTAGCCACACTATCACAGGTCTTATTTCGTTTCGTGACCAGCTTATCATCTTTAGCCGTAACAACATTCAGCGTCTTACTGGCTCTAGTATCTCAGACTTCCAACTAAAAGCTATCACAGAAAGTATTGGCTGTCTTGATCCTGACACTATTCAGGAAGTCGGTGGTGATATTATGTATATGTCACCTGATGGTATCCGACTACTAGGTGCGACAGACCGTATCGGTGACTTTGCACTTGAAGTTGCATCTGATCCTATCGCTGATGACGTGTATAACTTTGCTCAGAGTACATCTAACTTCTGTTCTATTGTTATTCGTGAGAAAGCTCAGTATCGTATCTTTGCTTACACAGAGTCAGAACAAAAGAAAGTTGCACGTGGGCTACTCGTAACTAAGTTCTCAGATCAAGGTACAGGTAATCTAGCTTGGGGTGAGACATCAGGTATTAAAGCTTTTGTAGCTGACTCTAAATACGTATCAAACTACAGTGAAATTATCATCTTTGCTAACGAGGATGGGTACGTATATCAGATGGAACAAGGTGCTGACTTTGATGGGCAACCCATCGAGGCTATCTATGAGTCTCCTTACATGCCAGTGTCAGACCCACAGGTACGTAAAACATTTTATAAATTAACTACGTATATTGACCCACAAGGTTCTTTTGATATTGACCTAGCAGTTAAGTATGATTTTACTCGTCTAAACAACCAGAACCTAATTCAGCCAGCCGCCACTACTATTACGAGTACAGGTACTGCTGTATCCTTCTTTGGTGCTGTTACAGCGATCTTTGGTACATCTACATATGGCGGTGAGCTGGACAAAGTATATCAAAACCAAATTATTGGGTCAGGTAAAACAATAGCTATTCGTATTGAAGATAACTCAACAAACCCACCATTCACACTAGACACGGCTCTGCTAGAATATACGCAGAACGATAGACAATAAGGAAGTAACACATGGCAGGTTACACACGCCAAGATACGGCAAACAACATTGCTAACGGTAACGTTATTGACGCTGACGATCTTGACAGTGAGTTCAACGCTGTCGAAGATGCTTTTCAAGCGTCCTCTGGTCACAACCACGATGGTTCAGCAGGTGAGGGTGCTCCTATCACCAAAGTTGGCCCAGGTCAGGATATCATTGTAGGTACATCTACAGTTCTACCAAAAGCTAATAATATCATTGACTTAGGCTCTAGCGCTGCACAATACAAGGATGGTTACTTTGATGGTACTCTTTATGCTGACACTATCAATGCTGGCGTTAACGGTTATACCACAATCGAAGACAACGAGTATGCTGTATCTTCAGGTAACCTAACATTTGATGTTGCTGGTGATATTGTACTTGATGCTGACGGTGGGGATGTTCAATTACAAGATGGTGGTGTTGACTATGGTAAGCTTACTAATCGTTCTAATCAGCTTTCTATTTATTCTGGTAGTGTGGAGTCATTACGGTTAAACGGCGCTGACGTAGATGCGCTGGGTACGTTTGATGTGACAGGTAACACTACAGTTGGTGGTACTCTTACTGTCACAGGAGATACTTCTATCTCTACAGGTAACCTAACAATTAACACAGGTAATGTTTCTATCGGTGGTACACTAGGTGTCACTGGTACTATTACTGGTACTCTTAGTGGTTCTGTTACAGGTAACGTTACAGGAGATGTGACAGGTACAGTATCAAGCATTAGTAACCACGATACAGGCGATCTAACTGAAGGTAGTAACCTTTACTTTACAGATGCTCGTGCTAGAAACGCTATCTCAGCTACAGGAAGCATTAACTATAACTCTAGCACAGGGGTTATGTCCTTTACACAAGGTAACACAGACACTGTAGCGGAAGGTTCTACTAATTTATATTACACTGATGCACGTGTACAAACCTACATTGGTGGTTCTCGTACTTATGGTGCAATCACTTCCTCTGGTATCACATCCACAGGTAACCTTACAGTACAAGGTAACCTAACTGTATCTGGTACAACTACTACAGTTAACACAGAGACAATCAACTTAGCTGATAACATTATCACACTTAACAGTAATGAAGGTGGCACACCCTCTCAGAATGCTGGTATTGAGATTGAGCGTGGTACATCACCAAACAAAACACTTGTATGGGATGAAGCTAATGATCGCTGGACTATTGGGTCTGAAACATTTGTTGCAGGTACTATTATCGGTAACATTCAAGGTCAGATTACAGGTAACGCAGATACAGCAGATGAACTATCTACAGCCCGTACAATTCAGCTAACAGGTGACGTAACAGGTTCTACGTCTTTTGATGGTAGCCAAAACGTAGCTATATCTTCTACTGTTGCAGCTAACGTTATTGGTGCTAATGAACTTAACGTGGCAGGTACAGGAAGCGCTACACAGTTCCTACGCTCTGATGGTGATGGTTCATTCACATGGGCTACACCTGTAGACACGAATACAGACACAACCTATAGTGCGGGTAATGGTCTAAGCTTATCGGGTACTACTTTCTATATGAGTGGTTCCTACAGTGGTAACTTTACTGCAACGGGTAACATCACTGCTTACTCAGATGAACGTCTAAAGTCTAACATTGAAACTATCTCTGGTGCGTTAGATAAAGTAAATGCTTTACGTGGAGTTAGCTACACTAAAGATGGTGAAGCTTCTATCGGTGTTATCGCACAAGAAGTACAAAAAGTTATTCCAGAAGTAGTTCAAGATAACGAGGAATACTTGTCTGTAGCATATGGCAATCTAGTAGGTGTATTGATCGAGGCAGTGAAAGAACTGTCTGCAGAAGTTGAAGCACTAAAGGCTAAGTAACATGGCATTACAAACATCAGGTACAATTACACTGTTAGATATTCAGAATGAGTTTGGTGGGTCTTCCCCTATCAGTTTATCTGAGTATTATCGTGGTGGTGCATATGTCCCTAATGTTACTGCAAACAATAATATACCTACATCTGGTCAAATCAGCCTATCTAATTTTTATGGTGGTACTAACATACTTTCACCTACAACAGGTACTGCTTATGTTACCAATGGTGCCATAACCTCTGCAGGTACTTCACTAGGTTTAAGTTGGACGTTAAACAATGCAGGTTATTGGGGCTTTGGTGTAACAGGAGTTGTAGCTACCCTTACTATACCAAGTAACTTTACTGGTGGTTTTGTAATTGAGGCAAACATTACACACTACAACTCTGGAGGAAGTCCTGCCATTGAATCTGGTGAAGATAAGGCTGCAGCTATTAGTATTAACTCTTCTACTTACCCCGGATCAAGCGGTACGTACTACCAAGGCTGGGGCGCAACACCTGCATCTGTAACCTACAGTAAAACAGTTACAGGGCTAACTAGCAATGATGTAGTACGTATCTGGAACGGTGGTGACAGGGATTGGCGTAACTTTGGTGCGCTGGGTGAATATTGGTCTAATATCAGTGTTGTAGGTGCATAATGAGCAACATCAACTTGACACCAGAAGAGCTGGAAGCTATGCTTGACCGTGCAGCAAGACGTGGTGCTTGTGAGGCTTTAAAATCTCTTGGCTTGCAGGACGAAGAAGCGCATAAAGATATTGTAGAGATGCGCAGTCTATTGGAAGCTTTCCGTGACACTAAGAAGAGTATTTGGAATACTATAGTAAGAATATCTACAGTAGCACTGCTATCTTTTATAGCTGCGTCTGTGTGGATGCAATTAGGGAATAAATAATTATGGCTAAGGTATTTGCAGGATTTACACCAGATCAGATGGGTAAGATTGTACCTGAAATGCAAGGTATGCAAGCTGATGAGCAAAAGAAGTTCTTAGCGGCTAATCCTGCTGCTGCAGCGCGTGTAGGTAAGATGTATGAAACTGCCCAAAAGCGTGTACAGATGGCACAGGGTGGTTACATGAAGAAGGGCTACTTAGTAGGCGGTATGGCTTCTAGTGTTGTCTCTGGATTAGCAAACTCACCTACTATAAACACACTGGTACAAAAGGCGGCACCAATTAAATCAGACGAAGAACTTAAAGCTGATTATGAAAAAGCGAAAGAGGCTGCAGCTTTACAGCGTAAAAATGGATTTTTAGGTCAGGTTGTTCTCCCTGGCGAAGGTTCTTTTGAAGATTTTAAGAATATGCAAAGTAATCTTGTATCTAGTGCTCCTAACTTAGGTATGTCTGGTGCTTTAGGTAATGTTGTTGGCTTCGGAGAGGCATCAATAAATCCTGTAGGGGAAACTCCGATTGATACAAAAATGTCTAAGCTTCCTGAAGAAAACATTACTAACAGAGATGTAAATACAGGAAATCAAACTACAGCATCTACAACAGAAACAACAAACCCTAGCACTGCAAACACTACCACAACAACAACAGGTGGAGCGGATGCAGCAGGTAAAGCTGTAGCTGATTTAACTAAGACTTTAATCTCTTCACCAGAAAAGATGACAACTAAAGCTGGTGTTGATACTATCTCTGCTGCTGATGAAGCTGCTGGCAAAATAGCTGAAGGTACAGGCACGGCAGGTACTTTATATGCTGCTGGTGAAACAAAAGCACAAGCACAAAAAGACGTAGCAGATGTAACTCCAGCAACTGCAGCTAAGTTTGATCCGCTAGAAGCTTCTGCAGGTGTCGAAGACATCATGAAACGCTTAGAGGCTGCTACAGGTAAGCCACGTGAAGAAGCTCTTGTAGATGCACAGTCTATGGACCCTCAGACGCTATCTCAGCTTGGATTGAGTGTAGCTCAGATACAGCAAGCTCAGCAAGTACAACAGGTTCCTGATCGTAAAGTAGAAGCTGGTGAGATGATCAGCGGTTCTGCTGTTGACATGGGGCGTGTTAAAGCTGAGACTAACTTTGCTGCAGCTACAGGTTCACCATCTACGGATGCTACTGTACAAGGTCAACTTACAGGCTTGATGGAAGACTTTGAAGGTAAGGCACCTCCTGCGTGGGCTGCTGGCGCTATGAGAGCTGCTGCAGCACAGATGGCAGCACGTGGACTGTCAGGCTCATCTATGGCAGGACAAGCTATCATACAAGCTGCTATGGAGTCTGCACTACCCATTGCACAAGCTGATGCAGCTACCTTCCAACGCTTTGAGCTGCAGAACCTGAGTAACAAACAACAAGCCGCTGTATTTGCAGCAGAGCAACGTGCTAAGTTCTTAGGTCTAGAGTTCACACAAGACTTCCAAGCTCGTGTATCTAACGCTGCTAAGATCAGTGACATTGCTAACATGAACTTCACTGCAGACCAGCAGGTAGCTCTTGAGAATGCACGTATGGCACAGTCTGTAGACCTAGCTAACTTAAGTGCTCAGAACGCTAAGATCATGGCAGACGCTGCAGCTATGTCACAGATGGATATGGCTAACTTAAACAACCGTCAACAAGCTGCAGTGCAAAACGCTAAGTCTTTCCTACAGATGGACATGCAGAACTTGTCTAACGAACAACAAACTGCAATGTTTAAGTCTCAGCAACTTACTAATACGTTACTATCTGATACTGCAGCAGATAATGCGGCGGCTCAGTTTAACGCATCTAGTGAGAACCAGACTAATCAGTTCTTTGCTGACCTTAACACTCGTATCCAGACGTTCAACACAGATCAGCAAAACCAGATGCAACGCTTTAATGCGGGTGAGACAAACGCTCTTGCGCAATTTAATGCAACACAAGCAAATATGCGTGAACAGTTTAACGCTACTAACGCTCTTGTGATTGCTCAGGCTAACGCAGCATGGGCGCAGAAGATTACTACTACAGAGAATGCTGCACAGAATGAGGCTAACCGTCAGTTCGCACAAGCTGCAAATCAGATGACTGCGCTGGGTTATAACGCTATCATTCAGCAGTATCGTGACCGTATCAGCTACGCATGGCAGACAGCAAACAATGACGCAGATCGAGCAACAAGTATTGCGACTTCTAAGATTGGTGCAGACGCAACTAAGTACGCTGCTGACGCAGCCGCTGCAGCAAAATCAAGCGAAGCTGCTGCTTCTAAGTCTAGCTCTTTCTGGGAGTCTGTGGGTAATATCGCAGCAGCCGTTCTTTCATAAGGTAATTACTATGGCAACTTTTGACATCAATAAGTATATTAGAGAACAAGGCAGTCAAGAGCCTGTAGGTTCTATTATGAGTCCTGATACAGCAGAGCCTAGCGATAAAATTACGGACTTCTACAAACGTTTCTCTCAGAGTATCTACAATGCATTTGAGGACAAGGAACGCTTTAACCAAACGTTTGGCCCTAAAGCTGTACCTAAGCAAAACGTAGATTGGGATGAAGTACGTCGCTATACACGTGATGCTGATATGAGGGATGCTATTGAGGGTTCTATCTCTGAGGCGCTGGGCATTCTGCAAGAGCCTACTCCTGAGCCACAAGGCGTGACACTTGTAGATGTTACAGACACAGAGGAAGGTAAGCTGTCTAATCCGCAGCCTTTGTATGATCTAGCGGAGTCTATTGATCCCGGTACTATTGAGACAGAAGAGCTTACCCCTACAAGTTCGGGCCTTATGTCGCCTCAATTAGATCAAAAAGGTAAAGACCCTGCAACTACAACAATAAAAGCTGATGACTATTTAAGAAATAAAAACTTCATTACAGAGGATGATACTCTTTCTACATCTGCGGCTATTTCAGGTACAAACTTTAAAAACAGAAACACTGCAATAGAGACTATAGGAAGCTCTTTAGAAAACGCTTATAGCTCTCCTACTACAGCCCAAGCAATTAAGACAACTATAGAAAGCGAAAGTGGCTCAGGTTTATTAGAAAAAACAAACTATTCTAAATCAGTAGCTATATCTGTTTTGGGCGGTGGAGATTCAGATAGAATTGCCAGAATAAACGCTTTATATGGTGATAGAGATAGGCTTACTCCCGAAGAACAAGAGCAGTTATTCAACATAGCATACGGTGGTCGTATGGGTAACGCAGCTAACGAAGGGTACAAATACAGGGGCAGAGGTCTGATCCAAATCACAGGCAAAAACAACTATCGTGCAGTAGGCGAAGCTTTAGGTATTGGTGATGCGTTAGTAGATAATCCAGACTTATTGTTAGAAAACCCTTCATTAATGTTAGCTGCAACAGACGCATATCTGACTGTTGTAAAAGGAATGAACCCTGATGAAGCATTAACGGCAAACGGCCTAAAAGATTTAATAGGACATTCAGGAGATGCTCCTAGAGGCTTTAACGGTACAGGCTCCGCTTATGAAGCGATGCAGCGCTGGAACGAAGTTATAGAATCACTAGAAGCTGCAGGTAAGCAAGACGAAGCAAACGAAGCACGTTTGAATAATGAGTTTGCAGCGCAGCAGCGTGTTGGAGTAAAGATTGATGGCGATATCGGGCCAAACAGCATCCGTAAGATGACAGAATTCTTACGTAGAAACAATGTACAGATACCTGAAGGAGCTTCCGCTATTGAGTTGGTTCGACTTGTTAATGGAGTTGCTTCATAATGGGCGGTATACCCCTAGAACTACTGACAATGCTATTCTCTACCGTGTTAGGTGGAGTGATGTCTATCTGGGGGCAAAGCATTAAGGCACGTGAAGCTAATAATAAGATGCTCATGGAGCGAGCTAACTTTCGCGCTGAGCAGGTAAACACAGCAAGAGAGCATGGGAAGACCGATACACATTTTGCTTGGACAAGAAGACTCATAGCACTCTCTGCTGTGTTCGCTATTATTGTGTTGCCAAAGCTTGTAGCCGTATGGTATCCTGAAGTACCCGTATATGTAGGCTATACAGAGGCCACAGGCGGGTTTCTAAACTGGCTATTCGGTCCAGCAGAAACTATCAAATGGCAGTATGCACAAGGCTTTGTAATTACACCCCTAGACACACACATTGTATCAGCCATCGTAGGTCTATACTTCGGTGCAGGATTTACTAAGTAGGATATAACATGAAAGAAGTTAATTTATTTGAAGGTCCAATACCGGGACAATCGTTAACTGATTTACCTAAGAACTCGCCTTGGGAGAACCCTCCTGAGATTAACGAGCTAGAGGAAGCAGTAAAGTATTACATTGAAAAGCTTAGTAAGCCTGAAGTGCTAGACGATATCGCACTTGTATTTGAACTAGGTGCTAACGTTGAAGACTTTGTAGAAGTCATTACGACTATGGGTACCATGAAAGGTATTCACAGCGTAGACCTACAGATGCTTACAGCTCCTATGGTTGAGACTTATCTAAAGGGTGTACTAACGTTCTACGATATTGATGCACCAGAGAATGTACTAGATGGTTCTGGTGTAGAGACAGAGCGTGAAAAGATGCGCATGAAAGCAGTCTTTGATGATGCTATCTCTAAGAGTAAAGCTAAAGGTGCCGACGAAGGTACTGAGCTTCTAGAGACACTAGCGGAAACAACAGAGGGCATGGCAGATGAACCTCTACAAGAAGAAGCAGACATTGCAGAACCTGAAGTAACACCGTCACAAGGTTTAATGTCTAGGGAGATGATGTAATGGCTGGAATGGACGTACAAGCTTTTCTTACGGGTTTCTTTGAGACAACCGCTGAGAATATCAAAAAGCGTAAAGAGAAAGCTGAAGATGAGATAGATTATTTCAAGCGTAATCGTGATGCTTACATCGAGGCTGCAGAGCAACGCAAGCAGCTACGTGATAATGCTGGCATACTAGTTACACGTTTGAAAAACTACGGCGTTACAGATGAGATGATTGCGGCTGCTGCTGCAGAGGGTCCAACAGGTTTGACTGACCTGTCACGTACTCTGTCTACTGCTGTTAATAAGCAAGGCTTAAAGTTCGTACAAGACAATCTTGGCATGTATGTTGATGCTACCATAGATAAGACTGCCTTTGGTGAGAACATGGATATCAACACTATCCTAGACCAAGCTTACGGTATTGGCTCTTATCAAGCAGGTGACTACAAGCCTACAAAAGAGTATGGCTTCTTTGATAAGCTGTTTGGTAAGAATGCTATGGATGAGGCTTATGCAGAGCTAGATCAAGAGCCTCTGTATGATGGTATGTCTCTGTATGATCTACGTCAGTACTCGCAAGGTAAGGCATATAAAGATGTAGGTGGTGACTCTTACATTACGTATAAGTCTCCTCTTGTGTTTAGCCCTGACGATGTAAGCGGTGAGGTTATTGAGCTTAACCGTATCAAGAACACTGTAGAGTCTAACGAAGATTACATCCAAGCTGAAGCTGATGTTAAGCAAGCGCGTAAAGACATAGAGAAGTATGACGCTTTCAAAGACAGTGATGACCCTGCTAACAAAGCTCTCTATGACAATGCTGTTAAGGCACTAGAGCTAGCACAAAACAGAAAGTCTGATCTGTTGAGTCAGTTCCTTGATCCTTACTTAGAAGGGCGCATTGGTACCTACACAGGTGATACTTACATGATGCGTATGGGAACATCTATTGATAGCTTGTTTGGTGTCCCTGGATACTCTGAGAAGTTCTCACTAACAGATGAGCCTTTAACCGCTGCAACTGATGAGCAAGCAATCTCTGCTGCTGTTTCTGATGCAAGTAAATCGTTACCTAAACCAGAACCTAAAGAGCCTGTTTACTCTGACAACCCTGTCATAGCTAAGCTACAAAAAGGTATAGCTGATCCAGCGATTGACTTTATCGTGACTAATGAAGGTCTACAGCTTGTGTACAACGGTAAAGACGGTTCTAAGACATACTCAGTAGAACAGACAAAAGCGTTCTTTGAAAAGAATAAAGCTTCGTTTGGTGATCTAAGTTACGCTTCCGTATATAAAGCCCTAGATGAGGAAGGTATAGGTCAACACGGTTTGAGCTGGTGGGAGAAAGGTTTCACTCCTGGTGCTAACGAAAAAGGTGTACCAGACATCACCGTTGAAGAACCTAATGCACAAGAGGAAGAACCTAAGAATGCAGACGGTTTGAGCTGGTGGGAGAAAGGCTTTACTGTAGGTGCTAATGAGCCTGTCGTATCAGAGCCTACTGAGGAAGATAAACCTGCTACTATGGACATTACTGAAGGTCCAGTTGTAGAGGACATGACACGTGAGAATGCCCCAGCCGACATCAAAGCAGACTACAAAGAATGGCTTGAGGATAATGACGTAGAAGATTCCCCAGAAGCATTTAAGCAATTCATTGAAGAAGAACTACCTATCGTAGAAGGTTAATATAATGGACCCTTTGTCTATCGAAGAATTTGAGCGCCAGTTTATTACAGGCGACACTAAGGACAAGGCTGCACCAGAGATAACACAAACCCGTGATGCTCTGCGTTCTGAGCCTATGTCTGTTGAGGACTTTGAGAAAAACTTTATAGAGCCTGATGATGACGATCAAACTAACTACGGCTTAGAAGGTCCACTTAAAAAGTCTGACCTACGTAAAGGGCGTAACGCCAGAGACATCCGTGCTTACATGGTTTCTCGCTTTGGTAAGCGTTATCGCATTGGTGGTAAGAAGGATGACAACGATGTTGTAGAAGACTTCTTTGATCATATGAGAGCCTTTAACACAAACACCGTAAGCACTGTCACTGAAGCACGTTTCATGAGTAAGGCTAGTGATGCAGATAAAGCTGCAGCTAAACGTGCGTATGAGCTGTATGATGCTACAGGTAATGTGTTTGTAAACGATGGTGTGTGGGGCGCTGTAGATGGCGTAAAAGATTACATTGTAAATATCGCTACAGACCCGTCAAACTATTTAGGCGCACTGACAGGTGGTGTAGCCCGTGCTAGCGCATTTGGTGTAGGGCAGGGCGCTAAAGCTACTGTACGCGCATCTATCGCTAAGGCTACGAATGAAGCCCTAAAGAAGGGTGCTTCACGTGAGGCAGCTAAGAAAGCAGGGAAAGAAGCAGGAGAGGCTGCACTAGACAAAGCAGTTAAGTCTGGTGTGCAGGGGCCACAGGCAAGAGCTTTCTCTAAGAAGGTAGCCCAGCGCGAGTATGACCTTGCTATGCGTCGTGCTCGATTAGAGGCACGTAAGGGTGTTACCGATAAGATCAAGAAAGACGCTATGCGTAAGTCTCTGTACTACACAGGCTTTACGGATGCAGGTATTGCTGCACTACAAGATGCACAGATTCAGGGCGTTTATATGGACGCTGAAGCACAGCAAGAGTATAGCTACTTACAGACAGGTCTAAGCTCTTTGCTTGGCGGTGTAGGCGTAGGTGTGCAGTTGCTAGGTATGAAAAGCCCTATCAAGTCTGGTTTTGAGGATGCACGTATTGAGTCTGAGATCATGGGGCTACGTGAACGTCGTGCTATCAAAGACCCAGCTAACTTCGCTAAACTTCTAGATGATGATGGTAAGAAAGAGATTACTGATGACATCATTAAGAACGTTAAAGAGTGGCGGCAGAAGGTAGACGCAGGGCGCGATCAGTTTGGCTTAGCTGCTGCTACAGACTTAACTGTGTATAAGCGTATCATCCTAGGCTCTACAGGTAAGGGTGACACAGATGGTCT
>Ga0255781_10002778_pt1 | contig 13834 bp, 10 predicted proteins | sample 101ome_21_FD_179979 | JGI IMG/M metagenome (GOLD analysis project Ga0255781, IMG submission 179979) | Coastal salt marsh microbial communities from the Groves Creek Marsh, Skidaway Island, Georgia - 101413BT metaG (version 2) | ecosystem: Environmental > Aquatic > Marine > Intertidal zone >...
CCTTTTGCGGCGCAATCTTCAAGTCGGGGTTTCGAAGCCGTCTCGGCTGAATGGACTTAGGTGCTGGAACCTTGGAACCCGTCGAGGACAAGGGTGCCATTTTTTTGCCAACCCATTTTTGAAATCCAGAGCGGGTTAACGTTTCCCGTTCCCGGGCATTTTCAAGCTGGCAGATTTTGGTGAGCTGAGGTAGGTATACCTCATTCACATTATTGATGTGCTCGATGCATTCGATTGCTGACCATTGCTCACCTTCTGGAATGAAGAGTAATTCTTCATCTTCAAGAAAATAGAATAGTCTTTCGAATTGCTCGCGTCCTCTAGCCATTGCATCAAGCTTGGAATCGATGTAATTACTTACTGATGTACTCATGCGGAAATCGGCTCTAGTTTAGTGATGCTTTGAAGTACTTCATAAACGGCGCCCAAAGAAGAAATGTTCTGTACGACAAAAGTTAATTTGTCGTTTTTCTGCTTCACTTGAACAGTGCGAGGTTGAGTTTTTAAATATCCTAGAATGGCAGAGAAGATAGGCAGCTGGTAATACTCACTGTTGTTTTCAGCGGCGAAATGGCCGATGAGTTTACCATTTTTAATGATCAGCTTGGAGAAGCCAATATGTTTTGCGGCCCATTTTATTCGTACGCTGTAAATCAGGTCGGTCACTTGTTTAGGTAGCGGGCCGAAGCGATCCTCTAGCTCCAACTCAAAACTGACTAATTCCTCCTCCTGTTCCAAGTTGGCCAAGCGCTGATACAATTTCAGGCGTTCTTCAATATTATTGACATAGTGGTCGGGAATATGGATGGCCATATCCGTATCTATTTGTACTTCGTCTACGAAATCGGACCCCTTATCCTTGTTCGGGTTATCGTAGAGCGCTTTGAATTCATTTTCTTGAAGTTCTTTGACCGCTTCCGCGAGGATCTTTTGATAGGTATCAAAGCCCATTTCCGAGATGAAACCACTTTGCTCCCCGCCAAGTAGGTCTCCGGCACCTCGGATCTCTAAATCCTTCATGGCAATCTTAAAACCACTTCCCAAATCAGTGAATTGTTCTAAGGCTTGCAGACGTTTGCGCGCTTCATCGGTTAATGAATGGAGCGGAGGGCTTATGAGTTTACAGAATGCTTTTTTGTTGGAACGGCCCACGCGTCCTCGCATTTGATGAAGGTCGGACATTCCAAAATGATTGGCGTTGTTGATGATGATGGTATTCGCATTGGCGACGTCCAATCCACTTTCAATGATGGAGGTGGCTACTAGAACATCGTATTTACCTTCCATGAAGTCCAACATGATTTTCTCGAGTTTCTTACCGTCCATTTGGCCATGACCGATGGCGATATTTGCATCGGGCACAAGTCGTTGAATCATGCCTGCTACCTCCTGGATATTGCTCACTCGATTGTTGATGAAGAATACTTGGCCACCACGCTGAATCTCATAGCTTATGGAGTCTCTAATCGTTTCCTCATTGAAGCCTATGATTTCAGTTTCAATGGGTTGGCGGTTTGGTGGTGGGGTGGTCATTACGCTAAGGTCACGTGCTGCCATCAAGGAGAACTGCAAGGTTCTTGGGATAGGTGTAGCGGTTAGGGTAAGCGTATCAATGTTGACTTTCAGTGTTTTAATCTTGTCCTTCACACCAACGCCAAACTTTTGTTCTTCGTCGACGATTAATAGTCCAAGATCTTTGTACTCTACGCTGGTACTAACCAGCTTGTGGGTGCCTATTACGATGTCAATCTTCCCAGATTTGAGGCCGGCTAGGGTATCTCGCTGTTGTTTGGCGGTGCGGAATCGATTGATGTAATCTACCGTCACGGGAAATCCTTCCAAGCGCTTGCTAAAAGTCTTGAAGTGTTGGAATGCTAAAACAGTTGTTGGTACCAGAATAGCGACCTGTTTACCATTTGCCACTGCCTTAAATGCAGCGCGGATGGCTATTTCTGTCTTTCCAAAACCAACATCACCACAGATGAGTCGGTCCATAGGAATGGCACCTTCCATATCTTTTTTAACCGCTTCAGTAGCGGTTAATTGATCAGGGGTGTCTTCGTAAAGGAAGCTGGCCTCCAGCTCGTGTTGCAAATACCCATCCGGTGCACATTGAAAGCCAACGGCCTCTTTTCGTTTGGCGTAGAGTTGAATCAAATCAAATGCGATCTGCTTGACGCGCGCCTTCGTCTTCTTCTTTAGGTTTTGCCACTGCGGGCTACCCAACTTATTTAATGAAGGAGCAGTGCCGTCCTTGCCGTTGTATTTGCTGATTTTATGTAAGCTGTGAATGCTCACATACAATATGTCATTGTCGCGGTAGACGAGTTTGATGGCTTCTTGAATGGTGCCATTATTGTCTATTTTTTGCAGCCCGCCAAACTTTCCTACGCCATGGTCGACATGAGTGACAAAATCCCCGAACTCAAGTGCATTGAGTTGCTCGAGCGTGATGGCCTGCTTCTTTTGGGCTCCATTTTTAATGGTAAAGCGCTGGTAACGATCAAAGATTTGATGATCGGAATATAGATAAAGGCCCGATTGCGGGTCTTCAAAACCTTCATGCAGCGCAATCTCCGTGGTTTTGTATTTCGGCTGTAATTGGAGGTCTTCAAAAATTGTCTCAAATCGGTTTACTTGCTTTTGATTTGAGCACATTAGCACGGGTATGATGTTCCGATCGTTCGCATCAATAAGGGTTTGGGCAAGGAGGTGGAAGTCCTTGTTAAATGCCCTTTGTGGCAGTGCGGTACTCTGGATGGTTGTTGTATGCCATTCTGCCTTACCGTATTCCACACGACTGTATTCCATTAGTAAGCGCTTGAAGGCATCGCCGGAAACGAAAAGCTCTTCAGGGGTGGAGCGGGTAATGTTATCCGCAAGTTTACCGTAGGCTTGCTCGGCGAGGTCCATTAATCGGTCCAGACCGGCAACTAAAAGGGAAGGGGTATTGATCCAGAGTTGTGTGTCCTTCGGAAGGTAAGAGAGGAACGGAGCGCGCGCCTCAAGGAAGGTTTTGTTCTCCACATTAGGAACAATGCTCATTTTGGACGCTTTGCCAATGGTGCGCTGCGATTCAATATCGAAGTAACGTATGCCCTCCACCTCATCGTCAAAGAATTCTATACGGTAAGGGTTTTCCTTTGAAAAGGAAAATATGTCGACGATACCTCCGCGCACCGAGAATTGGCCTGGTGAGGTAACAAAATCTACGCGTTCAAAACGGTACTCAAAGAGGGTTTCGTTCAGGAAATCGATGCTGATTTTTTCCCCGACGTGCAGTTTGAGGGTATTGGTTTCCAATTCCTTTTTGGTGACCACTTTTTCAAACAATGCCTCAGTGAAGGTGATTACTAATGGAGCTTTTCTGCGGCTCGACAAATGGTTCAAGACCTCTGCGCGCAGCAATACATTCGCGTTATCTGTTTGCTCAACCTCGTAGGGCCGACGGTAGGAGGCCGGATAGAAATAACAAGGGGTCTTTCCAAGGAGTTTCTCCAAGTCATTCTGAAGGTAGGCTGCTTGCTCTTTGCTTTCTGCAATGATCAATTGTGTAGTACCGGTTCTTAGGTACGCGGCTGCGGCCAAGAGGGCTGTGTGCGAGCTGCCTGCGGTTCGGTATCCAATTGCTTGCGTTTGCTGCGAAGCGGCAGCTGAGGCTAGGGCATCAACTAAGGGGTGGTCTGAGTAATGCGAGAGTAAATCCGCTAATTCCAATGTTTAGTTTTCGTATTTCCGCAAAAACGCGTGTGCAGTCTCGACCATACGCGGCGACCCAATGAAAAAGGGTACGCGCTGATGCAATTCATCAGGCGTAATCTCCATGATTCGTCGGGTTCCGTCCGTGGCCATGCCGCCGGCTTGTTCAACAATAAAGGCGAGTGGGTTGCACTCGTACAAGAGCCTGAGCTTGCCTTTCGGAGCCATGGTTCCTGTGGGGTAAAGATACACCCCTCCTTTGATAAGATTGCGGTGAAAATCAGAAACTAACGAGCCAATATATCGAGAAGTATATGGCCTATTTGTGGCCTCATCGTACTCCTGACAATACTTAATATAGCGCTTTACGCCCTCTGGGAAATGAACGTAATTTCCTTCGTTGACGCTGTAAATTTTTCCTTCCTGTGGGATTTGCATATCCGGATGGGAAAGGCAAAACACTCCGATGGAAGGGTCCAGGGTAAAGCCGTTAACCCCGTTGCCAGTTGTGTAAACCAGCATGGTTGAAGAACCATAAACGACATAACCGGCCGCGATTTGTGCGTCCCCAGGCTGTAGAAAATCCTTCATGCTAACGGGACTTCCAGCCGGAGTTAATCGGCGATAGATGGAAAAAATGGTTCCAACACTGACGTTCACATCAATATTGGAGGATCCGTCCAACGGGTCCATCAATACCACATAACGCGCATCGCTGTGAATCTCATCGTCAAATGCAACGAAATGTTCCTCCTCTTCGCTTGCGACACCACAAACTTGTCCCATGCTGCGAAGTGCACGCATGAACGTATCATTCGCTATGACATCAAGTTTTTGTTGGGCTTCGCCTTGAATATTTTCGCTCCCCATGGCTCCAAGGATATCAGCTAGGCCGGCCTTGTTTATTTCGCGATTCACCACCTTAGCGGCTAAGCGAATAGAAGTAAGTAGCTGAGATAATTCCCCAGTTGCAAAGGGGAAATCCTTTTGATTCTCGACGATAAATTCGCCGAGCGTAGTGGGTTGTACCATGGTCAGTGGTTCTTTGGTTGTAATAGGTACGTGCAAGTTAGGCTTTTTAGGTGGAATCCCGTGGATGGAAAGCATACCTTTGCAAACATGAGAGATCAAGGACAGGTAAGGGCAAAGAAGCATTTAGGGCAACACTTCCTAAAGGATGAACACATTGCACAGCGTATAGCAAATATCATCCCTTACGATGGAGTAGATAAGGTGTTGGAGATTGGTCCGGGAATGGGCGTAATGACGAAATACCTCTTGCAAATACCCAACCTTGAAACCTGGGTAGTTGAAATTGATACGGAAAGTGTGAGCTACCTGCAGGCCAATTACAACACCTTGAGTGCCCGTATTCTTGAGACCGATTTTCTCAAGTGGAATCCTAAGTTGGTATTTGAGGATACCCCTTTTGCACTCATTGGCAACTTTCCCTACAACATCAGTTCTCAGATCGTTTTTCGCGTGCTAGAAATGCGCGACCAAATCCCCTTATTTGGGGGGATGTTCCAGAAGGAGGTTGCCGAACGATTGTGTGCGCCTCCGGGCAATAAAGTCTACGGGATTCTATCGGTATTGTGTCAAGCGTATTATGAAGTAAGCTATGACTTTACTGTGCCGCCTACTGTTTTTAATCCACCTCCGAAGGTTGAAAGTGGCGTTATGCACATGGTGCGTAAAACCGAAGATCCGTCGATAGAATTCAAAATGTTGAAGTCCTATGTAAAAGCGGCCTTCGGTCAACGCAGAAAAACCCTAAGGAATGCGTTGAAAACTCTTAACTTGCCACAAGGCTTTGAGCATCCCTATCTAAGCCAGCGAGCGGAACAATTGAGTCACGAGCAGTTTGTAGAACTGATAATTGCCATTGAAAATGGAAGAGCTTAGTGTAAAAGAACGTATCGAGCGTGCAATGAACGCCATTGATTGGGCAGAGTTCGTGGAATATACCATGGACTTGCACGCTGCGGATATTGCTGAAGAACTGGAATCTCGCGAGATTGAGGAGATTGAGTTTTTCCTTGAGCGTTTGGATGCAGAGCTCGTTGCCGATATTCTTGTCGAGATTGATGAGGACATTCGTTCGGAACTACTAAAGACCTATACCTCTGAAGATATCGCCCATGAACTCGTAGAGAACATGGATAGTGATGATGCCGCGGATATGCTTTCTGAACTCTCAGAAGAGTTGACTAAAGAGGTACTTTCCAAGGTGGATGATGTGGAGCAAGCAAAGAAAATTGCACAATTGCTCACACACGAGGAAGATACGGCAGGTGCCTTGATGGCCACGGAATACATCAAAGTACAAGAAGGATTGACCGCTGTACGATGTGTGGCAGCCATGCGCGCTCAGGCCGAAAACGTCGACCGAGTGCATGCGGTATATGTAGTCAACGAGGATGATATTTTGGTAGGAACATTGAGTTTGAAAAAACTTCTAACTGCCAAGCGTACCGAGAACATCTCGGAACTGTACACCCCCATTCAACATACTGTATTATCCACAACACCGGCAGAGGACGTAGCGAACATGATGCAGAAATATGACCTCTTTGTGATCCCGGTAGTTAATGCTGTTGGCGAATTGCTGGGGCGTATCACCTTGGATGATGTTGTAGATTTCATTCGTGAAGAAGCAGAGCGTGATTACCAGCTTGCTTCGGGTTTGACCGACGAGGTTGAAAGTGATGATACCGTTCTACACATTACTCGAGCGCGTATTCCGTGGTTGCTTATTGGGTTGTTCGGTGGATTAATCGTGGCATTGATGTTGGGCGAAAATGAAGGAGATATTAAGAGCGTTCCTGCACTTGCACTCTTCATGCCTCTAATAGCGGCCATGGCAGGAAATGTGGGAGTTCAATCTTCTGCGATCGTCGTGCAGGCCCTAGCAAGTAATCGTGCGGATCACAACATGACCAAAAAGCTCATGAAAGAGCTGTCGGTTGGATTGGTCAATGGAATTATTCTCGCAGCCGTAATGCTTGTGGCAGGCCTGCTTTTAGGTTATGGACAACAAGTGACTATGACTGTAAGTGTATCGCTACTTACAGTAATCATCTTTGCATCGCTTTTTGGGACATTCATTCCGTTAATGCTCAATAGATTCAATATTGATGCAGCCTTAGCCACAGGACCCTTTATTACGACGGCAAACGATGTCATCGGCTTGATCATCTACTTCCAGATTGGCCGATTAATCATTGGCTACTAATGAAAGCACTGTTATTGGACTACACTCACGAACTGCTCGAGCAAGGTCTCGAAAGAGGTGGGCTTGAGCTCATACGTGAATACACCGCAGCACCCGAAGAATTTCATGCCTCTCATTTTGAGGTTGAGGTGATAATCCTTCGCTCGAGAGTCCCGGTAAACGCAGCATTTATCGATCGTTTTCCAAATCTCAAGGCCATTGGTCGTCTTGGAGCCGGGCTCGAGAATATTGATGTTAATCATGCGGAATCTCGCGGCATCGCTTGTTTGCGGGTGCCGGAAGGTAATGCCCAAGCGGTAGCAGAGCATGCCCTGGGGATGTTGCTCAGTCTCATTAACCATATGCCTCGAGCGCAGCGAGAGGTGCGTGAAGGAATATGGAAACGCGAAGAAAACAAAGGGCGTGAATTGCATTCTATGACCGTCGGAATCATTGGCTACGGCGTTATGGGAAGTCGTTTTGCCAAGTTGTTGACTCAAATGGGAGTCAAAGTATTGGTGCACGATAAATACAAATCAAATTTCTCCGATGGGACTTTCCAAGAGGTTAGTTTGGAGGATATACAGCGCGAGTGCCATTGCATTAGCCTACACCTTCCATTGACAGAAGAAACCAGGTATTATGCAGATCGCGCGTTCTTCCAATCCTGCACAAATCCGATCTATTTCATCAACACAGCACGTGGCCCTGTTCTAGAAACTACTGCGTTGGTGCAGGCAATCGAGGACGGTAAAGTGCTTGGCGCCGGGCTCGATGTTCTCGAGTATGAAAAACGAAGCTTTACCAGCTTGTTCGATGGGGCTATGCCTGAGGCGTTAAGGTATTTGCTGGAACAAGACAATGTGATCATCACTCCACATATTGCGGGTTGGACCAAGGAGAGTTTCGAAAAGATGGGACACGATCTTGCCCAAAAGGTTTTAGCTGCGCTCTAGGCGTTCGTACGATTAAACACAAACTGAACGGTTTCGGGAGTGCGTTGCTCTTGAAGAATGGTCATTCCTTCTGTTTCCCGGGCGACATCGTCTTCCTCATAGTGGCGGATGGTCAATAATTCAACATTAGGCACCAGGGTGAGCTCGAAACTGTCGGATAAGGCCTGCACGACACGTGGAACAATAATGGTGTCATTATTAATACAGAACGTCGCTTTGGTTGCGGTGTTACGCATCAAATTAACGACAACGCCAAGCTCAGCGAATAATTGGTAAACCGCACTCAAATGATGTTCAGCAATGAACGCCAAATCCTTGGTGCTAATAGATAATAGGGCTTGATTCTTCTTTAAAATAAAGTTTGGTACCTGCGGTACTGCTTGATGAGTTGCATTAATTACCGTACCTGTCGCGCTAGGGTCTATGAAGCTTTTGATGTGTAATGGAATGCCCTTTTTCTGAAGCGGTTGAATAGTTTTTGGGTGTATGATAGAAGCACCGTAAAACGCAAGTTCGATGGCTTCGCCAAAGGGGAGCTCTTCTATCAGGGTTGTATTCGTGAAGGTTTTAGGGTCTCCGTTGAGCATTCCAGGCACATCTTTCCAGATGGTTAGGCTGTTCGCGCCAAGGCAATAGGCAAATACCGCTCCGGTATAATCGGAACCTTCCCGGCCTAAGGTGGTTGGACGTCCGTCGGCATCACTTCCTATAAAGCCTTGAACGAAATGTACGTGGTCATCATTGATGGCTTGCGTGATTCGCGCTGCGGTTTCGTCCCATTGCACCGTTGCACGACGGAATTGGGCATCTGTGCGAACCAGTTGTCGCGTGTCCTGCCAAACAGCTGGTGTGCTCAGATTCACATATTCTTGAACGATTCGGGTCGAAATCAGTTCGCCGTGATGCACGATGTTGTCGTACTGCTCGCTGTAGCTGCGAGTTGTATTGCCGAGTTGCTTCGTCAAGTGCTCATACCAATGCGCCAAGTCGCTATGTAAACTTTGCGGAATTTGCTCGAATAATTGGTCAATGATGCCTTGATGAAAGGCGCGAATGCCATCCAATTCCTGCTGCGCTGCGGATACATTTTGCTGCTCCCAATGCGCTACAACACTTTCGAAGGCATTGGTCATTTTACCCATTGCACTAACCACTACAACCATTGGGCGATCCGGGAATCGGGCAATAATTCTAGCAACATTTCGTACGCTCTCGGCATCCTTAACGGACGCACCACCAAATTTGAAAACTAGGGGAGTATTCATAGGTATTTTTGCAATGCTTCTCGGCTTAGTGTTCCTAAATGCCATTCAGGGTCCAAGGAAGCTTGGTGTTTGTTATAAAAGTGAATGGCGGGTTCATTCCATTCAAGGACCGTCCATTCCATACGGCCTACATTTCGCTCTGCAGCAACCTTTGCAACGCGCTTAAAGAGTTCGTCGCCTATACCACGTCCTCGCATACTCGGTTGAATGTAGAGATCTTCTAGGTGCAAGGTGGGGCCTTTCCAGGTGGAATATCTTTCGTAATAAAGTGCCATCCCGACCAGTCGGTTTGTTTCCGAATCTTCGGCAACAAAACAATCAAACTTACCATCGACAAAACCGTGTTGCACAAGGTCCGACGGGGAAATAATGACCGCATCAGGCTCCCGCTCGTACACGGCAAGTTCCATGATGAGTCCGTGCACCTGTTCCATATCTTGCGCTGTGGCCGTTCTGTAAATAATCATGCTACGAAGTTACATATTCTAAACCTCGCTCGGGACGAGTGTTTGCTGAGCGTCAGTCTTTTCTTGAGCAAAGGTGTCCAATTCTATTTGACCAACCATCAAATCTTCGAACGTTTCTCTGGCCTTGATCAAATGTGCTTGGCCATCGATAATCATGACTTCCGCAGGGCGAACCCGGCTGTTGTAGTTGGAGGCCATGGAGCTACAATACGCGCCAGCATTGTGAAAGGCCAAAATATCCCCCGACCTTACCTCAGCAATTTTACGGTCGTACCCGAACGTATCGGTTTCGCAGATGTAACCAACCACCGTATAAATACGCTGCTCACCCTGTGGATTACTTACGTTTTCAATGTGATGATACGCATCGTACAGCATGGGGCGCGGGAAGTGATTGAACCCGCTATTTACTTGGGCGAACACGGTTGAAGGTGTGGTCTTTGTACTGTTTACAGTCGTTAGGAAAATACCACTTTCCGATACCAAGAATTTGCCTGGTTCGAAAATGAGTTTGAGGTCTCGGCCGTATTCGAGACAGAAATCTTGGAATCGGTCACTCATCTTCGCACCAAAACTTTCTATATCTGTCGTGCTTTCGTCGGGGCGATAACCCACCTTGAACCCTGAGCCAAAGTCGATATATGTAAGTTCCTTGAAATCATGAGCAAGATCCAATAAGAGACTAGCACCACGCATAAAGGCATCGATATCAAGGATGTCACTCCCTGTGTGCATGTGCAAGCCATGGACGTGAAGTCCCATGTTGTTTACGATACGGTGGAGGTGACGCACTTGGTGAATGGAAATCCCAAACTTGGAATCGATGTGGCCTACAGAGATTTTGGAATTTCCACCGGCCATAATATGCGGGTTAATGCGCACACAAACAGGTATAGAATTCCCAAATTCATTGGCAAATTCTTCTAACGTCTCGAGGTTGTCGATGTTGATCTGAACGCCGAGTTGGGCCGCTTCACGAATCTCACTCATGCCAACACCATTGGGCGTAAAGAGGATTTCCTCCGGCGAGAATCCTGCACGTAGGCCTAAATGCACCTCGCCCATGCTTACCGCATCGAGCCCAGCACCAAGCGACTTCAACAGCTTGAGCACATTGATGTTGTTCAGCGCCTTACAGGCATAGTGGATGCCTAAGTCGATGGATGCATCAAAGGCATCGGTTATTCTATGGTATTGTCGCTCGATGGTAGAGGCATCATAGACGTAGAGTGGGGATCCGAAATCTTCAACCCATGTGGTAGCTTTGTTTATAGGAAAGGTGGTCATAGCACAATCATTTAAGGCCGCAAAAGTAGAAGTTGAATATGCGGTCTGAGTGAAAGTGAATGAGATTAGTCTCAAATATTACAGATTGTTATATTTGAAACAAATAGCTTGATCGAGGTGTCTTAATTTTGCAGCTTCAGTGCATCTACTTTTATGACCTCAACAACACTTGGATCAAGTAATGTCGAAGTGTCGCCAAGATTACTAGTATCACCTTCAGCTACCTTTCTTAAAATTCTACGCATGATTTTTCCGGAACGTGTTTTTGGAAGTCCGGGAACAATCTGAATGACATCAGGCTTGGCAATCGGGCCTATTTCACTTATTACGGCAGTAATTATTGCTTTGCGCACAGCCTCAGCATCATGAGCTCCACCTTCCAAAATCACATAGGCGTAGATGCCTTGACCTTTGATATCATGCGGATAGCCGACCACCGCGCTTTCCGTTACTACGGAACTTGAGTTGATCGCATTCTCTATTTCTGCGGTTCCAAAGCGGTGCCCGCTGACATTTATTACATCGTCTACCCGTCCAATGATTCGGAACATACCGTCCTCACGACGCGCCCCATCGCCAGTAAAATAGTAACCATCGTAATGACTAAAGTAGGTGGTTCTGCAGCGCTCGTGATCGCCATACGTAGTTCGAAGCATTGATGGCCAAGGGTGTTTGACTACGAGGTACCCTTCGACACCATCGCCTTGAATTTCATTACCATCACTATCTAAAAGTTCTGGTTGAATCCCGGGAAGTGGAAGGCCTGCAAAAGTTGCGCGTTGTGGACTAAGGCCACCTAGTCCCGAAATCATGATCCCACCGGTTTCCGTCTGCCACCAAGTATCTACAATAGGACAGTTTCCTTTGCCCACTTTTTCATGGTACCAATGCCACGCTTCTGCATTGATGGGTTCTCCCACGGATCCTATGACCTTTAAACTGCTGAGGTTGGCGCGTTCCACAAACTCGTTGCCGCAGGCCATTAAGGCGCGTATGGCGGTAGGGGCAGTGTAGAATTGGTTGACCTGGTATTTGTCACAAACGTCCCAGAATCGGCCCGCATCCGGCCATGTAGGCACGCCTTCAAACATGATGGTGGTCGCGCCGTTTAATAGCGGTCCATAGATGATATAGCTATGCCCTGTGATCCAACCCACATCTGCCGTACACCAGTATACATCGCCACGCTTGTATTGGAATACATTCTTAAAGCTGTATCCTGCATAGACCATGTAGCCGCCGCAGGTATGCACGACACCTTTGGGTTTTCCGGTAGATCCTGAGGTATACAGGATGAACAGCATATCTTCCGCGTCCATGGTTTCAGCTGGACAATCGGTCCCCACTGTTGCCGCCGCTTCATCGTACCACAGGTCGCGTCCTTCCACCATATTCACCGCTCTACCGTCGCGTTTTACTACGATAACGGTTTCTACACTGGTACAATATTCGAGTGCATCGTCCACAGTTGTTTTTACTGGAAGGGCCTTTGCGCCGCGGTACATGCCGTCAGAAGTAAGTACTGCTTTGCAAGAGGAGTCGTTGATTCGATCGGCCAATGCACTTGCAGAGAATCCTGCGAAAACAACACTATGTACCGCACCAATTCTAGCACAAGCCAGTACTCCTATGGTAAGTTCAGGCACCATAGGCATGTAGACAGCGACGCGATCTCCTTTGCCAATGCCGCGAGACTTCAAGACGTTTGCGAACCTACACACCTCGGCGTGAAGCGCTTTATAAGTCATGCGAACCTCTTTGTCGTTTGGGTCATTCGGTTCCCAAATCAGCGCGACATCATCGCCATGTTCCGGTAAATAGCGGTCCAGACAATTTTCAGTGATGTTCAGTTTTCCGCCTTCAAACCATTTGATGTTGGGCTCGGAGAAATTCCAATCGAGTGTATTGTTCCAGGGTTCTTGCCAGTGGTAGTTCTGGGCGATTCTGTTCCAGAATTTTATTGGGTCATTTATTGAGGCTTTATAGGATTCCTCATACTCTTCAAAGGTGTTGATATGGTAGTAATTCATCAAAGACTTGTATTCTTTTTAGAATAAATGGACTTCCAAGTAAGCACTAAGTATTTATTTTCCATCGGTGTAACTAGGAGACCCCCTCGGTTTAAAACATCCTGATCACCAATGAAATCCAATAGCTCGTCGTAAGGTAGAATCTGCACTTCAGGCTGGATATTAGTGGTCTTGTTTGGTCTCTTAATGTTGTAGGTTTTTACCCAATTCATCACACTAACATGACTCACGTTTAGAATACGTTCGATTTCTCTAAAACTCATTCCTTCGAGGTAAAGCTGTAAAGCCTTGATTACATATTCTCCCTCTATTCGTTTGCCAAGTTTTTGAACAGTGAAATAGTAATTGCATTCTTTACATTTAAATCTTTGGCGATCCTTTATGATTCCACTTTTTACAAAGTCTTCGGAATGGCATTTCGGGCATCTTTTTTCATTGGGTTGCATTTGGCGGCGGTTTAGATATGCGGTCTTTAAATATAAAAAAAATCGCCACCAAAGGGTAGCGATTTTCATTCACTCTGTGTAGGCTCTTGGAAAAGCCAGTGTATTTGCGCTAAGGCGCGTTTGGTAGGGATATTATGTAAAGGTTCTCAGGGAATCGATGGTTTTATCTATCATGTCCATGGCATTGAAAAATTCGTCACTATGTGAATCGCCTAATTTTTCACGTACGGCTTTGTTGAACTGAATTACAGCATGCTTACTTGCATTCCGCTTCTCAATCCCAAGTGGAGTAAGTTTAAGGAGTACACTACGTTTGTCTTGAGGATGGGCTTCTTTGAAGATCAATCCGTCGCGTTCCATGTTTTTAAGGATTCGACTTAAGGAGGTACTCTCCATTCCCATTTTAGGGCCTAGCGCAGTAGAAGGCGTGCCTTTCTTTACGTCAATATTGAGTAATGCGAAACCTACGG
>Ga0255781_10002779_pt1 | contig 13830 bp, 24 predicted proteins | sample 101ome_21_FD_179979 | JGI IMG/M metagenome (GOLD analysis project Ga0255781, IMG submission 179979) | Coastal salt marsh microbial communities from the Groves Creek Marsh, Skidaway Island, Georgia - 101413BT metaG (version 2) | ecosystem: Environmental > Aquatic > Marine > Intertidal zone >...
ATTGTAAAAAGAGAAAAACAAAAAAGAAAACGAAAGGTAAGAAGAAAAAATAATGGCTACTAAAATAGAAAACGAATTAGAAAAATTAAGAAAAGAAAATAAAAGATTAGATAGGGAAGTTACTAAACTTCAATCGAAAGTTTCACAGAAAGACCAATCGTTAAAAGAAAAAGATTTACATATAACATTTTTAACTGATCGTCTATCAAATTGGGCGGATAAGTTTTTTGAATTACGAACTAACTTTATAAATTTACCAATCGGAGATAAAGTTAAGCTACAGGAGAAAATGCAAGGTGGCGAATGAAGATAACAAATTAGAAGATGTACTAGAAATAGAATCAGACGGTTCTATTAACGTAGACATTTCTGAAGGTGATGAAGAAGAGGAAGAGTTTGTTAATCCTTATGAAACAGATCATTATGCAAACTTAGCTGAAGATTTAGATAAAGATAAACTAGCTGAAATTTCATCTGACCTTTTAAATAAATTTGAAAACGATAAGTCCTCTCGAAAAGATTGGGAAGATCAATATTCAAAAGGACTAAAAATGTTAGGTGTTATTTCGGAAGAAAGAGATGATCCATTCCCTGGTGCTTCTGGAGTTCATAATCCTTTAATGGCGGAAGCTGCAACTCAATTCCAAGCGAGAGCAATCTCTGAAATGTTTCCACCCGGCGGCCCTGTAAAAACACAAATTATTGGAAAAGTTACAGAAGAAAGAGAGATGCAGGCTCAAAGAGTTCAAGAATTTATGAACTATCAGATCACTCAGTTAATGCCCGATTACTTTAGCGAACTAGATCAGATGTTATTTAACTTATCTCTAGCAGGATCAGCGTTTAAAAAAGTTTATTATGACACTGCTTCAGATCAAGTAAGTGCTAAATTTATTCCTGCGGAAGATTTAGTCGTTTCCTACAGTACGACTGAGTTAGATACTTCTCCTCGATATACTCAAATTATGAAATTAACAACTAATGATGTTAAAAAATACATGAAAACGGGTTTTTATCGTGACATTAAATTAACTTCAGCTTCAAATGATGAAGAAGAAAGTCAAGTTCAACAGACTTTAGATGAATTAGACGGAATCAACCCTGGCAATAGTGATCAAACTAGACAAGTTTTAGAGTTTCATGTTAACTATAACTTAGGAAATGATGAAGATGACTTAGAGTTACCTTACATTATTACAGTAGATCGCTCTTCACAGCAAATTTTAGCAATTAGACGCAATTGGAAAGAAGATGATAAGCTACAAAACAAGCGAGTTTACTTTATTCACTATAAATATTTACCAGGTTTAGGCTTTTACGGCTTCGGTTTAATACACATGATCGGTGGATTACAGCATGCAAGCACGGGTGCACTCAGAGCGTTACTTGATAGTGCTGCATTTGCAAATTTAAACGGCGGATTTAAAGCGAAAGGTGCTCGAATTGAAGGTGGAGATATTACAGTATCACCTGGTGAGTGGGTTGAAGTCGAAGCTTATGGCGATGACTTAAGAAAATCATTTATTCCACTTCCATTTAAAGAGCCATCACCTACTTTAATGCAGTTATTAGGAATTTTAACTGAATCTGGACGTAGATTTACTTCAATTGCTGATGCTATGGTCGGAGATGCAGCTTCATCTGCTCCTGTCGGAAGTATTGTAGCACAAATTGAGCAAGGATCAAAAGTATTTAGTGCGATTCATAAAAGATTACACATGGCGCAGGGAAAAGAACTTAAATTAATCGGTGAATTAAACGGAGAATTCCTAGATAACGAATATCCTTACGAAATTATCGGCGATGAGAAGATGGTTAGACGAAAAGATTTCGATGGACGTGTCGATATTATCCCTGTATCTGATCCAAATATTTTTTCAGCGGCACAAAGAATCGCTATGGCGCAAACCGAACTTCAACTAGCTCAATCTGCTCCTCAAATTATCGATGTGCGTAAAGCCTATGAACGATTAGTGCGTGCTTTGAACATACCAGAGCCTGAAGAACTATTACTTGAAGAAATGGAGCCAAAAAGAATGGATCCTGTCTCTGAAAATATGGCAGTATTGAATCAAACTCCGATAAAAGCATTTATGGATCAAAATCACACTGCTCACTTAGCAGTTCATCAACAATTTTTAGCTGATCCACGATTTGGTGGAAATACTCAAGCACAACAAGCTATCTTAGGTCCTATGTTAGCACACATGGCGGAACATTTAGCGTATCAATATAAAATGACAGTACAAAGTATAGGTCAACAAGCAGGAATGCCGATACAAATTCCTAATATAGACTTTAAAGACAGAGATAGTGAACAGGAAGAACTATCTCCAGAAGCAGAAAACGCTTTAGCGCAGTTTGAAGCACAAACAGCTCAACTTCTAGCTCAAAGTCAACCTCCGAGTGAAGAACAAGTTAAACAGCAACAACAGAACGCTAAAGATCAAGCTGAACTTCAGCTTAAAGCGAAAGAAATGCAGATAAGAGAAGCTAGGTTTGTAGAAGGCGTAAAGAAAGATGAAAAAGTTCAAGATAGACTTGAAAGAGAATCAAAATTAAAAGCACTAGATACAGCTATGAAAATGGCGGAAAGGAAAGATGCTGCAAAAAAAGAGTCTTAGGCCAACCGGAGAAGAAATAAGACAAGCTAAAAAATTTCTTCAAAATAAAAAAATAAAAACTCAAGTAATAAAACCTAACTTATTTGCGATGGCTTCAAAAGAAGTAAATAAAAATTATGATCAAACACTACAATCTATTTTAGAGGTACTAAATGCTAAAACTAACGGAAGCAATTCTAGAGGAAATAAAAAAACTTAGAAGAGATTTATCTGAACGAACTGTTAATCCAGGATTTGATACTCACGAACAATATATCAAAACTATTGGAATAGTTCATGGTTTAGATAGAGCCAGAGATATTATTAAAGATATTTCTGAACGATACATGAAAGGAGATATACTCGAAGATGAGTAATATTGTCATGAATAATGATTGGCACACCGATAGTGATGTTGCTGATCCAAAAGAACTACCAATCCCGTGTGGATTTCGAATACTCATTCGACCAATCGCACCGATTAAAAAAACGAAAGGTGGAATTATCTTAACTGATAAAGCTGTAGAAGATCAAGCTTATCTTAATAGCAAAGGAAGAGTTCTTGCTATGGGAGATGAATGTTACGATAAAAGCCAAAAACCATGGTGTACAATTGGTGACTATGTTGTATATGGTAGATATGCAGGAAGTAAGATTGACGTAGGTGGCGTTAAGATGCTCTTGTTAAATGATGATGAGATATTAGCAGTTTTACCAAACCCTGATATCTTAACAACTAAAGTATAAACACGTGGCGCACAACCACGCAATACATGGGAGGTTAAACCATGATAGACGAAGAACTAAAGGAAGTCGAGGTAACTCTTGACGAGGAAAAAGAAGAACAAACGAATCAGAATCCAATTGAAGAAGCAATCAATGCGCAACAGTTGGATAATGAAGGAGATTCTTCTGAGAATGCAGAATCAGAAAAGCCTGAATTAGAAGTTGAACTTTCTAATCTTAAATCTGAATTAGAAGAAATTAAAAAAGAGCCTTACTCGGAAAGAGTAAAAAAACGTATCGCTAAAGAAGTTGCTAAGACTAGAGCGGCAGCTGAAAAAGCAAAAATGCTTGAAGAACGTTTAGCTAAAATTGAATCTTCTATGGCAGAAAAAGAAAAAGAAGAAAAAGAAGTTCAATATAAAACGGTAGCACAACAATTAAGAGAAGCTATTGAATCAGGTGAAACTGATAAACAAGTTGAACTAATGGAAGCGATGTCAGATTTAAGACAAAAAAAATCTAACGTTCAACCTGAGAAACCAGTTGAAAATACTAATAACGTTGAAGATAGAATTAATTCTCTTCCAGAATTAGCGAAAGATTGGATTGCTAAAAATTCTGGCTGGTGGAATAAACCAGAGCATAGAGATGCTACAACTCTATCTTTTGGTATTGATAATCAATTAGTAGAAGAAGGATATGACGTAAATGATCCAGAATATTATCAAGAACTCGATAAAAGAATGTCAAAGTATTTTCCTGACTTAATAAATCCGCAACAAACAGCAGATAAAAACACTTCACAAGATGATAAAAAGGTTGTATCTTCAGAACAGAAGAGAGTGCAATCGCCAGTTGCAGGTGTTTCTCGATCTACATCGGGTTCTGCTAAGAGCGTTAAGCTATCTGCTGATGATCTAGCAAATGCTAGAAAATTTGGAATAGATATTAGCGATCCAGCGGCACTGAAAAGATACGCAAGGGAACTTGCTAGTCTTTCAATACAGGACAAATAGAAAAGGAGCCTGATAATGACAACTAAAGAAACACGAGATGAGCTTTCTCGTAAAAAAGCTTGGAGACCGCCATCATTGTTAGAGGCGCCACCAGCGAGGCCAGGATATAAGCAACGTTGGGTAGCGACTAGCATTTTAGGTCAAGATAACCCAACTAATTGGGCGAAACGAATGAGAGAAGGTTGGCAACCAAGAGATCCAAAGACAGTGTCTAAGGATTTCGCAGTGGCTACCATTGAACATGGAAAGTTCGCCGGTTACATTGGCGTTGAAGGAATGGTTCTCTGTGAAATGCCAGAGGAATTGATTTCGCAGCGTAATGAATATTATGCAAATAAAACACGAAATCAAGAACTTGCAGTCGAGCATGACTTACATAGATCAGAACAACCAGGTAATCCTATCCAACGAGAACATCGATCTAAAACGACAGTAGGTGGTGAGTAAGGCAATGGCAATTTTAAGGAGGTAAATATAAAATGGCTAACGCAGACACACCAAACGGTTTTGTACCTAAAAGACACTTAACCGGCGGCGTGATCAGAGCCAATGAATACCTAATTGCGAATGGCAAAGCTGCAAATTTCTTTTCTGGCGATATCGTAGATCTCGGATCAGATGGATATTTAGACACTTTCGCTAATAACGAAAAAGCAATTGGAGTATTTTACGGCGCTGAATATGTCGATGAAAGTACAGGTGACGTGAAGTTTGTAAAAAAATGGACTTCCGGCACAACAGTAAAAGCTAACACAACAGTGAAAGCTTATGTTTATGACGACCCAATGATTACTTACACAGTACAGGCCGGTAACGGTTCTATTGCTCAAGCTAATATTGGTGAGACAGCAAACGTTCTATTAACAGCAGGTAATTCTACTTACGGTTATTCACAACAAGAGTTGGATAACGACACTCTAGCAGCAACTTCACTTGTTCTTAGAGTTCTAAGAAAAGTAGATGAGCCTAATAATGATTTCGGTGAGAATGCTAAAGTTGAAGTAGTTATCAACCAGCACAGATTATCGACTCAAGGCGCAGGAGTATAATAAGTTATGGCATTAAATAGATCTTTATTTACAAAACAGCTTAACTTAGGCCTCAACACTATTTTTGGTATGGAATATGATCGTTACCCAGAACAGTGGAGAGAAATATTCTCTGTTGAGCAATCACAAAAGGCTTTTGAAGAAGATGTACAGATGATTGGTTTCGGTGCAGCTCCTACTAAAGCAGAAGGCGCAGCTATCTCTTACGAATCAGGAAGAGAAGGTATTGTAGCAAGATATACACACGAGACAATCGCATTAGCATTCTCAATTACTGAGGAAGCTGAAGAAGATGGTCTTTACGGTTCACTTGGTGCAAAGTACGCTAGAGCTTTAGCAAGATCAATGCAGCACACAAAAGAAATCAAAGGTGCTAACATCTTAAACAATGGCTTTAACACAGTAGTCGGTGGTGACGGAGTAAGTATGCTTAATAACGCTCACCCACTTGGCGGTGGCGGAACAGCTTCAAACATTCTCGCAACTGCAGCTGACTTATCAGAAACATCTCTAGAGACAATGTTAATTCAGATTTCTGAAATGACAGACGATAGAGGTATTCCTGTTGCAGCTACAGGTCAGAAGCTAATCGTTCCACCTGAGTTAATGTTTATTGCTGAAAGAATCATTAACAGTAACTTAAGACCAGGTACAGCTGACAATGATATTAACGCTATGAAATCAATGGGAATGATCCCTGGTGGCGTAGCAGTTAATCAGCGTCTAACTGACCCTGATGCGTTCTTCTTAATGACTGACGTGCCAGATGGCATGAAGCATTTCGTAAGACGTTCACTTAAAAAAGCTGTTGAAGGTGATTTTGAGACAGGAAACTTACGCTACAAAGTATCAGAAAGATATTCATTCGGTTTCACCGATTGGAGAGGTATCTTCGGTACTCCAGGCGCAGCCTAATAATTAAAAAACTAAGAGAGGGTGTTATCGCCCTCTCTTTCTCAACATAACAAGTTACATAAACTGAGTTGAGCAGACGGTATAGAGATTATGTAACTCGGTCTATACACCAAGGAGGTTAATATGGCTAACACTACTTTTTCAGGACCAGTTATTTCAAATAACGGTTTTACAGCTACCGCAATTCTTTTTGCAGATTTGCCAACAGCTTCAGAAAATACAGGTCGTATCCTATTTGTATCAGATGCATTAAAAGCTTCTGAAACTACAGGTAACGGTACAGGGAACTTAGTTTTCTCTGACGGTTCGAACTGGATTAGAGTAGATACTGGCGCTACTGCTGGTGACTAATTAATATAGGGCCTGTTAAAGGCCCTATTTATTGTATATAGTTGCGATATCATGTCAAGTTATATAGATCAATTCATTTACGATCCAAATAGAGATACTCAAAGAACATTTGAAGAAGTTCAAGCAGAAATGAAAAGCAATAAAGCTTATTCAACTAAAGAAGAAGTACTAGATGTAGATTTAGAAAATGAAGAAACTAAAAGTGATGATAAAAAAGTTGATGAAGCATTAGAAAAAGCTGAGAAAAAAACTGATGAAGCAGTATCTCAATTATCAAAATATGCGGATGCTTACAAAAAAATAGCTTCTTCTTCATCTGCTCAAAAACCAATTGTAGGCCAAAATTTAATGGGAACGCCTAGTTCAATGGGAGCATTTGGACCAATGAGTGCAGTACAACAATCTACTAGTCCTTATTTTGCAAGTCAAGGAGTATTATCAACTGCCAAAATGAAAGAACTTGATTCTAAAATAGCAACATTAAGAAAAATTTTACAAGGAGGTGTCAATGTCTAGTTCAGATATTTTCGCTAAAAGCACTACGACAACAGGAAGTGATGTTACTTTATTCGCTGGCCCAATAAGAATAAAAGGATTTATTGTAACTCCTACAGGCACAGCAGGTACTGTTACTTTTAAAGATGGTAGTACTACACTATTCGCATTAAGCACGGCAGCATCAGCAGCATCTGGTCCAGTTCAGATTTCTTTACCATCTGAAGGTATTAAATGTTCAACTAACGCTACTGTAAATTTAACTGCAGGTGTATCAGCGATAACAGTATTTATGGCGTAATGGCTACATCAGGCACAGCAACTTTTAACTTAACGGTTAATGATGCGATTCAAGAAGCAATGGATCGTATTGGAGGAGAACCCGTTTTAGGTTATGATATACGTTCAGCGAAACGTAGTCTTAATGTTATGTTTGCTGATTGGGCAAATCGTGGTGTTAATCAGTGGACACTTGAAAAGAAAACTTTAAGTTTAACTTCTGGCACAGTTACTTACACTTTAGATACAGATACTGTCGATATCGTAGATATGTATGTAACGAGAGATAGTACTGATTATAGCGTAGAAAGAATTAGTTTAACTGATTATAACGCTTACCCTAATAAAGCAACGGTAGGAAGAGCAACTCAATTTTATTTACAAAAAGATAGAACACCTCAATTATATATTTATCCAGCACCCGATAATTCTACTGATGTTATTTCTTATTGGAGAATAAGAAAAATAGAAGATATTACAGCTTTAAGTGCAAGTGGAAATGAACAAGACATTGATATTCCTTTTCGATTTTACGAATGTATGGTTGCTGGTTTAGCTTATTATATGGGAATGAAAAGACCGAATGTAGATTTAAATAAATTATCATATTTAAAAGCTGAATATGAAACTGCATTTACGAGAGCGAAAGACGCAGATTTAAATGAAACATTTAGAATAGTTCCAGGTTACCGAAGTGGCTTTTAATAAACGTGGACCTAGAAAAGCACCTTCTTTTCCTTTCGCTAAAGGAAAACATGCTAGAGCAATTTCAGATCGTTCAGGATTAGAATATCCATATTTAGAAATGGTTCGTGAATGGAACGGACTTTTAGTTCATACTAGCGAATACGAATCTAAACAACCACAATTAGATCCCATAGTTTTTAGTGATCCAGAAGCACTAAAGAATGCCAGACCTCAGGCTCCTCTTTCAGCTACAGGAGGCGTACCTAATCAATTATCAGTAATCTATCCGGGCACTTTCGGAGACACAGGACAGGAAGTAGGAGTAGCTACCGGAAACCAAATTGGATTGGAGTTAGGAAATGTCTCAGTCGTCATCAGCTAAAGATGCATATATAATGCTTTGTACACCATGTTATGGTGGTATGATGCATGAAGCTTATTTTCACAGTGTAGTAAAATTATTTCAAGAAGCAAGAGATAAAGAATTTAAAATTCATTTAAACACTATGGGAAACGAAAGTTTAATTACAAGAGGAAGAAACACGATGGTATCTCAATTTATGGATAATGAACACTGTACTCATTTATTATTTGTAGATTCCGATATCGCTTTCTATCCTGAATTAGTTACTAAATTATTAGAATACGATAAAGATGTTGTAACAGCGATTTATCCTCGAAAGACTATTGAATGGAAAAATTTAGAATACTACGTTAAAAAAGGAGATCTAAAAACTATGGAGCAAAAGTTATTAGGATATAACTTAAACTTTCCTGATCCCTTAAATATAGACGTACAAGACGGATTTGTAGAAGTATTAGATGCCGCTACAGGGTTCATGCTTATTAAAAAAGACGTATTTATAAAAATGAGAGAAGCGTATCCTGAATTAAAATATACTTCCGATCAAATTATTAATAATAATAAATATTCTAGCGATTGGTGTTATGCTTTTTTTGATTGTATGATTGATCCTAAAAGTAATCGATATTTAAGTGAAGATTATACATTCTGTCGTAGATGGCAGCAAATAGGTGGAAAAATATACGCTGAAATAACATATCCATTAACTCATTACGGAACTTACGGTTTTAGAGGAAATGTATCGCATAAATTTGCAAAAAAAGATAGTATAGACGCATAATGGCAACAACTTACGCAGATTTAAAGACAGATATCCAGACTTGGATGCAAAATACAGGAACGGATTTTACTAATCAATTAGATACGTTTATTAATAATACGGAACAGCGATTATTAAGAGAAATTGATCCTGAAGCATTTGTCTTTAATAAATTTACTAATTTAACAAGCGGTAATCGTTTTTTAGCTAATCCTAGCGATCTTTTAATTATAAAAAATCTTTTAATAGAAAACGGTAGTGATAGAATTTTTCTTGAAATGAAAACAGATGAATTTATTTATGAGTATTGGCCGGACGATAGTCAAACAGGAGTTCCTAAATATTTCGCTAATTATGACGATGATTCAACTTTACTTGCGCCTACTCCAGATTCAAATTATCGAGTAGAAATGCAGTATGTTGGAAGAATTGAAACTCTTTCTACAACCAATACAACTAACTGGTTAACAGAAAACGCTGATGACGCACTACTTTACGGTTGTTTATCGGAAGCTTCTATTTTTACAAAGAATATGGAAGATTATGCGTTATATGATAAAAGATATCAGGAAATCGTAGCTGGATTGAATAATCAATCAAGAAGGCGCAGACGTACTGACTATAAATTCCCTGCTAGCCCTGCTGGCACGGATACCTTGACAGGAAGCCAATAAGGAGGTAATACTATGGCAATAACTCAAGCACTCTGTACTGTATTTAAGCAGGATTTAATGGACGCAGGACAAGATCTGACTTCAGCAACATTAAAGATAGCTTTATATACTAGTTCAGCAACTTTAGACGGAACAACAACCGCCTATTCTACAACTAATGAAGTGAGTGGAACTGGATACACTGCCGGTGGTGAAACACTAACAAGTGTAGTCGTTGCAACAGACGGAACGACAGCTTATCTCGATTGCGATAACGCATCATGGTCAAGTGCTACAATTACAGCAAGAGGAGCGTTAATTTACAATAACTCTAACTCAAACTCAGCTATTTGTGTACTCGATTTTGGAAGTGATAAGTCATCTTCAAATGGAACATTTGAGATACAGTTTCCAGCACCGGGCGCAAGTACTGCGTTAATTAGAATTGCTTAATGGCGTTTGTATTAAACGATAGAGTAAAGGAAGAAACAACTACAACTGGTACAGGTACCATTTCTTTAGATGGCGCAGTTGATGGTTTCGAATCTTTTGTATCAGGAATAGGCAACAGTAATAATACTTACTATGCGATAGTAGGAGGTTCTGAATGGGAAGTAGGAATCGGAACAGTTACTGATGCTACTCCTGATACTTTATCGAGAGATACAATATTAACTAGTTCTAATTCAGATAATGCTGTTAATTTCAGTGCTGGTACGAAATCAGTATTTTGTACTTTACCTGCTTCAAAAACAGTATACATTGATAGTGATGGCAATACTGTTGGAGCCGCTTCCGAAGCATTTGCTATTACAATGGCGACAAGTTTATAATGGCTAATAATTTTACATTCAATGGAGCAAGCTTATCAGACGCTACGCTCACAACTATTTTTACTACAACTAATAAAAAAGTAATCGTAGGACTATTATGTTCTAATACAGGAAGTGCAGCGATTAATCTTTCTGTTAAAATTGACCCTGACGGAACAGGTGCTAGTGAAAGATTTTTAGTTAAAAATGCTGCCATTCCACAAAATTCTTCACTAGAAGTTATATCAGGAAAAGTTGTTTTACCAGCTTCTGGTAAAATAAAAGCACAAAGTTCAGCATCTGGAGGAGATTGCGATATTAATGTTTCTTCAATAGATGGTGTTAGCTAATGGCTTATATTGGTGCAGCTCCTCGTAATAATTTTGCAAGTCTAACCAGTCAACAGATTACTGGTGATGGTGGTTCTGTTTATACTTTAGATCGTCAAGTCACCGTACCCGAAGATTTGGCTGTGTTCGTCAATGAGGTAAGGCAGAATCCGAACACTTATACAATTTCCAATAGTGGACTTCAATTAAACTTAGGCGGAAATGTTTCTGCTAGTGATACTTGTTATGTGGTCTACTTACAACAAACTTTAGAATCAGTTGGCCCCACACCAAGCACCGTGCAAGGCACAGCGTGTGCTCCTCAGTTTTTTCAAAACAATCAACAGACCTTTAATGATTTAACTTTACCTACCAATAGAAATTGCTCACTGGTAGGAACAATAACTGTAGCAGCAGGTAACACGATTACTATTCCTGCTACCTCAACCTTGGTGATCATATGACCAGTATTTTAGAAGTAGAACAACTCGATACATTAAGCAGTAATGCTTCGAGTACGTTGACGATTGGTGGAACGAATACTACGACTATTGCTTTTGGTCCAAACGTAACTACGACACCGAGTAGTCTTGCTAATACTCCTGCTTTTTTTGCATATGCTACAGGAACACAACAATCGATAAGTGATGAAACAGTGACTAAGCTTGAATTTAATACAGAGGAATACGATACAAACGGTGATTATGATAACTCTACAAATTATCGTTTTACACCTTCTGTTGCAGGAAAATATCTTGTGTATGGATCAGTCGGTTTATCTGCCTCTAACGGAGCAAATACAGATATAAGTTCTGCATTTATATATGCGTATAAAAACGGGTCTGAAGTTCATCGAGTACAGCACAATCCCACAGCAAGTTATATGAGAAGAGTTCCTGTTTATATTACTTTCTCAATTACTATGAATGGTTCAACAGATTATTTAGAATTATTTGGAAGAGCAAATTCACAATCAAATCAAAGTATTGTCGTTTTAAATGGCACTAACAGCTTTACTAGCTTCGGTGCGTACAAGATCATAGGAGCATAAATGAGCAACATCTTAGTCAACACCATTAAAGACACAGGCAATAATACGTTGCTCAGTAGTGACGGTTCAGGGAATATTACTACTAGCAATTTAAATAAACCTGCCTTTGAAGCACACTTAGCAACAAGCGACCAAATTTTAACTGATAATGTTGAAGCAAAAGTTCAGTTTAATACAGAAGTTTTTGATACTGATGGGTGTTATGACAATGCTACTAACTATCGTTTTACACCTACAGTAGCTGGTAAGTATTTTGTTTATGCTACATTTAGAGTGGCTAATAACCAAAGTAGTTTAGAATATTTTACAGCAAATATTAAAAAAAATGGAAGCATCTACAAAAAACTTATACAAGATGATAGAAATAACTATGGCTTTCAAGCATCAGTTACAATCACTGCTATTGTAGATATGAATGGAACAACAGACTATCTTGAAGGTTTTGCACAAGCTGGTGTGCAAGGTAGTTCTATAAACTTAAAATCTGATGACAAATGTAATTCATTTGGAGCATATAAAATAGGAGCATAAATGACAAGCAAGATCAAAGTAAACATACTCGCTGACGGTGGAGATAACTCAATCATCACTTCCGATGGTGCGGGAAGCTTTACTGCTAGTTCAAGTTTAGCTTCTTCTGTTCAGAGTGTCGGTGGATTACAGAATACTCCAGCTTTTAAAGCATATTTATCTTCTACACAATCAAGCATATCACACGATACTTGGGTTAAATTAAATATTAATGCAGAATCTTATGACACAAATAATGCCTATGATACTTCTACTTATAAATTTACACCAGCAGTAGTAGGTAAATACTACTTAAATGCAACTGCTTACATTTATAATAGCAGTAATTATCCTAGACGAGCTGGAATAAAAATTTATAAAAACGGCTCACCCATTACTGAAGAATGGAACAGATTAGTAGATGGTAATAATCTTTTACATGAATGGTCAATTTCTGTTTCTACTACTGACAACTGTACTAGTACATCTGATTATTATGAAGTTTATATTTATACGAATAACTCTGCTGGTGCAAATAATGGTAATGTTTCAGGTGGGGAAAGAGTTACATTTTTTACAGGGTACAAACTAATAGGAGCATAAATGAGTAACATCTTAGTCAACACCATTAAAGACACAGGCAATAATACTTTGCTCAGTAGTGACGGTTCAGGGTCCGTGACTCTTGGTTCAGGGTTCCCTGATAATACTCCTGCGTTTCATGTTTGGAGAAGTGGCGACCAATCTCAAACTCAATCTACCAATAGTAAAATCAATTATAATACAACTATTTTTGACACTAATTCTGCTTTTGATACAAGCACCTATAAATTTACAGTACCAAGTGGATACGCAGGAAAATATTGGATTACTGTAAGTGCTGGTATTGATGGGGCAGATGCTAATGGTAGACTTCGTGTTTTTATTTATATAAATGGTTCTGCTACAACTTTTGGAAGTTGGGGAATTGGTCCAACTAATGATTATGGTGGTATCAATCAAACTTCTTGTATATGTACTTTGAGTGTCGGAGATTATGTTGAGGGTTATATAAATTATACAGGCACTGATAATATTACAGGACAAATTTATAAAACATGGATGACAGGATACAAATTAATAGGAGCATAAATGACAAGTAAGATCAAAGTAAACATACTCGCTGACGGTGGAGATAACTCGATCATCACATCCGATGGTGCGGGAAGTTTTACTGCTAGTTCAGGATTA
>Ga0255781_10002780_pt1 | contig 13827 bp, 21 predicted proteins | sample 101ome_21_FD_179979 | JGI IMG/M metagenome (GOLD analysis project Ga0255781, IMG submission 179979) | Coastal salt marsh microbial communities from the Groves Creek Marsh, Skidaway Island, Georgia - 101413BT metaG (version 2) | ecosystem: Environmental > Aquatic > Marine > Intertidal zone >...
CCCTCGGGCGATACCTTCGGCATGACGGTAGCAACTTCGTCGACCATCCCGGCGTCCTGCTCGGTGACTTGAGTCACCCGAGCGCAGCAGACGGTGACCTGATTTACCGCAGCGGGGGCACGTTTACGCGGCTGGCCGCCGGCACTAATGGTCAAGTGCTGACGGTCAACTCGAGCGGCATTCCGTCGTGGCAAGGCGCGGCCAGCGGCGTCACGACGCTAGGCGGGCTGTCTGACGTCACCTTGAGCACCCCGACCGAGGATCAGTTCCTGCGGTACTCGAGCGGTGCGTGGGTCAACGAGACCGTGGCGCTCGTGGATTCGATCGGTGACCTTAGCGATGTGACGGTGACCGCCGCAGACGGCGACATGCTGTGGTACGACTCGAGCACCTCGCAGTGGGTGGCGCTTACGATCGGATCGGCCGGCGACGTTCTCACCGTCCAAGCCGGCGAGCCGAGCTGGCAGACGCCGAGCTCGGGCGCGACGACGCTGGGCGGCTTGTCTGACGTTTCGATCGGTGCGCAGGCTGCCGGCGATTTGCTGTACGCCAGCAGCGCAAGCGCGTGGGGCAATTTGGCGAAGGGCAGCGACAACCAAGTGCTGACGGTGGTGTCGGGTGCTTTGTCGTGGCAAACCCCGACGACGGGCGTCACGACGCTGGCCGCTCTTACTGACGTGACGATCACGTCTGCGGCGACCGGCGATTACTTGCGATACGACAACGGCGCATGGGTCAATCACGCTGGCGTGCAGGCTGCCGATCTGAGCGTCCCGTCGCAGGCGCAAGGCGACCTCATGTATCGCGGCGCAAGCTCGTGGGGGCGTTTGGCGCTGGGCACAAACGGTCAGGTGTTGCAGTCGAACGGGACAGACGCAGCCTGGGCCACCCTCTCGACCGCGCTGGACGACCTGACAGACGTCACGTTTACCGGCTCCGTGGCTCAGGGTGATGTTCTCTACCACACTGGCAGCAATTGGAATCGCTTGGCGAAGGGCAGTGACGGGCAGGTGCTTACGGCTACTGCCACGTCGATCAACTGGGAAACCCCGACGACGGGCTCGACCACGCTGGGCGGGCTTTCTGACGTCACCATCACCTCGCAGGCCGCCGGCGACCTGCTTTACGCCAGCAGCACGAGCGCCTGGGACAACGTGGCGGTGGGGTCGACGGGCGACGTCCTGACCGTTAGCGGTGGAGGCTTGCCGGTCTGGGCGGCGCCGAGCTCGGGCGCGACGACGCTGGGCGGCCTATCCGATGTCGATATCACGGGCGCCGCAGACGGCGATTACCTGCGCCACAATGGATCGGATTGGGTCGACGCCACGGGGCTGGCAATCGGTGACCTGACGGTCGCCAGCGAAGCTACCGGCGATCTGATCTACCGCAGTGCCGGCGGATGGACCCGTCTCGGTATTGGAACGAACGGCCAGCAGCTCATCAGCAACGGGACGCTGCCCGTCTGGTCTGACCACGGCCTAAACAATCTGACCGACGTCCAGATCACGACGCCGGCCAACAACGATCTGCTGCTCTACAACAGCACGGCGAACCGCTGGGAAAACCAGTCAACGCTAGATATCAGCACGCTGAATCACGGAGCCGAGGCGCGGGGCGATCTCGTCTACTACGACGGGGCAGACTGGAATCGACTGGCTCGAGGCGCTGACAACACGTTCCTGCGCTCGACGGCGGCGTCGGTAGCATGGGAAACCCCGCCGATTAGCGACCTCAGCGATGTCGACCTGTCCGGCGCGGCTGACGGCGCGGTGATTTACTTTGACGGCAGCAACTGGATCGACCTTGCGCTCGGCACGAGCGGTCAGGTGTTGCAGGCCGGCGCCAGCGCCCCCGCCTGGGCAACTCTCAGCACGGCGCTCAATGACCTGACCGACGTTGATATCACGGGAAGCGTGGCGAGCGGGGACGTCCTGTACTACACGGGCAGTGAGTGGGATCGGCTTGCTAAAGGCGCTGACGGTGACGTGCTGACTGCCACATCCACGACGGTCAATTGGGAAACGCCTGCAACTTACGCTACGACGTTGAATGATCTGGATGACGTCGCGATCTCCGCAGCGGGGGCGGGCGATTACTTGCGGTACAGCGGGACCGAGTGGGTGGATCATGCCGGGGTGCTCGTTGGCGACCTGACCGTAGCGTCTGAGGCGCAGGGCGATCTGATCTACCATGACGCGAGCGGCTGGACCCGGCTGGGTGTCGGCACGAGCGGCCAGCTCCTGCAATCGAGCGGGACGCAGCCGGCGTGGGCGACGGTGACAACTGCGCTCGGCGATCTCACCGACGTGACAATCACCACCCAGGCGAAGGGGGACCTGCTGTACGCCTCGAGCGGGACGGCGTGGGGCAACCTCGGAATCGGCACGAGCGGTCAAGTGTTGAGCGTAAGCGCCGGCGGGGTGCCCGAATGGGTCACTAGCAGCGGCGGCGGCGGCGCGTCTGATCTGGACGGATTGTCCGACGTTACAATCTCGTCGCCTGCGAATGGACATATTCTCCAGTACACCAACAACAGCACGTCTCAATGGGAAAACAAGCTGTTCGGCAACGTCTCAGTGAACGGTAATACGCTGGGTGCGCTGCAGTTCCTCAAATACTCCGGCTCTGCATGGCAGAACACCTATTTCTCGCCTAGCGACATTTTCGCGGGCACTGTGACGCAGAAATCATTCATTGGCCGCTTGTCTGGTAACGTGACCTCTGTGGCGTCCGCACAGTTTGCGAGCGCAGGAGATCACCTGACGTGGAACGGCACCGATTTCGAGTGGATGGCGCTGGACATGTCATCCCAGAATCTCGACAGCTTTGCGGACGTCAGCTACACCGTCACGCCGGCTGGCGGTGACCTGCTCGTTTACGGCTCAAGCTCGTGGGGCATTCTCGATGCTTCAACTGCGTCTTTGGGCGACGTTCTGACCAGAAACTCCAGTTCCAGCTTGGGCTGGGTAAGCTCGACGGGCACCGGCAGCATCGTCAAGTCGATCAGCCCGACGCTGACCGGCACGATCAATTGCGAAAACATCGATGCGAGCAGCAACGTGACTGCGAGTCAGCTTCTTCTAGAGGTCGGTGGGCGCACGATTGCCCATGAGGCTGCCACCACGAGCAACAACTACACTGTCACCTGGCCTAACAGCTCGCAATTGCCGAGCAGCGGCACCTACTACCTCACGATCGACTCGGCCGGGCGCATTGGGTACTCGGCGACCTAACCACAACCTCTGGCAAAGGGGGAAGAATGACGCACGAAATTGACGTTCCGGCGGTGGCGCAAGACGCGCTCAAAGCGAAGCACAGCTTCGCGAAGCAGACGCAGGACATGTACAAGGATGCCCGCAGCTCGTTCGTGAGCTTCGTCGAGGGTATCGCAGCGACCTGCCAAGTGCCGAACGGCTACACGATCGACATCGACAACATGAAATTCGTGCCTGCGCCTGAGCAAGACGCAGACACTGAAGCGCAGCCTGACGCGCCGGCAGACTGATGGCGACCCCCGACGACCTGGCCCAACTGGCGAACGTCTCGCCTGCTGGAATGGCGAAGATGACCGTCATGGGCCAGTTCGTCTGGGTCAACCCTGCGTTTGAGCGGCTGACCGGATACGCGAGCTCCGAGCTGTGCAGCCTGACCTGGCGAGACATCACACCGCCGCACGAGCGGGCTACCTTTGGGCAGATGTTGTCCGAGGTCACAAGCGGGCAGCGGCAGACTTTTGAGATGTCGAAGTCGTACAACCGCAAGAACAACGGCAACGTGCCCGTGCATGTGGCTGTGACGCAGCATAAGGCTGACGGACAATCCGTGCCGCATCTCCTGATGGTGGCAACACCGTCAAAGCCGCGCCGATACGCCAGCTCCGAAGTTCTCACGACGGCTGATCGAGCTCGGCGCGGCCCGATCGGCTTGCTGAAGGAAAACTGGCGGCACATCTTTGCCGCCGTCGCATTCATCGCCTCGGCTACCGCAGGCTGGGTCGTAACCGTCAACACGGGGCTGTCCGAAGTGCAACGCAACGGCGATCGGATTAGCACCGTCGAGGCTACCCTGCTCGAGATTCTGAAACGTCTGCCAGAGGAGGAATGATGACGGACGGATCTGACCGCAAGCCGCTGCCGGCGCACAAGACCAAGCTGGGACTGAGCAAGCTGATCGTCCAGGCGCTGGCGCTGCTCGTGGCTGCCGGCAATTACTGGTACGGGCTCGACTTTGAATTCACAGAGACGCACGCGGCCGTCGTGGTGACGGTCCTGGAGTCGCTGTGGCAAGGGAAGCAGGCGCGGGAGCGTGCCAAGATCAGGAAGGAAACGCCGTGAGCAATCAGACAGTGCGATCTTACTGCCTGATCGTGTCGATCATGGCCGCGTCTGTGACCGCGATTCCGCTGGCCCTTACGGCGGCAACGATGTCGGGCTGCGCGGCCCAGAAAGCTCGTGAAGACGTTCTGGTGCCTGCTATGCAGCTCGCCAGCTACGGGCTGGAAAAGGATGCGCTGGCCGGCGCGGCCACGCTGCCGGCCGAGCTGCAAGGGTCAGCCAACGCCACCATCGATGCGTTCTTCAGCATTGTGCGCGGTGGGGACGACGAGGCGCTGCGCCAAGATGCCATCGTCACATGGGGGCGCGTGCAGGAGCTCGTCGAGCTCGGGATTGAAGCAAAGCAGGACGCCAACATTGTCTCGGCTGAGGCGGCCCAGCTCATGCGGCAACGAGCTCGGGACTTTGACAACGCGCTGCGGGCCTACATCACGCGCTCGCCGGCGCTGCTCAACTAGGAGGACGAATGCCAGATAAAGCGGAGATCCTCAAAGCAATTGGCCAAGACATTCTCACGGAGATTCGGAAGCAAGCCACCGACGTCGGGGCGACTTTCGAGGATAGCGTCGAGGACGTGGCGGCGTTTATCTCGAGCAAAGCGCAGGAGCTGTCTACTGCTGTCGGAAAGCCCGGATTTGACGAGGCGCTCATGGCCGCTCGAGACAGCGTGCTGCTCAAAGCCGCAGGCCGAGCTGTGATCGAGGGCGAGAAGTTCGACGATATCCTGCGCGAGACGGCCCGCAGCTCGCTTGCGATCGTCGCCCGGCTTCTGATCCTGCTGTAACAAAGAGAACGGACGCGACGTTGACCGTCGCGCCCGCTCCTTTTGCCGGCCTCGCCTCGGTCACCGACCGGGGCGGGGCTTTTTTAGTCGTCGTGTCTTCTTCTGGTGCAGGTGCTTGAGCCTGTACGGCTCGTGCTCCTGAAAAGCATGATCAGATCGTATGCGCAGCAGGTGACCGAGCAGCCGTGCCTTATGTGCGTGCGAGCCCGCGCTGCGCATAATCCATTCGATTTCCTCGTCGCTGACGGGCCAGTCGTCTAGTGACGACATGACACCTTTGGTTCCGCCAGGTCAAAGCTGCACGCAGTGAACCGCAGCTCCGGCTCGTTGTCGCGCCAGAGACCCGACTCGTCGATCAACTGCACGAGCCGCTCGGCCAGTGCGTCTGCGACGGCCTCTGCGGCTTTCATGCGTGCAGCCTTTGTATCGTACTGATCGAGCTGCAAGCGCGTGCTCACGATCGCTTGTTGTTGCATTGTTCCCCTTCCCGCTGTCCGGGCTACCCCCACAATACCGGCCTCGTGCCTATCGGCCGACACCCAGCGGCTATCAGTAGTCTTCAGGGTTCGGCACCTGCTCGACCCACATCCCGTCGACCAAGACGAGATGCATCTTGGTCCCCTCGGGTGCGACCTCATCGTCGTCAGCTGCGTCGTTGTCCTCGTCGATGATCGGCCGGCTCATCCACGACTTGAAGACCTCGCGCTGGACCACCCATGTGGTTTTGCGCTCGCCGAGCGGCAGGCACTCACCGGGGATCTTCCCGGCTTCCATATCGCGCTTCACCGCGATCACCTTGCGGTCGAGCTCCTGCGCGACTTCCCAAGCAGACATGATCGTGCGATCAGTCATGACGTCCCTCCTTTTGCTGTTGGTCGATCCCCTCGACGGGGCCTGACTGCGGCCGCTCATAATAGTCGTCGGGATCGTGAATGATTAGCGTATCGCTGACATATTGGTCCCCGATCGGGGCGACCCGAATGCGGACCAGGTGATTGTTAGGCAGTCGGTAGGTGAAGAACGTGTGCAGCGCGCACGGCTTGCCACGGAGTATCTCGGAGTCGTGCGGCGATAGCGCGTACTGCACGTCAGCGTGCATGTTGTCTTTGCGGACCTGCGCGTCCCATTCCCAGATGACCTGGCGCAAACGGGCTGCCCGGCGCTCGCGGCGATCGGCGTGCTTTTTGTTGTAGCGGCTCCACCATTGAAGCAGGCCCATCAGCGCGATCCTCGAGCTGTCCACCGCGCAGCTTTGCGGCCCGACACGGTACACGGTAGCAAGGTGACTTCACGCTGGACGAGCCCGGCGCGCTCGAGCTCAGGCAGCCGGCGGTTCAGCTTGCGCACGTCCCCGATATCGCACCGACGGGCGAGCTCTGGGGCGGTGAGGCCGGGGTGCGCTTTGACGCATTGCAGCACCCACTGCTGCACCGTGCCCAGCTTGCCGGCAATCGCAGCAGCCGCCTGGTGCGAGGTCACCGGATCGCTGCGTCGAGCGCGAGGCGCCGCTCTCGGGATCGTAAACTCCCACATCGCGGTCATTGATCCTCCTTCATCGGTACGTGCTTCCACGTAATACCCAGCCGGGCAGACCTGACCGTGGTATTGGCCACGCCCAGCTCCTTAGCCCAGGCGCTGTCCGACTTGTTGCTTGATCGGATCTGTCGGACCAGCTCCTCGGTCAGCCGTGCGCATTTTGCGTCGTCGCCACGGCGTACGATGTCGAGCTGACCACCGCGGCGCAGGTGTCCAGGCTGATGCGGCTCCCGCCAGCGCATAGCGCCTCCTAAAACGTCAGGAGAAACAGGTACGCCAGCGCAAAGATCGACCAGACCGCCGCCAGACCCGCGATCAGTTCACCCACTGTCGGCTTGCTCGCGTCGTTCATTGTGTTGCACCTTTCAAGAGTCGGTTTGCGTGATCGGTGTTGCCTTGCTCGAGCGCTTCCATGAAATCGGTTTCGTCGAGCTTCTCCGCATTAGCGGCAAAGACCCGCCGCGCCAGATCGCGCTGGCCGTGCTGCCACGCTGCAACAGCCATGCGGTGCAGCCGGTAATTGTGGGCGATGATCACTTTCCGCCGCTGTTCCCACAGGTACGACTTGTCTGGATGGCGCACATTCACGAACAGCTCCGCGTCGTGAAGCTTTTCCGTGCTGCCGTACGGGAAGTGGAAAAACACCGTGACGTAGGTGCCGGCGTCCAGATTGATCCGTGCCATGTTGAGTGTGTCGCCGGTGAGATGGCCGCCGACAAGCTCGGCGAGCTCGAGCAGCTCGCGCTCGTGAGCCAGCGCCACTAGACGCCTGCCTTGAGCTGCATGTTGGTCGGGCGCCAGCGGCCGTGGACGCAAATATACGTCTGCCCGTCGACGCCCCGCGCAGCCTGGACTTGCTTACCGCTGCCCGTGCGGTACTGGCTGATGCGGCCCTGCACCTCGATCGTCGACTTGATCTGACCCGAACCCGTGCGAAGCGTGATCGTGTGCGTGCTCATTGAAGAGCCCCCTTTCGGCGTCGAGCCCTATGCCCGACAGACAAAAGGTACACCGCCGGGACAAAATGTCCACGGCTTGCGCTGACATTTTATCCACGGGCACGCGAGCCCCCTAGAATTGCTGATTTGAGCGCTTATACTGCCGGCGATAGCTGTGCGCGGTGCCAGCCTCGCACGCGGCGCGGCCCCCAGCACGGTGCTGGGGGCCATTTCAGGAGCTTCGTGTGACACAGCGCCTGCCGTTACCGTACGGCTGCTACTGGTCTCTGATCGCGCTGCTGACGGCTATAGCGGTGCAAGGCCGCCCAGCTATCGCCATGCTGCTCCTCGTGCTTTTGCACCTGATCTACCGGCGACAATCTCTCCACTGATCCCCTTGCGTTTTTAGCGGTAGCTGCCAGACTGCGCTCCTCCTTTCGGGCGGGGAGCCCGGCAGCTCCACGCTACAGCCAGCCTGCGTTGCGGTACCCCATCCCGCAGCGCGGGCTTTTTTCGTGCCTTGACCATTTGATCGCGCATCCGTTACGGTCGCGACCCGGCTGGGGAGCCGAAAGGGGGAAAATGGCCATCAACTTCTACAATGCCCACCTGCGTCATATCGACGCCACAGCATTCACCTACACGGACAGCGCAGGGGAGTCGCGCAATCTGCGCGGTGCGTCCTGGTCGATCCTGCGGCTGCTCGCGCTCGAGGTGAGATCGAAAGACCCGCACGGCTTTCGGTTCCTGCCGTCGCATCGCCAGCTCGCAATGGAGAGCGGTATCAGCTTGGCGACGGTGCGTCGGTCGGTCACCGAGCTCCTTGAGGCCGGCCTGATCGACGTCAAAAAGAGCACAAAACGGCTGCGGATCTTCCGCATCGTCTGGTCAAATTGTGCGGGAATCCCAAAACAAAACGACATAGAGGATGCTCACAGTGAGCATCTTGGCGTAGATAGGATGCTCACAGTGAGCAGGGATGATGATCACAGTGAGCACCCCCCAAAAACGAGGATGCTCACAGTGAGCAGGGATGATGATCACAGTGAGCAGGATGGATGCTCACAGAGAGCACCTCTTAAAGAAAGACAAGTTCATCATCCCCATCCCCAAGCATCATCAGCATCGCCTACAGATGTCAGGGGGGGGGGATTGGGGAGTGTTTTGTCAGAAGAAAAAGACCACGAGCGCCGACCGCTGTTTGACATCGAGATCGTCGAGGGCTGGAACCGCATCGCCGAGGCCGACGATCGCCTGGCTGCGGTTTCGCACCTCACCGGCGCGACCCGCTCGCAGGTCCGCTACCAGCTCGGGCGATTCGAGCAGCCGCTCGACCGCCTTGAGGCCGCGCTGCTGCCGCTGGCAGACTGGGTGAAGGGTCCGCTGAGGCTGGAGCGCCTGTGCGCCTCGTCAGCGGCTTTCGACAAGGCCATGCGAGGCGATTACCGCGAGAAGGCGACCGAGGCCGTCACGGAGCCTGCTAGGGCCGTTCTCGACGATCTGAGGGAGCGCCACCGAGGGGCTGATCCGTCAGGCGGACAGCCGCTCTCACCAGACGCCCTTGGATTTTAGGCGTGGACAAAAAGAACGGGACCGGGCATAAGGGTCCCCCGCCGCCACCAACCCTGTTCAGTCGGGAGGTCTCGTGAACAATCTCGCACCCACCGAAGCCGCCGTTCTGGTCGGCTTGTTGATCGCGGTGACGCTGGCCCTACTCGTGGTTTCGATGACAGGCGCTAGGACCAGGCAACGCCTACGCCAGCTCGAGCAGACCGTGGTGCAACTGCACCGCGAAGTCTCCCAAGCCGACACCCGCGACACCGAGAAGTTCTGCGACGTTCTCACCGTCATGCAGGCCGGCGTCGACGAGGTGCAATCCCTGAGTGATCGCGTGACCAAGCTCGAGCAGACCGATCCGCCGATCTGGCGAACCGGTGGAGCTCGCCCGCCTAAGGTGAGAAACGTAACCCGCTACTGATCGGAGGGGCAAATGGGTCTGTCCCAGATAGTCTGACGTGCTGGCGCGTGAAACGGGACGCCGGGAATCGCAACAGCTTAGGGGGGTCGGCAGCGCAGGACGTCAGTGCGTGCGCCGGCCCCCTGATTTAGTGTAAGGAGCAGACTTGAATGTCATGGAGCTATTCGCTGGCGCTGGTGGAGGAGTTCAAGCAGCAGGGCTGCTTGGTCACCGCGTCATATGCGCGGTTGAAAGAGATCCGTACTGTCGAGAAGTCCTTATGGCTCGCCAGGAAGACGGGTCAATCTCGCCCTTCCCCATCTGGGACGATGCCAGAACCTTTGACGGCAAGCCTTGGCGTGGCACCGTTGATGTCGTCAGTGGTGGATTCCCGTGTCAGCCCTTCAGCAGCGCAGGAAAACGCAAAGGGGCTGAAGACGAGCGCAACATGTGGCCTGATACCTTCAGAATCATTTGCGAGGTACGACCCAGAATCGTCTTCCTGGAGAACGTCCCCGGACTTGTTCGGCTCTACCTCCCCCGTGTTTTGGGAGACCTGGCCGAAGCAGGGTACGATAGTGAATGGTGTCTGCTGGGAGCGGGAGACATCGGAGCTCCACACATTCGCAAGCGGCTGTGGGTTTATGCTGCCGACGCCAACTGCGCAGACCTACGGCACTCAAGGAAGTTCGGGCACCAAACGTCCAAGCCTAGAAACGATGGCGAGACACAACCTGTGGCCGACGCCACAAGCGCACGACGCAACAAAGGGCAACGCAAACCGCGTGGGTCGGTACGGCACAAAGCACGGGGGCCGCAATCTCAACGACTGGGTGATGAAGTGGCCGACGCCACAAGCCAGAGACTACAAAGGGGTGCCGGGAAACAATTTCAACATGAGCAGTCTACCTCGAGCGGTGAACCAGTGGCCAACACCGACAGCCAACGAGGACGCGGCAGGCACACCGAACGGCAAGATGCAACCGATGCTCGGCAATCACCCGGGAGTGCGGGGGACTACGCCGGAAGAGTGGTCCCGTGGGTCTCTGAACCCGCTGTGGGTCGAGTGGCTAATGGGGTGGCCCATCGGGTGGACAGGCTTAGAGCCCTTGGGAACGGGCAAGTGCCCCAGTGCTACGCCGCAGCCTGGCGATTGCTAGAAAGTCGCCGGCACAACACTACAACATAGAAAGGAGGAAAACATGGGATCGCAGCCTGAGACCTGCCAGCACGAAGTCACCGTGGGTGGAACGAAGTTCACCATCACGGTCGACTACTACGAAACCAAGGCCGGCACCGTGCTCGTTGATCAGATCACCGAGGTGTACTCGGACGACAACCTGATCGACGAGCTGCCTGAGAGAACGATTCTATCGCTTATCGAAGCGGTGCCCTGCCAACACTGACAGGAGCCTTCAATGGCCATTACGGAACGACAGCGGCTGCAACGCCAGCGCAGCATCGGCGGCAGCGATATCGCGACCCTGCTGGGTCACAACAACCGCACGCAGTACGATCTGTGGCTGGAGAAAAAGCACGGGGTCACGACGTTCGACGGCAACGACGCGACTGAGTTTGGGGATGTCGTCGAAGCGGGGATTGCTGACTGGGCGGCCGGCAAGCTGGGGGTGAAGATCCGCAAGAACGTATACCGTCGCGTCAAAGGTATGCCGTTCCACGCCAACCTGGACGCGCTCGTCATGGACGCGCCCGAAGCCGTCGAGGTAAAAACGAGCAGCTATCGCGTCGAGGAAGACTGGGGAGAACCGAACACGGACGAGGTGCCGCACAAGGTGATCTGCCAGTGCCAGTGGCAGATGCACGTGGCCGACCTCGATGCCGTTCACGTCGCAGCCGGGCTCATGCCGGCATTCGGCAGCCAGCGATTGCGGCTCTACAAGGTGAACCGTCACGACGACCTGATCCACACGCTGACGACCGTGGGCGAGCACTGGTGGAACAAATACATCATCGGCGATCAAGTGCCGAACGATCTGCCGAGCACTGAGGCGATCAAGCGCATTCAACGGGCACCGAACCTGACACGCGAGATTGACCGCGAGCTATTGGCCGAGCTGATCCAGGCGAAGGCCGACGCACGAGACGCCAACGCGCTGGTGAAGGATCTGACCAAGGCCCTGCACGCCTGCCTTTACGATCCCGACCGCAACGAGTTCGCCGAGGCCGGCACGGTCAACGGCGAGCCCCTCGTCACGTACTACGAGTACCACCGAAAGGCAGAGACGAAGCCCCGAGGCGCTGGCGTCTATCGTCGGCTGATGCTGCCCAAGTCGCTCTAACCGAAAGGAGCCTTCAATGGCTGATACACAGATCACTGCTCGCACCCCGCTCGAGGCGCAACTGCGCGACCCGAACCGCCAACAGCAGATTATGCGGTCGATGCCGTTCGACGACCCCAAGACCCGGCACGCACTCATGCAGCAATTCATCGACCTCGCCCGCAACCCGCCCAAGGAGCTCGCCAAAGCCAGCCCGGCCAGCGTCTTTGAGTGCGTGCTCGGCGCTGCCCGGCTCGGTCTGCAACTCAACGGGCCGTTGCACCAGGCGTATGCGATTGCGCACGGCAACAACGCCACGCTGATCGTCGGCTATCGCGGGATCGTCAAGCTCATGCGAGCCGGCGGTGTCAAAGAGATCCACACTGGCCTGATCTACGAGAACGACGACTACGAGTGGACGGAAAGCAGCTTTACGATGAAGCGCCGCCTGGGCGGTGACCGTGGCGAAATCGTCGGTGCGTTCTGCAAGCTCGTCATGGACGACGGCAGCCACCAGACCGAAGTGATGAACCGCGACGAGATCGAGCACGTGCGCGAGAAGTCGAAAGCCAAGGGTGCCGGCCCGTGGGTCACTGACTGGGGCCAGATGGCTCGCAAGACCGTGCTGCGTCGTGCAGCCAACCTCGTCGAGCTGAAGGAGCGCGAAGCCGGGCTGATTGCACAAGCGGATCGCAGTGAGTTTGCGTTCGAGGACGCAGAGGTCGAGATCAAGACTGGCAGCGGCAAAGGCAACGCGGCCCTGATGTCGACGATCGAGGAGAGCGTGATCCGCCTCGACGCTGCTACAGGCGAAGTGATCGAGCCGGAGGTGGAGTGATGCTGCTACCCGCCACCACGTGCTATATGCCGAAGAAGCGATACGGTCTCTACGACATCGAGATCACGCAGTATCTCGTGTGGGTCGTCTGCACGGTGCAGCGGTATCAGCCGCCGGCAGAGGGTGGTCTGCTCGAGGATCGTCGCGTGCTGTGGCACCAGTCGAACAGCAGCGAGGATTGGTGTGAGTACGAGTGCGAAGCAAAAGAGTCATCGAACGGTCAGCGCACGGTAACCAACTATATGTCGATTCAGCAGGTGATCGCGGTGCTGCATTTCCAGCGCACCGTGCGTCGTTACGACAAGGATCAGGAAGCCAGCCTGAGAGCCTGGACGCAGCCAGGTTCGACGGGCGATCGGATCTATCAGCACTGGTGCCAAGCTAAATCGCAGGCCAACCGTTTTTGGGGACCGATCGTCCCTAAATACGGGTTGCCGATTGATACCTCACAAGAGGTGCAGCTCTCGACCGCCGATCTGGCCGAGGTCGAGGAGCGATACCGAACCGAGCGCGACGAGCACAAGCGGTTCATCCTGCGCAGCTTCCTACCGTCTGAGGTGCAGGCGCGGTATAAGGACGAGCCGTTGGTGAAGTTCCTACCGGAGCACCGCACAACCAACTGAGGCAAAGGGAGCCCGTGCCGCGCAAACGCGCCAAGAAGAACACCAAGAAAGCGCGGCGCGGGTCACCCCTTGAGGCCAGCGTGCAGCAGCAGCTCGACGCTGCGGGTCTGACCGGATACCGGCGGGAGGGTCGCCTACTGGCCCCCCGCCGGTTTCTTTTTGACTTCTATTGGGAAGACAAACGTGTCGCGCTCGAGGTGCACGGGGTCTACGGCTACAAGTCTCGCCACCGCACGGCCAAAGGATTTCAAGCAGACCGCGTGAAGATGAACCTGCTACAGCTCGACGGCTGGATCATTCTTGAGGCCGGCACGGATCACGTGAAGACCGGGGAGTTCCTCGAGTGGGTCACCGCTGCGCTGGATAAAAGGACCTAACGACAAATCGTCTCGGCTTCGCTATAATGCGCCCGTGTTTTGAGTTACCTACCACCCAGCCTGGGCGCGTTTCCTCACAACCCTAATGCCGCGCCCAGGCTGCCTTCTACCCGTCGGAGGCGAGCATGACCGGACACCTCGAAGCGTACAGCGGATCAAAA
>Ga0255781_10002786_pt1 | contig 13817 bp, 18 predicted proteins | sample 101ome_21_FD_179979 | JGI IMG/M metagenome (GOLD analysis project Ga0255781, IMG submission 179979) | Coastal salt marsh microbial communities from the Groves Creek Marsh, Skidaway Island, Georgia - 101413BT metaG (version 2) | ecosystem: Environmental > Aquatic > Marine > Intertidal zone >...
TGGTATAAAAACAAAAAAAATAAAACTAAAAAAGAAAAGAAAGTATTGGTAATAATTAAACAAAATCAATATAACTTATATTGTTTTTGTTTGTTTTGTTTGTTTTGTTTGTTTAGTTTTTGCTTTTCATGGTGTTGCTTTTGCTTTTGCTTTTGCTTCTTGTTTTGGTGCGACTTTTTAGTTTTTGTCGTTTCATGGTCTTGCTTTTGCTTTTGCTTTTTGAGGATTGTTTATAGGATGGAGTGGGTCGCTTTCTTTTTAGTGTTATGATTAAGGAACGCCTTGGTGGTGTTTCTGCTCGTTTTGTTTTGTTTTGCTGTGATTTTGATTTGTCAAACATTTTATACATATACCATCCGTTTGCTCCCAAATCATGTGATTTTGTCGCTTGTTGAGTCCGGTATAGAGGAGAACGCTTTTCAAATTTATCCGTTATCGGGTCGTAATAAGTAGTTGGTCGATTCATACGCTTTTTCTGCTTTTTTGAAATTTTAGTATCAAAATCTGTATTGAAAAGTTTGTATTTCTGAATACTGTTTAAAAATTCAATCCATGGTTTGCTTTTAAACTCATCGTCTTTCGCTATTTTTGGAAGATTTTCCACTGCTTTGTTTACGTCTCGTAACATATCAATACTAACTGTTTTGTTTTTGGAAAAGTTGGGATTAGGGCTGTGGGCAAAACGGTATCCTAATTTGTAGTAGTATTTCACCACATACGTTAAAGCAGCCAACTTGATTGCTTTGTAATGTGGTGATTTCTCTACAATGGTATTTAACAAACCCATTAAAAGTTTCCCTATTCCTCTTTGCTTTGAACAAAGACCGTCTACATACAAACAAGGTTCTCCTTCAAAATTCATGTATTCCAAAAAATCACCATTGTATTGGTACTCGTTTTGTCTTGCCTTTGTTCTCATTTTTTTTAAGGTTTGAGGGTGAAGGTCGCGGCACAAAATAAAGGTTTTCATTTTGTTGGTGGCGGTAGCTCCAGTGGTAGCAATATACATGATTATCATGTTGGTGGTGGAGTTTAGTTTATCAAAACTAAAATAGTCACTATCCATTGCGGGGTCGCATGTGTGGACTTCGTAGGTTTCTTCGTTTTCGTCTTTTACAAGGTGCATGGTATTTTCAACCGATGAACAAGCCATACCCCACAAGGTTTCGTTGTCAATATCTTTATACGACTTTCTAGGGTTGTGGATGTGGATTGGAAAATTTTCAAGGGATTTTGGTATGTATCTACAAGTTTTGTTGTGTGTGGAAACAGCGTGGGGGTTGTAAACAATGTGAATGCCAGTTGGAAGTCTTGGAATAGTTTCAAATAAATCATATGTGTCATCTTCTTCTTCGGAGGAGGCATAAGAAGAAGAATAATAACTACTACTATTGGAACGAGAAATACTCATTGGTGTGTATGTATATATATCTATGTATATAATTTTGTATGCAATATTGTATATAATTTTGTATGCGATATTGTAAAATTGAAAATCTTTAATATTATAATCTATTAAGTATAACAATGAACGCAAATGTAACTATAAATTCAAATCAAATAAATAACAAGGGTAGTGTGAATAACAAGGGTAGTGTGAATAACCGATTGATGTTATTTTATACTATGATTCGTAGGGATTACGTTGGCATACATGGAGACGGTATTGTTTCTAAATTGTTCCATGATTTAACAGTAGATGATTTAGATTCATTGATTGTATTGTATAAAGAGTTTCCATTGTTGAGATGGAATAAATTTAGTGTTTATTTGGAAAAAAATGATTTGATACCAAACGGATTTAATGCGTCCTTTGTTATTCATATGTATATAAACGCAATACAACATTTTCTAGACCGATAAAATTGATTTCAGAAAATCATTTAAAAAGAAAAGCAATTATTAAGATAAGTAAAAGTAAGATAATGAGTTCTATGATTAAAATTAACAGTATGCAAATGAATATGATTGATTCCAATCGATTAAGTGGTGGTATTCAACAATATATGGAAGATGAAGATTATTCTTATAACGATGCGGTCCAATCGGTGATGAAAAATGAAGGTTGGGTGTTGAGAAATGTTGGTGGAGTAGAAAGGTATAAGGAGTTTTACAACAGTGAAACCAATCAAGTGGTTGATGCTGTGTTTCACAAAGGCAATCTTGTTCCAGCTACGGATGACCCATTTATTACTAATGCTTTTCGTGTTAGGACCAATGGAACACATAGTTGGTTGGAACCAAATGAATGGCAATCCACCTATGATTCCAGAAAGGGAAGGCGGTTGATTAAGAAAAACCAATGGCTTCAATCCATGAAGGAAAGGGGGCAGAATTCCGTTATGGGAATGGGCAAAGAAACCGTATATTAAATAAATAATTCAATAAAGAAATAAATAAAAGGTTTGTAAAGAAATAAATAAAAGTTAATATAATTTTTATTTATTTTATATTTGGATTTTTGTTATGGGGTGGTTGATATAATGTGTGGTTGGTGTTGTGTTAGTTTCCTGTGGAACCGTGTCCTCCTGCTCCTCTTTCTGTGCTGTCTAATGATTCTACCAATTCTATTTTAAATGGTTCAAGCGTAGGCATGCATATTTGGAAATATCGATTGTATTTTTCCATGGTTTGTGTAGTGTCCCAACAATCTACTGCTGCCATTAGGTTGCCTCTGTAACCACTGTCAATAATACCAACATTATTGGCAAGTCTAAATTTTGTTTTGTAAATACTTGACCGAACGTTTAATGTATAAGCACATGGAACTGGTGAGGAGGTATTTGTGTATGCTGCCGCTTTTACTTTTAAATTTACAAGTTGTGTTAATGGATACTGTGTAGATGGATGAGTAAATTTTACGGTTTGTGGAGTATACAAATCAAAACCAGAGTCTACGTAATTGGGTTGTGGTTTTTTTAAGTCGTTGTTCCATTTATCTACCTTTCCCTTATACATTTCCCTTAATTCAGGGTCATCTACTTGAAGAAGTAGTTTAAATTTAGGAGTAATAGATGCGGTGGTGTTTAAATGATTCGTTACTGAAGTCATGATTGTAGTATATGTTTGTTTTTTATTTTTAAATAGTTTTATGATATGGTATATTTTATGATATGGTATATTTTATGATATGGTATATTTTATGATATAGTTACTTTTGTTTAAATCTTAGAAGGGTTCTAAATAGATGATGTTTTAATAATTTTCTATTTTTTTCTTCTATTTTATCAAACCATTTTTGGTATTGAGATTCCCAATACAGTATTTCTTTTTCTTGTTCTTCTATGGTTGATGTTTGAGTTTGTTCGGTTTTAGGAAGGGTGGGAGTGTCCATATAATACTACTATAATGGTATATTAAATTATTTATAAATATACGTAGTTTATTTGTTTATTTATTTATTTGTTTGTGTTATTTTATTATTATTATTATGTATTTCAATATAAATGAGTGCAGCAAGTGCTTTATCGAATGGTTTAGATGATACCAAATACAAAACGTATTATGACTTGTTTTCTTCTTTTTTGTATGTTAAAGATATTGATGGTGTGGGTTCCATTATGTTTCACATGAAACAATTCAAACCCAAAAATGTTAAAAAACAATACGACGAGTTTACTCAGTATGTTATATACACTTGTATAAAAGCTTTAAACATCTCCAAACAAAATGGATGGTCTACTATACGGGCATATGTAAATTTAAACCATTGTAGTATGGACAACTTTTCATTGAAGATATTTAAACATATCAATGGTTTGACGTCTACAGCGTTTCCAGACACATTGGACACGTGCTTTATTTGCTCTACTACAAAAATGTTTAAAATGTTGTGGGGCATGGTCTACAAAATCATTGATGCAGAAACCAGAGAAAAATTCAAGTTGGTAGACGATTTTAGCTTTTTGTTTGAGAATTCTATATAAGAGGGAGTTGGGTGTGAGGAAGTTGGGTGTGAGGAAGTTGGGTGTGAGGAAGTTGGGTGTGAAGGAGTTGGGTGTGAAGGAGTTGGGTGTGTGTGAGTTGTGTGTGTGTGAGTTGGGTGTTGTAGTTTGTTATAATTAATTATTTTGGAATTATAATAAACATTACATTACAGGTCTAGGTCAAAGGAGATGGGGGAAGATTGGGGGGTGCCGGTGTTTTCGGTGGTTTCTAGGCGCCGCTTTGCCCATTCCATGTATACTGGATTGTCTACTGCGTATTTTTCCACTATTGGACGGTGCTTTTTTATGTATTCTTCACGATTGTGGAAATGCTTTACATACTTTAATTGTTCCGCCCCCTTGTCTACTTGTAGCCTAGGATAATAGTATCCATAATCTTTTAACATAGGGGAATTATGGACTAGTGGTATTCCTAAGTAAAAACATTCAATAAAAAGGTAGTTTAAATCACAATCCTCCACATAAGACACTATACAGTTACAATGTTTTTGAAGAATGTAAGGAAGGGGGTATCTGCCTTCTACTGAAAACTTACCTTTTTGATGTAGTTTGGTGGAAAGACAAAAGTTTTTAAAAAAGGTGACGTCTTTTACCTTAACCGTTGAGAAAGCGTAGACACGCTCTACATCTTCAAACGCTTTTTCACAAATGGCGATTGGTATAATACAGTTTTTGGCTTGCTCTAGATTGGGTTCGCAAATTCCTACCCTAAGGTGCTCTTTTACATCGGTTCTTACCGTATTCATTAAATTGTGCTCTTTAAACAAGTCTGCCCTCCAAAAATACGGTCCAACAAATATGTTGTCGGTTGAATAGCGGACTTTGTAGTATTGAAGACAGTATTTAAAATGTGGACTTATCCAGATTTGGTCGAATTCAGAGGTTACCACTCCAGACGACCATTTATCGTCTATGATGGAATGAACGTCGTTGTGGTAGACGCTTCCCAAAATAATGTAAATGATTTTCATTTTGTTTTCCTTCATTATGCTGGATAGTCGGTTGCTGTAGATACCAACGATAAAGATGTAGTCGAAATCGAAAAGTTCGGGGTATTTTTCTTTGTAGTTTTCTACCCGGCGACTGTTTTCGTCCCACAATTTACAGTAGTTAAGAAAGCGGTATTTTGGGTGTGTGTAGTCGGTGGTGGTTAAAAAGCAGACGTCGTAGCCACAGTTTACAAAAAAATCATACCACAGCATGTTGTTTAATCGTAATCCATTGCAGTGTAAGTCTTTGATTTCTTGAGATGTTATAGCAATTTTAAGTCGTCGTTTTGGTTGTGGAGGAGGGGTTGTTATTGTTGTGGTTGGTTTATTGATTATGTCCATTGAAGCATCGATGATTTCCATTTGAGTTGAGTTGATTTGATGAATTAGGGGGTGCTTGTGTATAATATGCTAAAAGTTTGTTTTTGGGTTGTTTTAACGAATGTGTTGGGATGAGGGGAGTTGTGTTGGGATGATAAGGAGTTGTGTTGGGATTAGGGTTACCATCGTCCCATCATTAGTTGTTTGTTTTTGTTGTTGTCTAAAATATACCAACTTTTCTTTGCCGATTCCCACTTTGCTCCTAGTTTTTTGGCTTCGTCTTTTTCATTGTATGGAACATTCAGGTAGATGCGTTTTTCTTTGGCTTTGTTTCGCTGTTGTTGTTTGTTTAGGGAGAGATAGTATTCTGTTGCGTTGTTGTAGGTTGCGTTTCCAGAGATAGAGTTGTTGGTGATGGTTTGGGAATACGGACATTTTTCAACCCCTGCTGCTTTGTTGGCGAGTCGGTCGGCATGGTCGTTTCCAATGCTGTGTTTGTCGGTGCGGTTGGTATGCGCTTCCACATGATGAAACTTGATATTGGAGTGATTTCTACAGTAAAGGTATGCGGTTTGAACCAATTCCAAATTTGGAATTGGTTTTTTTTTGTTGTTTGGATTGACCCAATTTTTTTTATAACACTTTTCCCCGTATGTAGTACAACATCGAATAGCATACCTTGAATCACTGTATATGTTGACGATTTGGTTGTTTTTGATTTCAGTGTCTAAAATGGTGAGCGCTTTAATGATTGCAAGAAGTTCGGCGATGTTGTTGGTTTGTTTGCCATTGTAGGATTCGCTGGTGTTGCGTGGGTCGTTTTCCCCAAACCATATACCGTAGCCCGCCCTAGCGTAAGGTTTTCCATTGTCTATACATGCGCCATCGGTATATACTGTGATTTCGGATGATGGTTGATTGTGTTGAGAGGATGGTTGATTGTGTTGAGAGGATGGGGTTTTGTTGTGGTTTATTACAAACTGGTCCATGATTCTTTATATAATTAGTTATGTTTATACGTAGAATATAACTAATTCAATTTGTTTGTTTGTTTGTTTGTTTGTTTGTTTGTTTGTTTGTTTAGAGTTTGTAATGTTGTTTAAAGTTGTGTATTGCTTCGGTAGTTGTTTGGTAGGTTTGTATGTCTACGGTTGATTTGTTCGTGAATGCTTTGTAAATTGTGATTGGGTCGATTGTTTGTTGTTGTTGGTGGGTTGACAAAGTGTCTACAAATGTAAAATGGTCGAATACGTTGACAATAGGTTTCAAGACTACGTGCTCCATTATTAATTCTGGTGTCAGGGTATCAAATATTGGTATGTTTTTACTTCCCAATGTGTAGCAAAATTCTAAGTCTGCTTTTTGTATAAAAATGTTGTGGGGGGAGAGATGTTGATTAAGCGTTTCCACGATTTGAGCGGTTTTTTTATGCATATAAGTGACAAGTTTAGGCGCTACTATTTTGTTTGCCGAAATCATTTCTTTGGAACACAATGGTTGGTTTATTTCATTGGATGAAAAAGTAAAGGTAATTGTGGGAGGAGTTGTAGTGGGAGGAGTTGTAGTGGGGGAATCGTATTGGGTGGTTAATCGGTAGGTTTGGTTTTTAGATAGTAAGGTGTTCGATACTACGGATTCAATAGGATGTTGGACAAAGAATATATTGTGGTGATATAGAATTGGCATTTTAATGATTTGATTGCGCTTTAACACTTCATTGATTTCTTTGGTTATGGTGTTGTAAATTATTTCACTAAAATTCTTTATTAGGTATTGATTGGTAGAAGTAAGTTGGATGGAAGAAGAGGTGTTGGGGGTGGATACGGTGTTTTCTACTAGGGTGTAACGGTTATTTAGTATTTGTGTTTCTTTGCTGTAATTTTTATTGGTATTGGACGTCATTGTTTTTATTTTTATTTTTATTTTTGTTTTATATTTGTTTGTGTTGTATATTGCTATGATTATATTATTTTTTTTTATTTTTTGTTTGGATATTATATAATGATGAATAAACTTATGGATTCATTGCTTGGCCCACTAGGTCCTGAATTTTGCAATTATTTTTATATTCTTATGGTAATCAGTTTAGTAGTTTTGGCTGCTGCTGTTATCGGTGTCGTTCGCCGATTGTTGACGGACAAAAAAGCTGACATTGTTACCCTTTTGGTTCTTTTGGTTCAGCCAATATTGGTTTACTTTGTAAACCGTCTTCTTTACACCATGTGTGTTGGTTCGGTTAAAGACGATAAAATGATGATGTAAATCGTGAAAATTAATAGTAAATATATTTGATATGATTAATAGTAAATATATTTAATATATATACAAAGACTTAACTTATTTTAAGATGAGTAAGATAAATAAGATAAATAAGATGAATAATATCATGGATATGATTAAAGGAGTTGATACCGACGTTATTTATAATTTTATTGCTGGTGGGTTGTTGATTGCCGTTTCAGGTTACATTTCTAAATACTACAGCTCTTACATCAGTGGATTGATATATGGTTCGCTGCCATTTGGTGCTTACTATTTATACTTGTATTCTATTTACAATGGAGGAACAGAGAAAAACCTAAGCACTGATTTAGACAAGGGTGTTGATTTTGTAAATGGTTCGGTGATTGGTGGTATATTGTGGGTTATTATGTTGGCGATGCTTTATCTTAATTTAAGCAATCCCATTACTGTTGTATTTATTGCTTCGGTAGTGTATTCGTTGATTATATTTTTACAAGTACGGGTGATTAAGAAAGATTAAGGTTGTAGGTGGTGTGTAGAGGGGTTGAGGTGTTGGGTATGTATATTTTCTACTTACCTATTAGTTTTTTAAAATTAAAAAAAGATGATTTGGATTGTTGGGGTGAATGTGATATGTGTTGGGGTGAATATAGACCAGGTGAAACATTGTTATCAAATAATGATATGTTTTCTGGATAATATGTTTCTATATATGTTCTCATATTTTCTGTTCCCATACTTTGGTTACATCCAGCACAAATTGGGCGAAGGTTAGTTAGTGATATGCTACCGCCATTGGCTTCTGCTATAATATGTCCTGCTTGAAAGGTATGTTGTGTTATTTTTTCTTTTCTACAACAATAACAAAATGAAACACCGTATTCTTCCCCAATGTATTCGTTCCAAACCTCTTTTTTACGTTGTTTAGGTATACTTTTCTTTTTGGTTTTGGAATTGATGTTTTTTATTTTTGGTATACTGTATCCAGTTTCTTGTTGGATAATTTCTTTTACCCAATCAAAGTGATATTCTTGTCCGTTTTTTTTGTACATGCCTAAGTAGAATTGATTCTTGTCTGCTATGTTTTTGTACTCTGTCCATTTCTTCACTCTTTTTTCTATTTGTTGATAAGACTCCACCGACCATTTTTGCATTTGATGGTTTTTGTTTAATACAAGAGCTTTTAAATCCGTTTCTGTGATGTGATGATGACTGTCTGGATGTTTTTCGTTTAATTTTTCCGTTAGATATCCCAATGCTTCTTGAAAATCATTTTGATTTATGAAAGGACGTTTCGTGTTTTTGGTTTTTTTAAAGATATTAGGAAATTGGTTTTGGATGGAAACAAATACTTGTTTGGGAATGTTTTCGTCGATGTTGGGCGACCATTCTGGAAGTGGAGTGTTTTTGTTTAATATTTTGTAGTTTTCTAATACATGCTGATACGTAGGAACTGTTATTAATTCAATGGTTACCTTTTCATTGTGATATTGTTTGTTGTATAGTTTCCATATGGTGGTATATCGATGTTGTCCATCCATCAAATAAAATTTGTCGTGTTCTTCACAGAAGTGGACATTGATGGTTCCTATAAAATTAAAATGTTTGTACTTCTTGAAAAAAGTTTCTTGATATTCTTCTATTTCGTTGATGGTTTCAGGAACAATAATTCGCTGTTCACTTGGTATAATTATATCAGCTTTTACCAACTCTTTTATGGTAACTAAAAAAGTTTCGATGTTGTTGTTTCGGACCAATTGGTTTGATTTTATTGCTTTATCTGCTAGATGACGTAATGTATTCATATAATTGATTTTAATTTAGATGAATTGATAGATTTAGATTGTTATATATTAGTGAAAATATGTGTTTAAGTTTCTTAGAAATGTATTTAAACATATAAAGGTTGATATATATATTATTAAAATTATGGTTATTAAGATTGCTATTTCAGGGAAAATGTGTAGTGGGAAAAGTTTTTGTGCAAAGATGATAAGGGAAAAGTATACGATGGCGAAGGTGTTTAGTTTTGCGGGGAAGTTGAAGCAGGTGACGCATGATTTGTTTTTTGATAAGTTTATCGGTGGAGGTGTTGGGAGTGGAGGTGTGGGGAGTGGAGGTGTTGATGGTGTTGGGAGTGGAGGTGTTGAGAGCGAACGGACCATTCAGCAGATGCATAAAAATAGGCGGTTGTATGTGGAGGTTGGACAACGGATGAGGGATATTGACCCGATGGTATGGGTAAATCATGTGGTGAAGGATAGTAGAGGGTGTGATTTTGCGGTGGTTGACGATTTACGCTTCAAAAATGAGATGATTGCCTTGAAAAATGAAGGGTGGAAGATTGTAAGGTTGAAGATAACGAAGGAGCAGCAAATTAAGCGATTGGGAGACATCTATGTCAATAGTGAAGAGCATATTGAAGGATTAAACTCTGTCACCGAAACGGATTTGGACGATGTGGTGGACAGTGACTATGATTTTGTGGTTGAATGTTGCGACAATGCGGGGGAAAAAGTGTTAAAATGGGTGGACGATTTGGTAAAAGAAGAATTGAATTGCGGTGTTGGTAGTGGTTGTGAAAACGATAAAAGAAACTGTGCGATTGTGGATTTTGAAGGGTATATCAAAGACAATGGTGTGATTTGTTAGGGTGAGGGTTGGAGTGAGGTGGTTAGGGTTGGAGTGAGATTTTTGTTGGTGAAATATATTTTAAATTATAAAATATATTTTATAAGTATAATTAATTATAGCGATAATGACTGTTGCTGTTGATATTGATGTTGGTGATTGTAATTTTACTAAAAATATTAAGATGACGGACGCTTTTAATCAGACAGAACCTTTTGGTTTTGTGGTTGATGATTTTATGAAACATGTGGATTTAGATAAAGTTATGAAGCAAGCCGAAGAATTCCATCGATTGTTGGAATTGGAGAAAATGTGGGGCGGTGCTGGCGGTGCTGATGGTTGTGGGTTGAAGGGTTGTAGTTTTAGAGGATTGGGAAAGTGTGGTTGGAGTGACTTTGGACGTGGTATGATTGGTGGTGGTGGTGCTGCTGTTTTGCCTATGATGGTAAGTTACTTTATGATGAATGGGTTGCTGTTGTTGGTTATTGGATGCATGTTGGCGTATGTTATTTATTTAAAGTTTAACAACACTTGCTGTAATGAAGACTGTAGTTTTAGTTTAAACAAAAATATCATAAGTCAAATGAAACATGATGTTATTGTGTTTGTAAAAAAAGCGGTTCTTTGCTTGCTTCATAAATCCGTTTGTGTTGTGAAATCTTTGTCTAAGTTGGTAAGCATTTGTCACCACGTATACAGCAAAGGTGTTGAAGAGTTGATTTCAGGATTGGAATGTGGAGGAGAGGAAGAGGGAGATGGTCGGGGGTGTTGTGGGATAGGAGAGGGAGATGGTCGGGGGTGTTGTGGGATAGGAGAGGGAGATGGTCGGGGGTGTTGTTAGTGATGGTGCTTTTTGGTTTTGTTTTTGTTTTTTTTGTGGGTTTTGGTGCGGTTGGTTTTGTTGCGATGGACCTTGTTGTTGCCTCCTTTAAACTGTGTGTTGGCTACTTTTTGGAAGATTTCTTTTTGGCGGTCGGAGGCGTTGAAACTACCTAGTTTGTTGGAAAGGGCGCTTTTTGCTTTTTCTTTTGCTGCTGTTGCTGCTGCTGATGCTGTTGCTGTTGCTGCGGAGGTTAGGGAGGATGCTGCTGAGGTTAGGGAAGAAGATTGAGAGGAGGATGGTAGACTTGACTTGTAATCAAACATGTTGGTGATAAGTTGCTTGATTTTTGCAAGTTCGATTGGGTCGATTTCGTCGTTGTTGCGATTTTCTACTTCTTCAAATACCTTTTTTACGGTTAGAGGGTCCATTCCAACAGTCATTGCTGAGATTTTCTTTATTAATTCGTCTCTTTCTTGTTCGTTGATTTTTTTCATAATGCCATCGTTTACAACTGGTATGTCACTAAATACCGCTTTTACTTTGTTGTCGTCTATATGGTTTATTATTTTAGAAGAACGTTTGGTTATATTACCCAATAATGTTTGTCCCTGTGTTAGATTGGCGTTTTCATTTAGTTTTTTTATGATTTCGCTTTTGTGGTTTACGGTTTTTTCATTGCTGATTTCATTTTTTTTAGCAAAGAAGTTGATAAGGGGGTCAGAGGTATTGCTTATATTTAAAACACATAATTGAGATACGATTTGTTTTCTTAATCCACCACTTGGTGCTGAACAGCTTGACATATTTTAATATATGTTGTGATTTTATTATTTTTAAATTGATTAATAATCATAAACAATAATTTATTGTGATTTATTGTGATTTATTGTGATTTATTGTGATTTATACGTTTATATTATTAAAGGATAAGATATTATGACTACCTTGTGTAACAACATGATTTTAAAGATTGCTGAATACGACGATTGGTCGGGCATTTACTTTACCAGCAAAGATTGGTATGGGAAATGGTTGACTGGAAAGCGTCGGAAAAGCGCTATTGCGTTGCAGAGATGGTATAGGGAACGGTTGTTTAATCTTTACAATCCAAGAGAGATTTGGAAAAATAGGGGATTGATGGTGCGCTTGTATTTGAATATTTACTCTGGTGAATACGAACAATTTATACTATCTCTCCCCGATGCAATTATTGAAAAGCAAAATACGATTCATTACATTAAAGATTGGGAGACAGAGACATTGCGTGGATTGGAGGATGCTTACGATGCGTTTCAGAACAGTGAAAAGAAAAAAAGTGATGTGATTCGGTTCCTTCTTACCAACAATATGACGGCGAAACATTATATTATTCATGGTGTGTGAGGGGTGTGATGTGAGGGGGATGGTGTTGGAGTTGATGTGATGGGGATGGGTAAGTGTTTTTAAAAGATAGATTAATTGATTAATAAAATAATAATTAATAAATTAATAAAATAATAATTAATAAATTAATAAAATAATAATTAATAAAATAATAATTAATAAATTAATAAATAGTTTGGTAAATATATAAATATGGAAATTGTTACTGTGAGTATTGTTATTGGAGGGACGGTGTTGTTTTTTATTGGGACACAGATTGTGGGTGTTTGTTGTAGAGGTAGTAGGAGGGTGAAAAAAAGGTTTAGACGAAGACAGCAGATAGGAAGACGACGGTTTCATGGTACTAGTGAGGTTGTGTATGGTTCGATTTAATTTAAATAGTTGTCGAGAGTAGTGGAGTTGATTACGGTTTCGTAGATTTTAAAGTTGGCGGCGTTTACTAACATAGCTCTTGCTATGCATACGCGGTACCCTTTCCAAAGGTTGCCTTGATGTATTGCTTGCTTGATGCTGATGTTTTGTGCCACTTGTCGCGACATGATTACATCAATAGGGTATGTGGTGGTCCATGATGCTACACCGGTTAGTGCTCCGCTTAAAAGTGTGCTATCGGTATGTTGTTTTAGTGTGTGGAAAGTGTAGAAATACACCCCCATTGCTAAGGTTTCTCTGGCGGTTGTACTGTAAAGACCTCTTGTTGTTTTTAGCTGTTTAAATGTATTGGCGATGATTTGTTTGTTTGTGGAGGTGTTTTTGATTTGCGTGGGAGAGGTGTTGGGAGGAGGAGAGGAGGTGTTGGGAGGAGGAGAGGGGGTGTTTGTGGGAGGAGGCGTGACTTGAAACTGGATTTTGAAGGATTCCAGGATGTAGGTGATTGGGGATATGACTAGACCGCCCAATGCTCCAGAGTAGAAATGGTTGTTGGTGTATTTGTATGTTCGTTCGTGGGTGGTAAAACATGTGATGTTGAATATAGAGGAGTAGAAAAGGGGGAATTTCCATCCCCTATAATATCGTTTGATTGGGTGAGGAAACCATTTTTGCTTGTTTTGGATAAGTATTTTTGCGGTGTCGAATGGATGTCCTATTGCTAGTTGACCTATCCCTACACACGATGATGCTATTACGTCTTTCATATAAATATATTATTTATTGTAATGTATTTATATTTATTAAATCAATTTGTTTTTGTGTTGTTTTTGTGTTGGGTGTGTTGTGTGTTGTGTGTTGTGTGTTGTGTGTTGTGTGTTGTGTGTTAGGATAGGTAGGGCCATATTAGGTATATGGTGATTAGTATGATGTTTATGGCGGCGTGGTTGTGGTCTTCTATGGTGATTGGTTGGGGGGTTGGAAGAGTGTGATTGTGAGGGTGAGTGTTGTTGTTGTATTTGGAATTTAAGATGATATCAACAATGTCTATTCCATAGTTGGTTTTGGGGTCGATATGATGATTTTTGTGTTCGATGGGATGAGTTATGT
>Ga0255781_10002789_pt1 | contig 13808 bp, 29 predicted proteins | sample 101ome_21_FD_179979 | JGI IMG/M metagenome (GOLD analysis project Ga0255781, IMG submission 179979) | Coastal salt marsh microbial communities from the Groves Creek Marsh, Skidaway Island, Georgia - 101413BT metaG (version 2) | ecosystem: Environmental > Aquatic > Marine > Intertidal zone >...
GGCACCGGCCACCAGCCGTTGTCGATGCCGCGCTGGAGAAGAACGCGGAGGGTCTTGTCATCAAACATCGAACGCCCCCGAGAGAACGCCACCAGATGACGGGGGCAGCTCCGGCAGGTGGGAGGGCTGGAGGCTGGGGTGATCGTGGAACTTATCTGACGCGGCCATCCGTGCGGGTAGATCTTCCTTGAGTCCCCAGTCGAAAGCAGGGCGGCCGTCACGCTGGCGGAACACGTAGGAAAGCAACTGTTGATCAAGTGGCATTTCCTTTGATGGGTTCGGGTCCATGCGGTATTGGCTGACCGCGTAGACCCATGCCTCATCCGACACGGCGTCCTTGATCTTTGACGGGGTGGACATGTAGAGGAACGCGATTTCCTCGTCACTGATCCGTTTGGCGTAGGGGGTCACGTTCGCGGCTGCGCGTAGCCCCAGCTGGTAGGTCTTGAGCTGCATCAGAACTTCGGGAGTGATTTTTCAAGGGCGTCCCAGTCGGTGGCCTGCTGTTGTTGGCGGCCGCCGGGCTGGCGGGGTTCGTAGACATCAGGCCACCCAGCATTGGCGGCAGCCTCAAGGGCAGATCTACGAACGGCGGGGGTCCACTCTCTGAGCTTGTTAATCACGCGGTGAAACACACGCTCGGATCGGACGCCCTTTTTTACAGACCAGAACTCGCGGAGGAGCTGGTCACACTCGAGCAGGTCGTTGGGGATGAGGTCATCCCCGAGGGTCTTTTTTTCGTAGGGATCCTTTTTCTCTTCCCCCTTGGAACCCCCAATAGGAGTGTTATTAGATATAGGAGACTCTTTAGATATAGGAGTCTTAAGAGATAAAACCTTCTCCCCTTCAGGGCTCGGTTTTATCAGCGTACCGGGGCTGTCAAGGCTTCGCATCTGGAGATCTATGAGATCCCGCAGCACGTCGGAGCGGTTGCGGAATTGCCGGGTCTGGGCGTCTAGCCATGAGACCTGAGCATCTGTGAGACGTAGTGAGACAGAAGGCATGCAACGGGTGGACGTTGTAAGACAAGGGTGGCACGATGTCGGAACACGTCAACCCCTGATGCTCGAACCAGTCCCCGGCCTTGAGTTCTTCCCTGGCCCCCACCGCTACCGGATGAACGGCCTATGGGTGCCGCACAGCGTGACGCAGGTTCTGAGCTTCGACATGTCCCCGAGCAAGCGCGAGGCGATCGAGCGGACTAAGGACGGCCCCGATGGGTGGGAGGCCAGGGGCAACGCCTGCCACAAGGCCCTCGACCAATACCTGGGATCTATGAAGCTGCAAAACGGCCACGGCGTGATCTATGACGACCGCTGGGCGGACTGGATCGACCCGCTACTGGATCACCCCATCTTCAAAGGCATGGAGGTACTGGCCACGGAGTACGCGGTCTATGACAAGCAAAAAAACTGCGCGGGCTCGTTTGACTTCCTGCTCAAAGTCTCCCCTACATCTGGTGAAGATAACCGGGTGATCCTTGGCGATCTGAAGAGCGTGTCAAGTAAAAGAGCATTAGCGGCCCGAAAGCCAGCAGACGCGCAGTTGGCTGCTTATCAGTCAATGCTGGCGTCTCTCCACCCATCGCTCTTGGTGACCGACTTGGTGACCGTGGTCTGTGGACCCGGCGAAACCCGCATCCTCAACACGGACGCGGAGACCGCCTGGACCCATTGGGAAGAAGCGTGGGGCCGCTATTCAGTCACGTTGCCATCCTGGTGATCTATGAAATGCCCAAAGTGCGGAACGTCTTGGATTTGCGTTCTGGAGTCACGGCATACAAGCCAAGAAGCCATCAGCCGCCGCAGGCAGTGCAAGACCTGCGACCACGTTTGGGCCACTGCTGAGGTTTCTGTCCCTGATGATGAATGGTGTTACAAGTCAACCGAGCGCGGCAGCGGCAGGCCAAAGGCTGAGTTTGGGGTGAAGGCGCGAATGCTTGAACGCCTGCAGGCCGCATGAACTGGTCTGAGATCTTGAAAAAGGGGGGCGTGCCTGAGCCCCCCGGTTACATCGAGACCGTCCTCAACTTGAGGTGCAAGTCGAAGCGGAACAAGAAAAAGGCAAAGACGAAGCGCAAGGGTTGACATGTATGCCATGGGTGCTCTACCTTTGGCATACCGCTGAGAGGCGGAACACCTCACCCCAACTCCAACCATGGACTACAAAGCCTTTTCCGCTTTCCTCGACCAAGACGCTTCCTATCAAGCCACCCTCAAAAACCATCAAGAGCTGTGGGCAGAAGTCCGCAGCGCAGAGACTGACGTCCGCATGGCCCTGCGCCGCGTGACCCGTCTGATGCTTGCCGTTGACGTTGTACGCCAGCAGCAGTTCAAGCACGAAGACGTCACCGAAGAGCAAGACAAGACTCTCGAAGAGCTGACTACAGACAACAGCGAAACCTGGTACGGCCAATATGACCAGGCCGGTGACGACATTGAGGAGGCAGCCGTGGCCGCTTGCGCCATGGTCGTCGAGAAGCGTGCAGAAGTTAAGGACAAGAAGATCAAAGCCAGGGAGCACTGCGACCTGCTGAACTTCGCCCGCGAACAAGCCCGCGAGGCTTTCCAAAAGCAACAGGAAGAAGCCAAGGCCGAAGCCTGATCTACCAAAGCAACCATTCACGGCAAATGCTGCAAGAACCGCGCCAGGAACCTCTACGCCTCAAGTCCTGGAAATATCAAACGATCCAGGACCCATCAGCTGGCACTCACCGCAGAGGCCACATTGAAGGAGTCTTAGAAGCCTGCAAGCGGTTCTCTCAGGGCCACAGATTTACCTCTGTGGTCCTGCCGACTCGCTACGGCAAATCAGACCTCGCCCGCTTTATCACCTTTGCTGGGGTCTACGGACTCGAAACGCCAGAAGGCGTCATTCAACCTTTCACGTCCTGCGTGCTGTTTCTGAGTCATCAGAATTTTCTAGCCAATCAGATCCTGGACAATGAGCGATGGAAGCTGTTTGTCCGAAGGATCGGCTTTGAAAATCTGAAGATCAACAATCCCCGGATTGCGCCGATCCCAAAGAAGCCCACCAGCCTGCACGGGATACCGTCAGCGATCTTTATCTCATCGACTGTTCACAAGATCGCGGACAACACCGATCTATTCAGTGAGTGGATTCGCAGCCTTCCAAAACCGCCGATCATCATTGCTGACGAGGCGCAGTTTTACAGCGATTCAGAGGACAAGGCGTGGGGGCCAGCCCTTGAAGCCGTGGCCAAGGCTGGGGCGTTTGTTCTGCCCATGACAGGAACACCGATTCGTGCTGACAGGCAAGGGATCCCTGGATTCGAGCAGACCTTGACTAGCTCAGGCGAGAATACGTTCAACGTGATTGAAGTTGTTGACGAAAATCCAGAACTCTCAGAAGAAGAGCAGGAAGGCAAAAGCTATATAAAAATTGATAAGTACAAGCGGCAATTCAAGCATTATGAGCTTGAGCCACATTTTTTGATTGGTAGGGCTGAAGCCTGGCAACTTAAATATCTATGCCGTGTTCAGCGTGCGTTGATAGATATTCAAACCGATAAAGGCCCTTTGAAGCTCTTGCCGGTCTCGCAACAGACCACAGCGCTGTCTAAGGCTTTACGGGAAAAATCAGTAATCGAAGATTTTATAGATGAAGCCAGCAAAAAACTGACGGAATATCGAAAACATCATTCAAACCCTGGTTGCATTGTTTTTACTCAAGACAACAGAAACAACGACAACCACGAACAAAGGGTTGCACGAATCATTGAGTCGAAGGGTTATCAGGTCATCAGGGCAACCATGGACAGCTCAGGCGATGCCCTATCAGAACAGATCAAAAGGTTTGCCGATCATGGTCAAGGTCAATTTTTGATCGTGAAGCAAGCGGCAGGAGCTGGGCTTGATTGCCCACGCATCAAGGTCTGTGTTGATCTGTCCAACGTCAGGACTGATGCCGCCTGTGAGCAACGCTGGAATCGCTGCGCGACTCCTGCGCTGTCAGACATTACCGGCTGCATGATCACGACGGCCACATTGATTGCGCCTGATGAAACCAGAGGCAATTTAATTTTTAAGAGGATCTATGAAGACGAGGGCGGCTCAGCCGCTGAAAACGTTGATGAACTGATTGAAACGACCTACGTCGAACACGAGAAAACATTTGACCCGATTTTTATTGAAGGCACGGGCAGTACTCGCTATGACGACGTGAACGGCTTGGAGGCTGAAGGCTCAGACGTTCTAAGAGCGGAAAGGTTTTTGAACATCATTCAAAACACAACGCCATCTTCCGGCATCGCCTCGACAACTGTGCCTGAAGCCGCCCTACTTGTTCGCACTTTGAAGCTGACAGACAGCCACCTGCAAATCAAAGAAGAAACACCAGAAGAGCTTGAATTCAGCCCTGTAAATCCTCAAGTCGAAATTCAACGCCTGCGGTCTCAAAACGTAGAGCTATGCAACATCATCGACAGGCTGCGCGGAGTTGATCCGACCACTGGAAAGCCAAAGCATGGCGGCGCCTTTGCTGAGGCTTACAAGCGGATCAATCGCAAACGGGGAACATCTGTCTTTGAGTCCAAGTTTTATCGCGAAACCGTCGATGTCGAGGCGGTTAAACAAGTCAACAACGAAATGCGCCAAATGCTCAAGGAGGCACAAAATGGCTAAATCTATGATTCATCCAGCACAGCGCCTAACAGTCGAAGAGGCGGGTGTTGCAACCATCGAACGCGCAGTTCAACTGCAGGGCGCAGCCGTTGCGCTTCTCACCCAGCAAGGCAGCAAGCTTGATGACTGGGACCTCATGCTTTCGTCCTGGGCAGAAAATCGCCCGTGGCAGTTTTTGCCAGAAGACCTGAAGGAGAAGTACGGCAAGTGGCACGCCTGGACTGCAGCGACCATGACGTTCAACGGCGACCCGTTGACCCGTGACCGTTTGGTGTCCTTGCTCGCTGGCTTATACGGCAGCACGGCCAAGGCAGAGGAGCGGATTCAAGCGTTTGAAAAAGAGATTGAGCAGCCGCTCAACCCACGGGCAGGTCGGCCAGCCAAGTCAAAAATTCATTATCCGGATAATGAATTAATCACACAAAAAGCACGACAGGGCACCAGCGTTGGCTACCTGATGGGACGCCTGCTTCGCAAGGATCCAAACATCGCCGACAAGATTGGCAAAGACAAGGACTACGCATCGATCAACGCTGCAGCTCAAGCCCTTGGGCTGATTGCCGCCCGTAACCGCTACGAGCTAAACGCCGACTCAAACCTCAGCAACGCAGCCACGCGAATCGTTGACGTTTTGGGCGCAGAGAAGGCGGCGACCTTGTTGGCCCACCTTGAGTCAAAACTCGAAGGTGCAAGTCGATGACCTATGACGACTTGCCGCTCTTCTCCAACTCCACAGCCAGCGACAAGCTGGCCTTGGAGTGGCAGAAATGCAAAGCCAAGCATCCCGGCCTTCTCCTGCAGTTGGCCGGCCTTGCTCGTGAACTGAAAACCGCCGGCCATTCTCGCTATTCGATGGATGGCCTTTTTCATATCTTGCGCTGGGAGACCAGGACCAGCACGGGCGACCTCGGCCTCAAAATCAACAACAACTACACGGCGTTCGCGGCGCGTGACCTTATGGATCAGTACCCAGATCTACGAGGTTTCTTCAAGCTGCGCGAACAGAAACGCCGTGGCAATTTTGGGCAAATGTCCTAACCTGAACGCGCTTCATTTCAAAATTATTCCTGATCTATGAAAGCCCTTAGCCTTGAACTAGACCAGTCTCGTGCCGAAAAACTGAAAGCACTTTCAGAGGCTACAGCTGGCAACATGACAAACGTCTCAGTCGGCGGCGAGTTTATCGAGTATGAACAGAATAAACTTTCTGCATCTAAGCTCGCTAAAGCGTTGCTGAACTCGGCCATTGATCGCGCCTACTCACAACTGCCTCAGTAGCTTTTCGTTCACGGTTCTCGGCAAACCTGCGCCGCAAGGAAGTAAGCGGCATGTCGGAAAGGGCGTCATGGTCGAGTCATCAAAACGATGCAAGCCATGGCGCCAAGACGTAAGGCATCTGGCCATGGAGTTGCTTCCTGAGGGCTGGCATGCCATGATGGGGGAGGCAATCTGGATGGATGCAATCTTTGTATTCAACCGGCCCAAAGCTCACTACAGAACCAACGGCGAACTCAAGCCATCAGCCCCCCAACATTGCACTGGGAGGATTGGTGACTTGTCGAAACTTGTGCGTGCTGTAGAGGATGCTTTAACAGGCGTGGTCTATGACGATGACGCCCAGATAGTTCACCTCACTTCTCAACGACGTTATGTCTCTGGAAATCACGAATCCCCCTGCGCCATCATCACCATCACCGCCATTTCCTAATCTCGGCGATGTCATCACAACCGACGACGTAAGCCAAAAAGGATCCGGCAGTTACAAGGCTGATTATGTGAACTGGTGCCGCACAATGCACCTGCTTCACGAACATGCCCCAGGCTGGCAGTTCGCCTTAGCTAGTGCCCCTGGCGGCGGTCATGTTTGGAAGGCACCGAATGGCAGCGGCTACGTCGTCGGCTACTTCATCAGCAGCGAAGGCAAGACAACGCCGCATTTTCCGCAGGCGATTATGGACAACCGAAACAACGCGGTTGCCTTCGACAAGATCAGCGCCCGCGATCTGACGGACTCACATCGGCGCTGCCTCTGCACCGCTTCTGCCGCCGCGTTTGGCTTGGCTTGGCAACTGTGGGCACGGGAGGAGGTTGAGAACCCGCACCGCGAGGAGGAGCCCAAGCCTGCAAGATCTATGAAAAAGCCTGAAAAGGCAAGATCTATGACGCCTGAACCGTCGCCTGCAGCTCCTGGCGTCAAGGCAGAAGATCAGCCAATCAAACCTGACGAACGAGATCTGTTGCTGGGCAGCTTGGAAGAGATGGAGTCCAAAAAACTGCAGGCTTTCATGCAAGCATTCACCGCCGTCTTCCCTCTGCCTCCTAACGGCAGAGTCTCCGAGGCCATAACCTCCGTCAAGCACCAAACCTGGATCAACGATTACTTCAAGCGCAATGCCTGATGAAAAGACCAAGCAAGCCGTGGCGGACGACAAGCGCCGCTCGAATCACTTCCAAGTGCGGCTGGACTCACAGCTAGCCGAACAGCTGCGCCACTACGCAGAACAACGCCATCACGGCGTGATCAACATGGCGCTCAACACAATCATCTCCAAGTTCTTCAACGGAAAGTAATGCTCAACATGACCGCCCACGGCAACCTCGGCCGTGATCCTGAACTCAAAGAAGTCGGCAGCACTCAGGTTGCCAGCTTCAGCATCGCCGCACGCACCGGCAAAGACGAGACCACATGGATCGACTGCTCTGTATGGGGCAAGCGTGCCGACACCGTGATGAACTACCTGCACAAGGGCGACCGCATCACCGTTGCCGGCTCAGCGAAAGTGCGGATCTATGACAAAAAAGACGGCGGCGAAGGCAAAAGCCTGGAGCTGAACGTGTCCGACTTCACACTGCCGCCGAAGCAAGAGGCGGGATCTATGAGCTTCTGAGCTAAAAATCGGGCAGGCCAGATCTATGACGGCCTGCCTGCACAGATCTATGACAAAACCAATCATCAAACAGGTGCAGCAAGACGGCTTGCTGGTTTGGGAAGTCAGTCACGGCGGAACCGTCCGTTACTTCAAGCATGACTGGAAGGCCAGGTGGTTCTACGAATCCTGTGTTAGGTACTACCGAACCAAGATCTTGGGCAAAGGTTCTTAGTCCCAGCAGGCGAGCTTGGCGTCTAACTCTCCGATTCGACCTACGGCCTGGCTCAGCAGCTTTGATTGGTGAAAGTTTTGACGGACAAGCGAAGCGCAGATCATTTTTAGTTGCTCTTCGTCGTCGCAGTTTTGAACGTTTCTAACGCTGCGTTCAATCTCGAAAAGCTCCTCCGTGGAAGGCTTGATCTGCATCCAGGTCGCCCAGCCCATCGGATTGTTTCAGTATCTTTCTTTCTGAATGGTAAGCACCGTTTTTGTGCATGTCCATGACGTCTCGTGCCCATGGAACGAGCCAATCATTGACCTTTGAGCATTGGTCCCAGTTCACAGGCTTGGCACACTGCACAGCAACAGTGGTCCAGAAAGCACTGATATACGCCCACATCCAGTAGAAGCTACTCATTAACGAGAATCACCCATCCCGTTCCAGGGCCTTCTGCCTGCCAACGCTGATAGAACGCAGCTTGCCTCACACGGACGTTACGTCCCAGATGCGGATTGCTGTGACCACCCTTCTCCATTTCTGGATAGCCACGAGGGTCTTGCATGATCCACTCTGGATCGCTGCTCTTCTTGCCCGCGTAACCACTGATAACGCTCCAATGACCACAGCCCAGGCCGTTGCACATTGGTGGTTCGCCTAAAAGCATGTTTCCGGCGTGCAACCAGCCAACCAGCACTGGTCTGCCAGCTTCAATCTCAAGCTCCACCATGTCAGCATCGCCATCTTTCCGGAACTCAGCTTCCAGACCCAGGCTGCGTAACGCTGCTAGCTGAGCTTCTACTGAAGTGGTGTCCCCGAACTTGGCGCGGATTTCGTTGTACTCATCATCTGTTTTAACTTTCTTGTAATAGGCCGCCACCATGGCAGCGGCGCTTGAAAAGCACTCCCTGTGCCCAGTTCCTGTCTTGTTGTCGAGTTGCTTGAAGTAGGGCATGAAGACCTGCTGGTCATAGCCGCTCTCCTTCCAAGCCTGAAACCAGTCGGCCTCTTCCGCCAGTAACTCCTCTGGCACTGACTCCTCAAGCTCCTTAATTGCAGCCAGCTGGTGGGGCGTACCACGGAAAAACTCGAAGAACGGCAACAGGGAAAGGCCCACGCCAAGCAACAGCAAGGTCAACTGGATGATGCCCGACGGGCCCTACTTTTCAACTCTTGTGTCAGGCAAAAGCAGCTCCCGCACATGCTTTACAGCCAGATCATCCAAATCGTTGTCCGTCCTAGCAACAATCTTCTCCAACATCGCCACGATCAACTCCTTGAATGCCCTTGATTTCCACATGGTCATCAAGATCGGCTTGAGAATCAAAAGCATGGGACTGCCTTGAATAGCACTATTACGTTAGTGCCTATCACTGTGTCCTTCCAGTCGTGCCACTGCACGCTCCAGTTCACTCAATCTGCCAAAGACCTCAACATCTTTGCTTCTGATGTCTTGGTGCAAAATATCGAGCCTGCTGGACAAATTATCCACAGCAGTCGTCAGTCGGATCAAGGAATCCTGCCCATGACGTGTCTGACGGTTGATACCTGAAACGCCCAAACCAGCAACTGTGATTGACGCTCCAGCAACGGCGGCCCAGACTTCAACCATAATCTGACCGCAACTCTTCTCATCATGGCAGAGCCCAAGGAAACGCAAGGCCAAGAACAGGAGGATGGGAACTCTCGGCTAGGCGATGTCGTCAAGATCGTTTTGCTCGGCTGGGCAATGGCAATTCTGACTGCCAACTACCTTGGCGTTTTCAAGCAATCGCTCGATCCGACCTATCCAGCTTCAATCCTTTCTGGAACGGCAGCATCGTTTGGTTTAGCGGTTGGCAACAATAGAAAGAAAAAAGAGGAACCTACAATTAAGCAAGAACCAACCACCGCAAAGCCCAAATGAAACGCTCGCTTTTGGTATTGGGAATCACACTGTTAGCCGCTCCAGCTCGGGCTGACATCACCCATAGAATTCAATCCAGCGTTTCGCTATCTGTCGATGGAGCCGGATCAGTCGCAACGCGTATCCCGTCTTCAATGGCAGTATCTGGCAATAACGTCACTCTGGACACTACTCCTGCTCTGGGGGCACATACTTCCGGGACTGCTCTTGGCTACACTCCTGGCGCTTTCAGCGTTACTACTGCTGGTGACGCATTTTCGTATTCAGAGTCATATATCGAAGGCGACAGCGTCCCAACAGTCCTTTCCACCACAGTCACCTCAGGAGTAGTTCCTGCACTGCCTATCTTCGGCAACACGACGACAACTTCGGGTGGAGTTGCTGGCAATCTCGCAGGCACAGTCGCCACCGATGGCGCAATCACCATTACAGCTGGTGGTGCTGGCACCCAAGCTGTTGGACAAGTCATTCAAGAGCTGACAATCCGATGATGTGGCCTGGAGTTTGGATCACTTGGGGCGTACTTTGCGTCATAGCTCTTGCTGCGCCAGAGGCTAAATCCGTACCAGTCGTGCCAAATTTTCAGCAGGGTACGTTGTCTTCGACAACCAGGACAAAGACCAAAGTCAATGAGGTGATCAATTCCTACGAGTACCGCACAGGCTATGAACTGAGCGTCTCTGGAACAAACATCGCCCCAGCAAATGGCGAAATCGCACCTCGGTCTTTGACTACAACGACCAATACACTCAACGGCATCACAAGTCGTTGGGTTGGTCTTGACCCTGCTGACAAGCCTGCCTGGAATATCGTCAATCAAGGCGCTAGCTTTCAGTTCGTTGAAACTCTTCAAGGGCCTGGTCTTGTAAACCACACGCTCATCAATCGCGAAACCGACATCGAATCACTCACAGAATCGACAAGCACCTTCACCCAATGAAGCGAGTCATTGCAACGCTTTTGCTGTTTTCCGCTCCAGCTCAAGCGCAAGTCTCAAGCACTGCCGCTCCAGTTGCCAACAGCAGTGGTTCGGTCACAAACCAAGCCGTTCAAGTCGTACCAGCCAGGCAATTTACCAACACTTACGGGGGTGGAATCAGTTGCCAGGGCACAACATTGAACATCAACCCATTCCTAAGTTCTACAACTAGCTGGGCTGATCCGTATGAATCGCACTACAACGAGCCGGTCTACGACACTCTCGATCTCGTTGGCGCGTTTGATCCGGAAGGCAATCCCATCCCCGATGGCAGGCCCGATAATCCGGGCAATATCCTTTTCTATAAACCTATTCGCACGGGTCAAAAAACAAACTTCTCCCTAAACGGTGGAATCACAGCAACGTTCTCGGTTCCGCTAGATCGTCATCATGTAAGAAGCTGCCGCCAAGCAGCTGAAAAACAAGTTGCCCTGCTCGATGCAGCTTTGGCAGACAAACGTCTTAACTACGAGATTGCCAGGCTCAAGAACTGCGCTGAGCTGATGCAAAAGGGCATCATGTTCCATCCGAAATCGCCTTATGCAAAGATCTGCGCTGATGTTGTATTGACCAACCCGCCAGGCGTTATTCCGCCCCACGTTCATTCCATCACTTCTTCAAAGACCGCTGAAACTTCCGACGCTGCCAAACAGACTCAACCTTAGTTTTCTTCCCTAGCTTCTCCTTGATCTTCTTGATTGCCTTCTTGACGGTGGGCTTGACCGCTTTGAGCAGGAAGTCGCCTAACGGCTTGGCAAAGATGGCTGCCGTCGTCGCAACAGCCGCAACCGTCGCAGTCGTAATAACAACAGGCGCACCAGGAAGATAATTGCCGATGATCGTTGGTATTCCCAGCGGCTCATAGATCGCCTCGCACTTGCCGTCGTCATTCCTTTCGTAACCAATGATGACAGCTGTTTGCGATTTGTTTTTAGCACCTAAAGGAATTGCGTCAGGAGGAGGACATGGCAATTCCGTGACTACTTTTGAAATGTCGGGAATGCCACCTGGCTTTGGAAGAGATTGCGGCGGTTGGCTTGAGACACCAGCCGTCTTTTCTTCGTCTGTCTCAATCGCAGGAATCTTTGCCGCTCCATACGTCAACGTGCCAGGCGTAAAATCCAGCGGCTTATACGACGGCATCTGCGCCCCACAAACAACAATGTTCCCGCGAGGATCATCCGTGTAGGCGCTTTCATTTCCAGGCTGCGCGTTTCGTGTTTCAACGCAACCGGGAATGTCCGCTATTGGAAAACCAAGCTCTAACGTTACTGGCGGAGCTTCCGGGATACTCTGTGGCGGCATTGCCCGCCATGCAGGTATCTCAGGAACAAAGATGCCTTGAACGCCAATTTCAGGAATTTCCGGCATGAAATCAGAACGGTTTACAGCAGGTCAGCTCTGGATTGAACGTAACCGCAGAAGAGAAGGTCCGCCTGTTGTTTACACCGTATTGTGCGGCAAAACAGCAAGGCCATTTACTGATCACAAAGCCATTCTCAAGTTTGTGAAGTGGCCGAAAGGTACGCCAACTGGTGACGCATTACGCGAATGGCTTAAATCCTTCGAACAGAAACCTCAAACACCCGCGCCAGAACTTGATATGGCAAAAATCAAGGCTGAAGGCTTCGGGCCTGAAGCTCATGACGACGATCCAACCGCCAACACCAAGATGATCACCTAAGAGCTGAGCTTGTCGATGGCGCGGTTCAGATACCAGGCAGCCTTCTGCAGATCTTGCATCGTGTTGCCCTTGTGCCATGCCCTCAACAGATATTTCAGCGTCTGACCAACGAGGTAGCCAGTAACAGCGTCAGGCGCTCCAGCAACAACATCCTCAATAACCTCAATCGCTTCGACGCGACCTTGCTTGTAGTGGGACGGATGATTGACCTGATCGCTCATGGAAATTTGATCGGCATCGCTGGCCCAGTTTGTGTCGGAAGCTCAGGCATCGCTTCATCAATTTGACCAGGCACCATGTCAGTGATCATCTGGGTCAGCTCAAGCTTTAGCTCGCTGATGTAGTGCTTAGTCAACGATGGGATGCGCGTGTAAAACACCACCGTTCCAGCAACCATCGCTCCAGACATCACAAAGGATGCGACGGACATCACGTTGAAAAGTTTTTGCATGATGGCTCTAAATAGAACAAAAGGCCCCCTTTCGGGAGCCCATTGCAGCAACGTGTGAGGAAGCTGAGCTTGTTATAGCTCAGAAGTTGTACTTAGCACCAATCTTGGTGCCAAGAACAGGATCATCCTCAGCGGTGATGAAACTCAGCTCGCCATAGACACTGAAGTTGTCAGTGGCTTGGACGCTGGCACCAACCTTGCCGGAGAGTTCAAACTCAGTGTCGCCTTCCGAAGGAGACAAAATTGCAGGACCACCCTGGACATAGAAGCCATAGGTGTCATCGCCACCTTCGTAGCCAATGTGCAAATCTGTGGTCGAACCCAGGTAACCGTCTTGGTAACCTGCGTTATTCTCCACGTTCACATAGGGGCCTGCCAAGGCAGCTGAACCAGCGAGAACACCAGAAACAGCGATCGCGAATGGTTTGATCATTGGATAGAAGATCAACGTTTTCCTTGGCCACGGTATCTCTTTTTGCCTCGTTTGGGGCGGGAGTGCTTGCCAGCTCCCTGCGTGGTCCGTTTTGGTTTACCGACAACAAAGACATTTCCGCTAAGTGACTTTGCCATCAGATCCCGTCAGTTGTATCCAAGTTTTGATACTTGAGGGCCAAACCAGTAAACAAGCCGTGCTGAGGATGTGATGCTTGGTCGCGGCCATCGAGAAAGTACAGCTCTTCGAGCCATAGCATCCGAGACTTTTGCGCAACAATGTCAGTGGCGCCGTAGCTAGCGGAAATCATTGGGTCAGGGCGTTTCATCGTTCAGCAGACATAGAAAGAAGCGCCCAGCCCATAACGAGCAGGACGCCAACAGCAACACCAGTGAGAAAAATCACCAGGGCGTTCCAGAACCAGTGGTCGGGGTGCGCTTCTCAGTCAGCTGTGCATCAAGCTGAGCATGGATTTCAGCAACCTTGTCTGCACCGCCGATTGCCTCTTGCACCCAAGTAATCGCCTGAGCTTCAGTCACTGCGTCATAAGCGATCATGTCGTCAGCATCAGGTGCTTCAAGACCGACTGACCCATACGCCCCGACGGAATAAACACCTTCTGAAT
>Ga0255781_10002798_pt1 | contig 13777 bp, 11 predicted proteins | sample 101ome_21_FD_179979 | JGI IMG/M metagenome (GOLD analysis project Ga0255781, IMG submission 179979) | Coastal salt marsh microbial communities from the Groves Creek Marsh, Skidaway Island, Georgia - 101413BT metaG (version 2) | ecosystem: Environmental > Aquatic > Marine > Intertidal zone >...
TGCTATAGTTGGTTCATATTTTGATGATACTATAGCGTCTACCGCAGGCGCCGCCTACATCTACGGCCCCTCCTCCCCCTATCTACTCAGTATAGAGGATGGAGTCACCGATATACCCAACCTAGTAACCACCGGCCTAACCTCCGGCAATTTCAACGCCGGCCGCGACTTCTCCTTTTCCAATGAAACCAAAATCCTAGCCCATGATGGGGCGGGGGGTGACCAGTTTGGAATTTCCGTAGCCATTGACGGTAATTATGCCATAGTGGGAGCGTATGAAGATGACGATAATTATAGTGGTAGTGGTAGCGCTTACATCTATAACGTCCATACAGGAGCGGAAATCCGCAAACTTGTTGCTAGTGATGGAGCGACGAATGATTATTTTGGGAGGAGTGTCGCCATTTCCGGTAATTATGCTATTGTGGGGGCATATTATGATGACGACAAGGGGGGGGAAAGTGGTAGTGCTTACATATTTAACGTCCAAACCGGTGCGGAACTCCACAAACTTGTTGCAAGTGATGGGGCGGGAGATGATAAATTTGGAGTTTCCGTAGCCATTTCCGGTAATTATGCTATTGTGGGGTCGCAATTTGGAAATGGGAATACAACCAATAGTGGTACTGCTTACATCTATAACGTCCAAACCGGTGTGGAACTCCACATACTTGCTGCTGAGGATGGGGCGAATACTGATTATTTTGGAAGGACCGTAGCCATTTCCGGTAATTATGCTATTGTGGGGGCATATTATGATGACGACAAAGGGGATAAAAGTGGTAGTGCTTACATTTTTAACGTGCAAACCGGTGTGGAACTACACAAACTTCTTGCTAGTGATGGTGTGGCGAATGATGAATTTGGAATTTCCGTAGCCATTGACGGTAAATATGCTATTGTAGGTGCGCGATTTGATGACGATAGTGCAAATGCCAGTGGTAGTGCTTACATCTATAACGTCCAAACCGGTGCGGAACTTCACAAACTTGTTGCCAGTGATCCAGACGCATTAGTTTATTTTGGAACTTCTGTTGGTATTTCTGGTAATTATGCTATAGTGGGGGCAGAACAAGATAATCAAGTTGCTTCAGACGCAGGCGCTGCCTACATCTTCGACGTTCGAACAGGACACCAAGTCAAAAAAATAACTGCTAGTGATGGGGCGGCGACTGATATATTTGGATGGGACACAGCAATTTCCGGTAATTATGCCATTGTAGCTGCTCGATTTAATGACGATGACGGGGGGCAAAGTGGTTCCGCCTACATCTACGGCCCCTCCTCCCCCTCCCTTTTAAGCATCGATAATGACAGTGGAAATGTGAATGTTTTGGGGGGGAATGTGGGAATAGGGACGACGACTCCTGAATATCCATTACATTTACAAACAACAATAGTAAAAAATTATAGTGGTAGTTTAGGGTACTTACCTAGCTCTGGTAGTTCAGGCCAAACTTCTTTTTCTGCAACACATATTGGTTCTCAAATTAGCATTAAAGCATCTGGATCTATATGGTCTGACATATATATGTTGGTTGGTAGTGATATACGAATAAAAGAAAAAATAGAAGAAGTTCCTGATGCATTGGCATTACAACAAGTTAGAACAATTCCTTGTAAATATTACGAATACAAGGACAAATTTAAAAAGGGGTTTGGAAAAACCATTGGATTTATTGCTCAAGAAGTTAGAGAAATATTGCCTATGGCTATAAGTATTCAAACCGATTTTGTTCCAGATGAAATGAGAGTATTGACCGATATTAGTTGGAACGGTACAACCTTGTATACCGATATAAGTGGTTCATCCGCAAAATATAGATTTTATGTAAGCGATGACCTAAGTGGAAATGGAGCAATTGAAAAAGAAATAACGGGAAGTGGTAGTACCGGTTTTAAATTTGACAAACAATATAATTTTGTATTTTGCTACGGCAAAAAAGTAAATGATTTCCATACTGTAGACAAACAAAAGCTATTTGCGTTGAATTTCTCAGCTACGCAAGAAATCGACCGCATACAACAACAACAAATTATAGATATTTCCAACGCAAACGCAACCATCCAAACCCTCCAAACCGACCTCTCCAATGCAAATACAACCATCCAACAACAAGCAACTACTATACAACAACAAGCAACAACCATTCAAACCCTAGAAACACAAATAGCCGACATATTAACACGACTATCCAACCTAGAAAACACCGGTTCTGCTTAAACAAACCACAGATAAACAAACAACAATAAACAAATAAACAAACAAAAACCAACCAACAAATCATAAAAAATAATATATTAATTTTTATGAATTTAAAAACAATAAGCGAAATACAAATATAATCAATTATGGAAATGAAAGTAGAAGAAGTAACCACCCCCAAACCACAACAACCAAACCAAGAACAACAACAGCAGTCACAAGTCAAACTAGCAGACCTTAAAGTAAATACCGAAAACGATGCACTTAATTATATGGTCGGATTCCTAGAATTGGCCCAAAGACGCGGAGTATTTACATTGGAAGAAGCGGCCAAAATTAACGAATGCGTAGCCAAATTCCGCCGCCCCGCACCACCATCCGCTTAATATAATAAAAATAATGGAAATATGAAATTTCCATCATTTTTATTAACAATATATCATAAAAATAATGAAAATATATCATAAAAATAATGAAAATATATCATAAAAATAATGAAAATATATCATAAAAATAATGAAAATATATCATAAAAATAATGAAAATATAAAATTTTCATCATTTTTATTTAAAAAACAATACCCACCTTCCCTCTCCATCTCCCTTATAAAAATGATGGAAAATTCATTTTTCCATTATTTTTATATATTATGGAACAAAAATGATGGAAAATTTATTTTTCCATTATTTTTATATATTATGGAACAAAAATGATGGAAAATTTATTTTTCCATCATTTTTGTTCTCTTGTCCTCCCTTTAAACACCCCCATTTTCAACAATTTATCCGTAAACTCATGTCCACCCCAATTCCGCGCCATAGGATTGGGAGAAGGGGAGTAAGGCGAACGTACATTATCCAAAGGTGTCACTACACCAATCTCCTGATCATCCGCATCATAACCCGCATAATTGTTTTGGTTGTAAGGAGGATTGTCTCTATTCGCATCCATCAACATCTCATCAGGTTCCCTATAACCAACCGACTCTTTGTAACTGCCCGCTCCTCCTTTCTTATTCAAAGGGTCACTGTATTGCCTGTAACCACGATTGCTTTGCGCATCGTAAGCTTCTTCATAATAAAGCACTGGACAACGCAAACCATTTTCTTTTTGGTATTTTACAAAGGTAGCATATTCATCTAAAGTTCCAAATTCAATGGGATTTACTCCTACTACTACTGGCATGTTGGAATTTACCAGTAAATATTTCCCATCTTTTTTAACCAACAAATTTGGACACTTACGACCACCAGAACCCCTGTAACCTTCTATAATTTCATTACGTGAATACATTATATTATTTAGAACTCCTAAAATAAACACGATAATGGCAATAGCAAAGATTAATTTATTATTCATCTTCATATCTAACATATCTAAAATTATGTTGTATGTATATGGGTATATATACATTAAATCAATATTTTAATTTAAAACAACCCAAACACACACACACACACCAAACACCAAACACATACCAAACACACACACACTCCCCAAACACACACAACACACACAACACACCCAAACACACACACACACACAACACACCCACACCGCGAAGCCCCAATCTTACAATAATTTTATGTTTTTTTTATCTTAAAAAAATCGTGCCAACGATTTTATTAAGATAAAATAAAATATAAAATTATTGTATATGGAGCTAATCAACGTCCGTTCCGACAACCCATCCTCTATTCAAAAAATGAAAAAGCATTTCAGCAACCCAAACAACACCATTATAGCAGCAATTGTAGCAGACTGGTGTGGGGCTTGTCAACAATTTAAACCAATATGGGAAGCAACCACCAAAAACTACATTGCGTCCCAATCCCCTTCCAAAAAAAACAAACAACTTATACTTGCAACTATACAAGATTCCACAGCTCATGAATTCAACATTCATGATATTAAAGGGTTTCCAACTATCCGCGTAATAAAAAACAACGCAACCGTCCATGAAAGATTGGGAGGAATGCCGGAAGAACACCTTGTCCATTACATAGAGGGGGTGGCGAAAACCTGTCCCATCGTATCCCCCAAAAAAACAAACAAAAAACCAAATACTAAAAGCAAGCGAAAGACTAAGAAAGCAAAAACAGTCCGCAAAAAACGCAAAACAGCAAAACGCAAAACAGCAAAACGCAAAACAAAAAGCAAAAAACCTTATCGCAAACCCAATTCCAAACGCAAATAAATTGAATTCGCAAAATACATAATTAATTTATCGAAACCATCAATTAATTATCTCTCCCTAACACCAACACCAACTTAAAATATGAATTTGCAAAACCTTACCACCAATCAATCCCCTGTAAACTGTGTCTGTGATTCCAGTATAACATTGTATGAAGAATATTCCTTTTACCATACCAACATCATAAATAAACTTATACACATCATTACCATACCAATCATTATAACAACCACCGCACATTTCCTTGAAAAGTTCCATCTTGTGTATGATGATGAAAAACTAGTAAATCGCCGCCCCAAATTAAACGAAAACTATGCTATCAACATGCTATCCATCGTCCAAGTCGGTTATTGTTCTTACTACTTTACTTGGTCTTGGACAATAGGAGCAGTTATGATGTTTTACTTTGAAGCACTTATCCACCTTCTTCACCACACACAACGGTATTTAATGGTTCAATACAATTCCAGATCTATAACCGATACAATTATGCTAACGATTTCCATTACCGCGTGGGGATTGCAATTCTTTGGTCACTACATAGAAGGAAATAGACCAGCGCTATTCGACACTTTATCCGCCGCTTTCCTAACCGCACCAATGTTTTCCCTTGATTTCCTATTTAATTCCGTATAAAAAAAACATAGTCAGTCCAACCTTGACATCCCATCTCCCCTTCCTCTCCCCCCATCTCACAAATTTTTTTTCTTATTTTTCAATAAAATTGAATTAAATATATATACTATTTTTAATATTATAACAACCCAATACATCATAACTTAATTAATAATTAATAATTAATAATTAATAATTAATCAATATGAGTTTAAACACAAGTTCCACTACCACCATGCCCTCACAAACACAATCAAAAACAACTACAAAACAACCAAAAACAACCACAAAACAACCAGTGAAAAAAAAGAAAATCAAAATAAAGGTTAAGCGTTCAAAGGTAAACAGTTTAAAGAAGAAAAAAGAAGAGAAAACGGAGTCACAACCGCAAAAGCAGTCTCAACCATCCAAACGCACCACACCATCTTCCACTCCTTCCATTAAACTTATTGATGTAAAACTCGACAATGTGTATGAAGAAGAAGGAAAAGCCTTTCGCATGCAGTTGTTTGGAATGAACGAAAACGGTACAACCTACTCTGTTATCATCGACGACTTCAAACCCTTCTTGTTTGTGAAAATACCCAACCGATGCCTCCGATACAAAAAGCAAAGTATGGAAGAGGTAAGGCAGTACATCAACTACAAATGCAATTATTTAAGAATACAAGATGGAAAACACACCCAATACATTGAAGACATTGAACTTGTAAAACGCCATAAATTGTATGGGTTCGACAACAACAAAGAATATATTTTCCTTAAAATCTCCTTTCCTTCCATGACCGAATACAATCAAGTAAAACGTATATGGACCGCACCAACCATCGATGACCCCGTATACGTAAGAAAAATTAAACAATCCGGGACCATCAAACGTATTTACTATGAAGAAAAGACTGGTAGAAAGATGTATACCATTCAACGAAAACACACCACACTAGGACATTTTCAAGAAAGAGACATCAAACTAAACCACTCCAAAGTAAAAGATGGTCTACTAGTCAATCCTAACATCAAAACCTACGAATTCGACCCCGCAAAACGCCGTAGCAACTGGAAAGACACCAGGCTACAAAATATATCCGGTATTAAAATGGAACTCTACGAATCATCACTCCCTCCCTTTCTCCGCTTCTTTCACATCCAAAACTTATCACCATCTGGTTGGATTACCTTTAAACGCCAACCAACACTCACTCGTGAAGCAGTAAAACTGTCTACCTGTGATTTCGAATACGAAACCTCCTACAAAAACGTCATTCCACAACCCAATAAGGAAGACGGTATCCCAATAAAAATCGCTTCTTATGATATTGAAGCTTCTTCTAGTCACGGTGATTTCCCACTCCCCAAAAAAACCTACAAAAAATTCCTAGGAGAAATGATTGAACTCTACAACAAACTACAAACCACCGACGTAGTAAAGGAATCTCTCCTAGACGCATTTTCCTACACTAACAAACACAAGTACGACATCAGCAAACTTTACCCAAAAAAAGACGAACAACCCACCAAAGAAGACATCGACCTCATGGTTGAAAACTTCTCCTCCTTCACCATCTCCCAACAAGTAAAACTCTCTAATTTCGACGAAGATGAAAAACTACTCGACACCCTTATTCTTCTCCGCAACCACAAACACAAAACCATTATGGAAGTATTAACATCCACTGACATAGAACCAGCAGACAAGCAAACCATCATTGACATAGCACTTACTGGTGGAGATGGAAATGCTACTCAAAACCTTAAAAAGCAACGATACATGCCTTATTTAGAAGGCGATATGGTTACTTTTATAGGAACCACCTTTATAAAATGCAACGAACCAGAAAGTTATTTAAACCATATGATAGTGTTGAATTCATGTGATGATACTCCTGAAGTCCCAAACAGGGAAATAGAAACCTACGATACAGAAGCAGAAGTATTGTTGGCATGGACCAAAATCATTAACCGTGAAGACCCTGACATCATCATTGGTTACAACATATTCGGTTTTGATTGGAAGTTTATGCTGGACCGCGCCGATGAACTCAACATCCAATCCAAATTCATTGAAATGTCTAGAAATAATCCCACTGAGAAATTCAACCGCAATACACACACTTATGACCTAAAAACCGATTGCGTCATCAAAAAATCCACCACTACGGTAGCAAGTGGAACCTATGAAGACGTGTACTTAGACATACCAGGGCGTCTCCAAATTGACCTGTTAAACTATTTCCGCAAAGAAACTACACTTCCCTCCTATAAATTAGACTACGTAGCATCCCATTTCATCAGTGACTATATTAGCAAGTTCACCTATGATGAAACCACCAAACAAACAACAATCCATAGTTCCAATTTAATGGGGTTAAAAGCAGGGCATTTTGTTTCCTTTGAAATCATTGCCCACTCCTCCGACATGTATGAAAACGGTAAAAAGTTTAAAATCGCCCATCTCGACCCGGTAAGCAAACAGTTTACCATCGACCACAAACTCACCATTGATGAAAAACTTAAAATAAAATGGTGTTTAAACAAGGACGATATCAACCATCACCAAATCTTTGAATACACCAACCAAGGACCAGACAAACGAGCAATCATCGCAAAATACTGTTTTCAGGATTGCAACCTATGTCATACTCTTATGAAAAAGTATGATATTCTTACTGGTGTTACGGAATTGGCTTCGATTTGCAGTGTTCCAATGAGTTTCATTATTAATAGAGGACAAGGTATCAAACTACTTAGTTTCATCGCCAAACAGTGTAGGGAAATGAACACACTGATGCCCGCGGTGGAAAAAGACAACTCCAACGATGGGTATGAAGGTGCTATTGTCCTTATACCAAAAACTGGATTCTACCCCGATGACCCGGTAGCATGCGTGGATTATAGTTCTCTATATCCTAGTTGTATGATTAGTGAAAACATATCACACGATAGTAAGGTATGGACGAAGGAATACGACTTAGATGGTAACTTAGCCATCGACTCCAAAACCAAACAACCAAAAATATGGGGGTTGCGCGACCCTAGTGGTAATTTCGTGTATGACAATCTCCCCAACTACAAATACGTTAATGTAAAATATGACACATTTGCTTACATTCGCGCACATCCAAAAGCAGCAGCGAAAAAGGTGAAAACCGGACACAAAATATGCCGATACGCTCAGTTTCCCGATGGTAAAAAGGCCATTATGCCTAGTGTATTGTCAGAACTGTTGGCTTCTAGAAAAGCAACAAGAAAACTAGCAAAACACAAAATCGTTACCACCAAAGACGGTAATGAATACAGTGGATTATTAACCAAAACGGATACACATCATGAAATTCTTCAAGAAAACAAAATCACTGCCCGCGTTGAAAACAGCAACGTAGCGAGTGTAGAAGACCGTTTCAATGATTTTATGAAAAACGTATTGGACAAACGACAGCTTTCCAAAAAGATTGTTGCCAACTCTCTTTATGGTCAGTGTGGTGCCAAAACCAGTGCGTTCTATGAAAAAGACATTGCTGCTTCTACTACTGCAACTGGTAGAAAACTGCTTATTTACGGTAAAACCATTATCGAAAAGTGTTACACCAATCACATCACTGATACCAAACATGGTAAGATAAAAGTAAATGCTGAATATGTATATGGAGATACGGATTCTATCTTCTTTAAGTTTAATCCAGAGACGTTGGAAGGAGAACCAATCAAAGGACAGAAAGCGTTGGAGATTACCATTGAACTCGCCATAGAAGCAGGTGAATTGGCCACCAAATATTTAAAACTACCCCATGATTTGGAGTATGAAAAAACGTTTATGCCATTCTTACTTCTCTCAAAAAAGAGATACGTTGGTATGCTGTATGAACATGACCCTCATAAATGCAAGCGTAAATCAATGGGAATTGTATTGAAACGAAGGGACAATGCTCCTATTGTAAAAGATTGTTATGGAGGTATCATTGATATATTGATGAAGGAGAAAAATGTCAATAAAGCAGTCGAATTTACAAAGCAGTTCTTGTTGGACATGATAGCGGAGAAATTTCCATTGGACAAGCTTATTATATCGAAATCCCTTCGTCAGTTTTACAAAAATCCAAACCAAATCGCACACAAAGTATTGGCGGACCGTATAGGAAAGCGAGAACCAGGAAACAAACCAGCGGTTGGAAGTAGGGTTCCATTTGTATATATACAAACCAAAGGGAAACCAAAGTTACAAGGTGATAGAATTGAAGACCCCAACTATATTCGTCGCAAAAAACTAAAACCTGACTTTTCCTTTTACATTACCAATCAGATACAGAAACCAGTGATGCAGGTGTTTTGTTTGGTATTGGAGCAAATAACAGCATTTCGTCCACAACTAAAAGGTTTTCAAAGGCAAATTAGAACCATAAAGCGAAAGCATAAAGACGATGAAGATAAGGCGATTCGCTACGAAACCAAAGAACGCGAAAAGCACGTCAACAAACTAATCTTCCAAACTTCTGTAAAACAGTGTGCCACCAACAAAAAAAATCAAGCAATGCGCAACTTCTTCTCCAACTACAAATAACTAACACAAATATAACCTATCTAACCATAATCAATCCATAAAATCCATCAAATTAACCACTAATAAAAATAAATAGTTAACCATTTATTTTTATTTGTTTCCAATATCAACGCAATTTCCGTCCAGTAATCTGTCGCATCATCAATCGTTTTACATTTTTACATCGTGTAAGTTTGTCTTTGTAATACTTTCTCCATAATTTTTGAAACTTTACAATACCATAATGCCTACACGCAAAATACCTATCTGCAAATCTATATTCATGTCTCATAAGTACGTAGCGAAACGTTTTCTCCTCATTAAACAAGAACTCCTCATTTTCTTCCATATAATCTTTCCATTCATCAACTGTATCAAATACCTCATGGAGCAAATACTTAGTTTCCAAATAATTAATTAATTTTAAATTGCTTGATTCACGGATAGTGGTTCCATACTTAGATTCTTCCCATTTATCGCATAAACCAATGCAAAACCATGGAAAATCATTTATTTGAGTTTGATACATTTTATTATACAATATAATTACTGTATCATTAATACATAATATAATCATTATATTATTAATACATAATCAATTTTTTACATTAAAACTCCTCATCACTAACATCCATATTATCATCATTACCGCTATCTTCCAAGTATGAAGTTGATTCCGTTTCTGCTTCTGTTTCTGTTTCTGCTTCTGCTTCACTTTCATCATTGTAATCTCCCACGTTATTTCCACTAATCTCAAAAACCATTTCTTCAACCACCATTTCTTCACCATTTCCCAAATTTAAACTGTAATTCGATAAACTTTGATTCATTGAGTTGGTTATTGTAGTTGTAATACTTTCTATAATCGAGTCGATTTCATTGTCAGAAATATCTCTCCCTATCCCTCTACCAAATAATTGAGGGATAGAAAAGGAAATGTCGTATATTATAGCACTTGTTCCAGGTAATTCATCTTCCTCTACTTCTTCATCGTTTTCTTGCTCTACCCGTTCATCTTCACTATTTGTAATATCAAAAATATCAGCATCACCACCACTCGCATCATTTACGTTACTTGTATTAGTAGAAGAAGTAGAAGTAGAAGACCTAACATCTCTATTACTTATATTATACCTACACAAAGGACATCTTGAATCTTCACGAAACCATCTCATCAAACTATTTGAATCAAATACGTGGTTACATTCATTAATACGTAATATATTACTGGAAGCATCAAATTGCGTCAGTGATATAGGACACATCGTTATATTTGTTCCCGACAAGTCTTCAAAACTAATCATTGAAGTTTGTTGCATAATCTCGTTTTCTTGTGCCGGGATACGAGGATTACCAGTGTTCATCGTTGAATTAATAAACTGTTGTAGTGTCATTCGTCTTCTAGGGAAACGATAATTTCTACTTCTATTTCCTCCAGAAAACAAGTTTGCCCTATCCATTTGTTGATAAAACATTTGATTGCGTGTTCTATTTCTAAGATTACGCACTGGTAAAGGAGTTCTTCTTGCTCGAAATGGCGAAGACATACCCGCATCCGAAACACCAGTCATTTCATCAACCCCACCATTCATCCCCACTCCTCTTCTCGTTCCCAATCCTGTCACCACTCCTCTTCCCGTTCCTACTCCCGTTCCCACTCCAGTTCCCACTCCAGTTCCCACTCCCCTTCCCAATCCTGTCCCCCTACCATACATAGATGAATACACCGGTGTTCTATTTATTCCGGAAAGATTCATTCTTCTAACACTTCTATCTCTCCCTTGTTGCAATGAAAGTAATTCTTGAATACAATTGTCTATTCGTTCCATACTATCATTTACAGTGTTATGATATCGTTCCATCAAATCAATCTGACGATGAACCAAACTTGAAATATTAACAAAATTATCGTTCATACTTTATTATCAATATTAATAATATTATTAATAAAATATGTTTAAATGTAAATTTCATATGTATAATATATCCCCCTGATTATGGCATTACAAATAGAAAATAGCAAAAATAAATATAAAAATATGGGACTTACTGGTCTTACTAATTTAGGAAATACTTGTTTTTTAAATTCCACTCTTCAATGTTTGTCTCACTGTTATGAGTTAAGCAACTTTCTCGACAAAGAAACTTATAAACAAAAATTAAACAAAATCCCCGACAGTTTAATTTTAATTGAATGGGACAAACTTAGAAAACTAATGTGGAGTGAAAACTGTATTATCTCTCCCAATGGGTTTGTAAAATCTATACAGCGCGTGGCCAGAATAAAAGACAAAGAAATATTCACTGGTTTTGCACAAAACGACCTCACTGAATTTCTAGGGTTTGTAATTGACTGTTTTACCAACTCTATTAAACGCGAAGTTAAAATGAACATTACTGGAACTCCTGAAACCAACACAGACATTCTCGCCAAAAAATGTTTTGAAATGATGAAAAATATGTATAGCAAAGAGTATTCCGAATTTATTGATTTGTTTTACGGCATTCATGTCTCTCAAGTAAAATCACTTTCCAGCGATTACATCAATGTGGTTCCAGAACCTTTTTTCAACCTAACGATTCCAATGTCAAAGGAAAACAAACCACACCATATACTTGATTGTTTTGATTTGTACACCAAAAAAGAAACTCTTCAAGGAGACAATCAAATATTAAACGATAAAACCGATACAAAAGAAGATGCGGAGAAATCGATTAGTTTTTGGAGTTTGCCTCATATTATGGTAATTACTTTAAAGCGGTTCAATGTGTCTAGCGTGTCTATTCGCAAAAACCAAGCATTTGTGGATTTTGAAGAAACGTTGGATTTAAGAAAATATGTTATTGGATACAATCGAGACAGTTATGTTTATGAATTGTTTGGTATATGTAATCATATGGGAGGCGTTCATGGTGGTCATTACACTTCTTATGTTAAAAACGCAAACAACAATTGGTACCATTTCAACGATACTAATGTAAACAAAGTAAAAGATTTCAATTCAATGAAAACAAAGGCAGCATATTGCTTTTTCTATCGTAAAAAAAAATGAAGTTAATTATATATATATGGAAAGCGTTAATATCTCTCCCACAAAAGCTTTTTCAAACGTATACGATAAAGTAAATAAAAATTTGGGGGCATCCATGGATAGAAACAGTATTATGATATTTCTTGTTGTACTGGTTGTCTTTTCGCTTTTATTTAGTAATTTAGGTGGTTCAGAGGCATCTTCCTCTTTTTCTTCTCAATCTGGTTCTGGAATAAATATATTAGAAGTAATACTATGGTCTATGTTTCTTTTTCTTTTACTAGCGAATGGATTGCAATACTTTTTTGGTATAGAAGCAAAGGCAACTGTTAAAAACTTGTTGTCTGGAGATACACCAGAAGTTGGAATTGAATTAAGTGACGAGTCTAAATCACTGCTTAAGCGAACTCTTCCTGAAATAAGCAAAGCAAAGAAAAGCAAAGCACAAAAAGAGCAAGAAGAAAAAGACAAAAAAGAAGTGTTTTATATCAAAGACAATGTGTACTCATACGATGAAGCCAAAGCAGTATGTAAAGCATACGATGCTGAACTTGCTGACTATAATCAAGTTGAAAAAACTTATAAAGAAGGAGGTGAATGGTGTGGATATGGATGGTCCAAAGACCAAATGATTTTGTTTCCAACCCAAAAAAACACATGGAATGAGTTACAAGAAATAGAAGGACATGAAAATGACTGTGGAAGACCAGGTGTTAATGGTGGATACATAGAAAACAGCAAAGCCAAGTTTGGTGTAAATTGTTATGGTGTAAAACGTCCTCCAAACGAGTTTGAACTTGCTACATTACAAGAAATGAAGAAAAAACAATACCCAATGTCCCAAAAAGACAAAGAATTTAATAAAAATGTCAACAAATACAAACAAATGATTGAAGACGGTAAATTAAACATTAACCCATTCAACACCGAAAAATGGAAATGGTAATACCCCCTCTTATCCACATACACACATAAAATACAATTACAAATCATTAATTGTATTTTATTTAACCTTTAACTTACTCATCATTTGCTTGTGTTCTATCTTTTCATGTTCAGTGCTTTTTTGGTAACACGCCTTCGCTCTTTTCTATTTTTTTTGGTTAACTTTCTCTCCCTTTTCCCAATAGAAGTGTTAATTTTTATTTTTATATTATCAACATCTTTTCTATTTTCTTTTTTTTTTTTTTTT
>Ga0255781_10002803_pt1 | contig 13763 bp, 12 predicted proteins | sample 101ome_21_FD_179979 | JGI IMG/M metagenome (GOLD analysis project Ga0255781, IMG submission 179979) | Coastal salt marsh microbial communities from the Groves Creek Marsh, Skidaway Island, Georgia - 101413BT metaG (version 2) | ecosystem: Environmental > Aquatic > Marine > Intertidal zone >...
GATAGTGCTGGTACCCGTCTGCTTGTACAGTTTGTCACCTTTACGAATGTTCACACCAACGGTGTTAGCGTGAGCAAAACGCTTGTTGCTATTGGTAATGCGAAGAACGGTGGTACTGCTCGCCGTGTAGCCTGTAGCAAAGGTCCATTGTTCATCACTGGTACTTGGGAAGAAAGTCGTAACCGCTCGCTCATTTGCAATTGCGTTTGCTGGGTCGCTTAAACCGCTGAGTGCACGACCGTATTTCTTGAGGCGGAAGTTGATGCCAATCATGTCTTCAAGTGAAAATGAAACACCAGCGGGTATCTGTACTACGATTGAGTTTACACCAGCGGTATTATTGATACGACCGTAATAGAATACCTCAATGGGCGTATCAAGCATAATTTCGCCCACAAAGATAAGGTCACCGACCTCAAGAGAGATAGCGTTGGATGAATCCTTCGTAAAAGGTGCATCGGGGAAAAGAGATGCATCTTCAAGAATCAACTCAAGGTTTGTTCCTCCGCCAACTGCGCTTTCTTGTGTTACCTGCAAGATTTTTGACGACGGACGCTTAGTTTGTGTGCGTGGAGCATGCGGGTTAGCCAATGGTCCAGCCTTGAACTCAACGGCTGAAACATACTGCCGCAGGCCGTAGTCAAGGTTACCGCCCTGCGTCATCATGTTCGCCATATCATAGTAGTATGGAGAGCGGCCTTCGTAGTCCGATGAAGGAACTGCACTGTCCGAACTGAGCGGCAAAAGCGTTTCATTACGGAACGAGTCAATCACATATATTTTAGAGCCAACAACGGCACTAAAAGCGAATTTGTCCGATATTCCTTCATGAAAACCACCTGTGGAATTGTGGGGAATTTCCAAGTAGCCATCTGTGGAAGGGTCGTTGATATAATATGCCCAATCATTTTCATTAACAAAAACCCGACGAACCTTGCGAATATCTTCAGTACCACCAAAAGTACCCGTGGGTGAGGCATCGGGGAACATTTGAGGATGTGAAACATAGATGTGATAGAAGTTGCCTACCGTTTGGAAACTGGTAATAGACGCCGAAGACACATGTTCTTGGCTATTAACAGTGTATGAGTATGCTGAATTTTTGACTTTATCAGCGGCATCCGTGTCGTCAGCACGACGACCAACGGGAGTTGGGTTCCATGTATGAGCCGTGTATGTGGCATCAACATGAAGTTTCATACTGTTGTCGGGACCGGGGAAGATGCCCAATTCGGTGTGGTCAAAGAACTGCTGAGGGAAGACAGGAATCTCCACCATCGCACGGGTGCTGGCAAACTGCGTACCCAACTGGTAATCGTGCGTCACCGTGTCAAGGGATTGGAACAAGCGGTCGTTGACGGTGCTACCGTCTTGAGTCAGCGAGTCGCTATCAAAATCACCATCATTTGAAATGTACACCGATGTGAGGTAAGTACCCGTACTGGACTGATTGATGATGCCAGTAGCGTTACACCACTCATGGAATGTAGCATAAGCGGTACCAGCGGCATCAATGAATTTACGATTAGGGATGGCATCGTCGTTGGAAAAATAGAAACCAGCACCCGATTTATCGTCATATTCAGCACTGGCACCGTTTTGCAGGTAAATCCGTCCCTTCTTGGGGAAACAAATCGTACCCCATGATACCAAGTCCGGTGACCCGTTGTTGAGCGGTGTAACGCTCATGCTAAGTGGAAGGAAACCAAAGCCGGGGAATGGTTTAGCGGTCACGGTCGTATGGACCACTTTCGCTTGTACAACGCAGTTGCGACGGGTTGACCCCGGCAAGCGCATCAACGGGCTGGGGTCAAAGGTGGGTTTGGTGTTCACACCACCCTGTCCCGGTCCACCCAGCGTGACAGTGACAACGGGTGCGTTTGGCTCAATCTCTTTCACCACATGCGAATCGGGTGAGCCGCTACCAATCACGGACACATTCTCGTTGACAAACGAATCAGCGATGCCTGTAGCGGTCACCACGACAGTGGACATGTTGGATTCGGGACTTTCTTGCTTAGACACCCCGCGCACCCGGCACCGGCTCATGAGGAACATGATGCTGGCGATGTTGGGCACATCGCCGTCTTGTAGGGTACGCACCAACGACAATTGGTTTGCTCGTGATTTAACCGATGGCTGGACGAAAATCTTCGCCATGATGCCTGCTTCATCAGTAATCAAAACATTGTCAATGATGTTAAACATCTCAAAGACACGACTTGAATGAGTGGTGGGGCCAAGGTCAAACACTCCTGTACCTGTCTTGTCGGTCGTTGGCTCACGCCGTCGCTTCCCTGCGCCCTCGTCAACAATAGTGTCACTTTGACCCGGCGATACGCCCTCAATGACCAGTCGGTGGTACACCGATTCGTGAGTACCCGCGTTGTGAGAGCGAGCGATGGCCTTCGGTGGACTGGCTGGCTCAGCATTAACATCGCTTACGGGTGTGTACAGTTCGGGCGTGCGAGAGTAATCCAGTTCAGTATCGCTCTCTTGACCACCTGTGTTGTCACCAATCAGCGTGTGTGACTCTTGCATGAGCGAGCCGTAGCCGCTGATGGCGTTTGACAGGTAAATCACACCGCCGGGTGAATAGAGTGTACAATTGCCATCTTCAACCTCGTCGGAAATGACATCCAACACTCGCCTACCGCTTCCCAAATCAAAGGAGCCTGCTGGAACAGTCCTTTCCACCATCAGCATGGGTGTACTTTCACCCATGCTGGCCCCAGTGAGGTCAACGGCGTTGTAGTGTATCTCAACATACGGTGCGAGATTGTGACTCGTCTTGAGGTCGGGAACATGCAGAAGAGCCACACGACTCTCGGTTTCGGGAACAAGGTGGTAAAGACGATTATTCTCATCTATACTTCCGTACTGCGGTACTGGACCTTTCAGCATGAAAGGAGCGTATTTGAAGCCGCTACCACCGATAGCGATGAGTTCACGCTTGCTGGCTGGAAGACCGTTGTGCGTGATGGTAGCCACGCTGGATGAGTTTTCAATGCGTGCGATGGGTGCTTCCAAGGTTTCGGAATAGAAGTCAATCAGCGAGTTCATTACAAACATCTCGTCAATGTTACGAGTGTTGGAATCATATGCCATCTGCACGATGTCAGCCGAACCATCGGCTTGTTGGTCAATGATGAGGTCGCTGGGCTTTGGGAAGCGGCGCATGTATTCATGGCCGGTGATGTGTGAGAAGGCGTGGCGTCCACTGTGCCCAATTTGGAAAAGGGGGTCAAGGTCGGCAGGCCAAGCAACTGCAAAGGGGTTGTTCGTGTCCGTGTCGGTGGTGGCCATGCGGTTGGAGTACACCAGTCCATGATTGCCTGTGTTACTCTCGTCAAGAATCATTTGCCCGGTCTTGTCAAAGATTTGAGTACCGTAGTGGGGAGGCTGGTAAGGCTTACCAGTGCCGTTGTCAATGAGTAAGTCAGCACCGACGACCACGAAGTAATTGTCAACATCAGCGGTACGACTGTGCAGGGCACCACGGATGCCGCTTGTGCCGTTCACGAAGTCAATGTGAATGCTGGAGAAGGTGACAACACCCGTGCTTCCGTTGATGCTTTCCAGTCGCACCCGTTCGGGTGGGGATTGGTTAGGCTTCTGCGTGTTGCGATTGATGGCACCGGGGTTGATGAGCAGGTTGTAGGGCGTGTGGGGTACCGCCAGCGTGGTCGGAGTGCCGGTGTTCGTATAGTAGTCAACGACCTTGTAGTTGCCCATGCTATACGGTTTGGCCGTGAAGGTGGTCGTAGGACTGGACGAATCGTATGCTTTACCCGTCAAACGGGCGATGAGTGCCTGCGCATCAGTCGTGCTCATCGTGAGTGTTTTGGTGCTCGCATCCGTTACGGTGTAAGCCGTAAAGTCGTAAGTGCCCTGCACCACATCAATGGGTTCCTCAAAGCGGAACAACGCAGAAGTCGTTTGTCCTTTGACGGCCATGGATGGCTGAATCATGTTCTCATCAAATTCGTTGGAGAAGTGAATGGCCTCAATCGCACCACGGAACTCACCACCCTTACCGCCAAGGTACACATGCTCGGTGGAGCGTGCAAGGCGAGTTTCAGCGGGAATGTCCTGTTCAGCCACAATTTCTCCGTTGACGGCCAAGAAGATTTGCTCTTGATTCAACCCCGCAACAACATGATACAACGGGCGGTTAGCGAAGTTGAGGTTGGTGGCGTCACCGTAGTTGCTGGTGTCGTATCGGTTGTACGAGTCGTGAATGCCGCCGTGTTCCTGTTGTGGGTACACGATACCGTCCCAACGGGTGGAGGCGTCGTAGGCGGTCGCCAAACGGAAGAAGGAAGGCCCTTGCAGGGACTCCACTTGGACGCTAAACACGGCTGGGCCGGGAGTGTCCACCGTACCCATTTCAAGCGTGAATTGGCCCTCCCTGTGCGCAATCACACCACCGCAATCGGGGACCACCCACGCTTCAATGATGAAATCGGCTGAAGACTTGTTGTTGATTGAAACGATGTCGCCGCTTCCTTGAAGCGTCTTGGTCATGAGTTTGTTGCCCTCGCTATCCTTCACACCAGTCTTGGTGAAACGACCTTGAGGGATGATAACCGAATCGCTCACGCCGTCAAAAAAGAAAGCGTGACTACTGCGACCGATTGCTACCATTCTTTCACCTCAGAAAATCCAGTCAATCGGTGCGAAGTTGATGGTGTACGAATACAGTGGCTCACCACCAAGTTGAACGAATGTAGCGTTGGCTACCGTGCCTTTAATCCCTGTGAACTCCGAATTGAGTGCACTGAAAGTTGTACCAACAGCAGGGGCGTTGTCAGCAGTTTTATTCGTGGTTTTCATCATAGCCCCCGTAGGCATGTAAAACAACGATTCATTGTTGTTTGTATTGGACGAAAAGGGGATTTGAATACCAATAATGTAATCACCGTATTTAGTTGAATGCAATTTTCCAGCGACTAATGCACCAGCACCAGCACCAGCGGCGGCTCCCACACCTCCAGTAAGCAAACCACCAGCAAGAGCACCTGCTCCCGTAATTACACCAGCGGAAACCATCGCACCGCCACCTCCGTTGTTACTGTTGTTCAGCACAGCAAACAATTCAGCCACTTTATCACCAGCACTTTTGTTTTGCACTGCCGTTGAATCACGACCACCAGCGAAAAGAATGTGATAAGGTTTAGATGCAGTTGAAGGCCAATTATCAAACGAAGGTTGTCCACCGTTACCCGAAGCACCCCTACCGATTTGAGTGAGTTGTACTGCAACATTACTGGTGTTATCAATTGGTGAATTGATGAGTGATGCAGAAAGGCCCATTTGCGTACCGTATGTTGAAACCAAAGTCGCTAAACTGGATGCCATTTCACTTGCAGTGCGATAATTGCTACCGTCATAAGCGGCGATGAAATAACGGCCATCCGACACCCCTTCAGTGAGAGTGGTGTGATTAGCGAACCAAACAGTGGTCAAACTGTTTATGCGAATAGCGTGTGTGGCAGTTGAAACATCGTCTGCGGTTACGCTCGTCATAATCCTGCTAAGGTTCCCCTGCCCATCAAAACGACCAGTGTATTCGGGGTCGTTACTACTTGTACGATAGAAGTCAACAGTGGCAGTGGCTTCTTTTTGGGAAGTTCCAATGTTGAGTAAATCGTCATTGGTCATAACACCCTCAATGGTGATGAGGGCTTTAGGCAGGTTGAGGTCAAATGCAAAGCGAGAGCCGCCAGCAAAGGGCATGGGAAGAGGCGTAACGCCCCGGTCCACATTCATGGTGAGAGTGGTAGCCATCAACTCAATGAAGTCACCATCGTTGCGTATAAGGCGAATTGGTGTGCCCATCAGTACCGCCCCCTCATGGTGGTGCCCCCGATGTTACGGGCCATCTCTTGCTGAATCATGTTGCCAATCTCACGGGCAAGGCTACGCTTGTCCGTGCGGTCGGTGATGCCGCTGGCGTTGACGGTGATGTTGAAGGTGTTACCTTGGCCACCAAAGCCCATATCTCCTGCCTTTTCAAGCGGAATAACGGCCTCTTTACCGGATGGGTTGTCACCAATCATAGCGAGGGTTGGCCCGGTCACGATACCACCCTTTGCCAGTGCTGGGATATTCCAATTGGACAAATCCAAACCAACCTTGTAGTCTTCACCAAAGGGATTCGGGATGGTCTTCGTAAAGTTGATGCCAGCAAATAGACTGTTGATACTCTCAATGAGTCCGTTAATGGGGGATTTGAGTGCATCACCAATGGTACTGGCAACACTGCTGAATGCAGTGCTCATATTGGTAGTAATGCCCGAAAAGTCCCAGTCAAAGATGCCTCCTTCACCGAAGTAGTAGTCAAGCGTGAGCCAATCGGGGAGCGTGAAGGAGAAAAGGCTACCCCAATTGATGTCCCAATTGAAGAGGCCGTCTTCACCGAAGTAATAGTCAAGGGTGAGCCAGTCGGGAAGTGTGAATGAAAACAGGTCGCTCCACGATATATCCCAATTAAAGACACCGCCCTCACCAAAGTAATGGTCAAAGGTGAGCCAGTCGGGAACATCAAACTTGAAAATGCCATCCCAGTCAATGTCCCAATTAAAGACTCCATCCTCACCAAACCAGTGGTCGGTGGTAAGTTCATCCGGTAATTCAAAGTCAAACAACCCATCCCAATCAATGTCCCAATTAAAGACTCCATCTTCCCCAAACCAATGGTCAAAGGTGAGCCAGTCGGGAACATCAAACTTGAAAATGCCATCCCAATCAATATCCCAATTGAATACCCCACCCTCACCAAACCAGTAGTCCCATGTGAGGGCTTCGGGCATGTCGGGTAGGCTATCCCAAAGTTCACCGACTTTGGTTTTAATTGCTTCCCAAGCCTCGTTTGCACTTTCCTTAATGCTATCCCACGACAACTCATCTATCTTATCATTAATTGGTTGAATCACATTGTCGTTGAACCACTTTGCTAAGTCTTTGAGGGCCTGCACTGCCATTGTCCCAGCGGCTTTGAAGCCGGGTCCGATTTGCGACACCATGCTGGACATGGAGGAAATCATGGAAATTAGCGACATTCTTTCACTCCCAATTTAAAAACGAATAATCCAACGGTACGACTTCCCTATCTCCGGCTTTGGCCTGTTGTTTCTTACGCTCAATCTCCCTATTGTTCTCTTCGGTTGTCACCATAGCCCACACAAGTGATTGTTTGAAGAGTGATTGGGGCATCGCATATACTTCCATCAAAGAAATACCGAAGTGTTTGGCGATGATGTAGGCCCACAATTCAATTTGCGTGCTGAAGTCTTCCACCGTATCGTACTTCTCTTTCTTGAGGAAACGCTCCACCCTCACTCGGTCGGCTTCGTAAACCCCCCTTGCATGGCCTCCGCAAGTTCTTGGGGCTGGGGGAGTATCTTACACACCTGCTCACCGATGTAACCCTTGAGGGACAACAGTTCTTGCGTGGTTAGTGAAGGGTTGGTCTTCGTAATCCAATTGGAGAATGCAAATGTCCAGTAGCCTGCCAAGTCAAGTGTGACATCGCCTTTTTCCACACGAAGCATTTGTTGTGCGGCGGCTTGGATGTCAAGGAAAGAGATGTCACGCACCCACACTTCAATGACCTGTGATTCGTCATTGGGGTCTATACCCACTTCGTGCTTGGTCGTGTCGTTATTCTTCAATAGCAGGCTCTTGTTGGTTACCACTGTTTTCATTTGTTTCCACTCCATTGGATGCGGCTACCTCTTCGGTAGGGGCTTCCGAGTCGCCTTCAAGGGCCGCTTCAGCGGGGCTTTCGGGTTCCTCTTCGGGAATCGTGCCTTCGTCATTTTGCTTAAGTCGCAAGATGATTTCAGCCTTGGTGCCGTACACGGGTAGGCCACGCTCCTTACAAAGCGCACGCAGTTCCGCAACAGTCAGCGAGTCGTACTGCTGGATGTCAGTAGGGAAGGGGTTGACGACTTCTTCCTCAACCAGCGGGGCAGGCTCTTCTTCAGCAACCACCTCAACGGGCATCATCAAACCTTCAACACGGGCGTGAAGAGCGTGGTTGTTCATGAGTTCCAGCATGTCTTCGCTGAACTCCACGCCGTTGACTTCACACAACCAACGAGCGTAAGCGGCTGGTCCCATGCGGCGGTACTTGTTGAGAGAAGTCTTCATCTTTTCACCTCAGTATTTGATGATGGTGTCCCGTGCAATCACTTTGATGGCTTTGGGCATAATCTTGAGTGTGGACTTCACCATACCTTTGTCTTCGGGGATTTGCAGTGGTGCCTCAATGATGGTATAATCATCAATAATGAGCATCATACGCTCAGTGTGACCACTACCGCTGGTCGTCGTTTTCTCAAAATCAATGCGGATTTGATTGGTAGCATCGGTGTCACCGTCGCCGTTGGTGCTGAAGTCCTCAGCCGAGCGCATTTTGTGGAAGAACAGTGGGTCGTCCACACCGATTTCCATGGTCATCTCATAGGAAGTCTGCCCTTCCACCATGATGGAGGTGTTACGAGAGCCGCCAAAAGGCACCTGTCCCGTAGCACTGGACTTACTGTTTTGTCCGTTGATAGTGTGGAAAGCCTGCATACCCGTTTGCCCAGTCAGCGTAAAGTTCAACACTTGAGCAACTTGAACACCAGCCATATTGATAGTTCCGTTGTAAAACATGAACGGCTTTTGCGTCTTTGGGCCGATACCCGAAATGTAACGCTTAAAATCCGTATTGGCCGTATCATCAAACATGCGATGGGCGGAATAATTGGAGGCACCACCTTCCAAGCGTCCCGTATCGGTGTAGCACAAAGCGGCGTTGAAGTTGACGGCCAAACGAAGGGCGGCGTCGTTGTCGGTCGTGAGGGTGAAGTCAGTCACTTTACACCCACGGAACACACGGGTCAACTCCTTGGAGTCCGTTGCGCCACCATCAGTGCCACCCTCATCCGAGTCAATGTTGTGTCGTCGCTGGGACACCTCAAGGGAAAAGGATGGCTGGTAAGTGTTGGAAAACAAGAGATGAGATTGAGAGTTGGTAATGATACCAGCAGGAGTCACCGCAGGTGGATTAGTAGCACTCGTACCGTAACTGCGGAGATGCACGGTTGTGTTACCCGTGGTGTGCTTGAATTGAAGAGGCTCGTCAAGGTAAGCACGAGTACCGCTCATTCCAATGATGCGGCGTGCTTCGTGCGTTTTTGCTACATCAAAGACATAATCGTTCATGGTTTCGTCCCATGTACCACCATCAGCCTCGTGCGTAGTAACGACAGGTGCGGTGGTGGTGCTTTCTTCCAAAATCACGAATTGCGTGTTGATAGCGGGAGTGAAGCCCGATGCCGATGTGAGGTCAATGTAAGACTGGCCTGCCTCGGCATCTCCCGAAAGCGTTTGGGTGGTACCCGATGCGGTACCTGCGCTCACGATTTCCCCACCAAGGCAATACTTGAGCCAGCGAGCACTGTGCATGGCGACCTCAAAAGAACCACCCTCGGTGATGAACTTGCCGGGTACCTGCACACTCGTATCTCGGCCAAGTCCAACGACATGGAATCGCTTCAAGTCAACTTTGGTTTCGGGGAGCGTAATTGCATTAGCGATACCAAGGAATTGGTCAGTCAACACACTCTCACTGCTTCCTGCGAAGGACATGTCAATGTCCATAGGAGGTGTTTTGTAAGGTAAGATGTGAATGTCAACAGTGTTAGCAAGCGTCTTTTGGACACCCGAAGAGCCGGTTTTCATTGGTGGGGTAATGAAGACATGCTGATTGGAAGAGTCGGTGCTGGTGATGGTGAACACGCCACTGGTGTCTTCAGCATCAAGGTCGCTACCGGAGTCAGTGAACTTCAGTTGAGAGCCAACCAACATTCCGTCGGGGAAGTTGAGTTTGTCGTCACTATCAAACAAAAGTGTGTTGACACGGCCCGAAAACTCAATTTCGGTAAAATCGTTACCCGTCGTTGTGGTGATTTTAGCCACAATATCATCCGATGCGGCAATCGTCAAACCAGTTTCGGATGCGAAGGAAACCTCCGCCAAATCGCCCTTGTACACTGTTGATGGCATCTTAATTCACCTATGGTATCAGTTCCGCTAAAATGACGACTTCAATTTGAAAGGTCATACGGAAAAGAAACTTGCTTCGGTCACTGAGGTCAGTGCGGGTTTTGAAAACGAGGCGGTCAAAGTTGGTGCCGTCGCCTTTCCTTTTCGTATGTATCACCCTCCGCACTTCGTTCTCAAGAGCCTGTAAATGCTTACGCCCCTTAACTGTTCGGACATCAACTGTGATATTTAGGCGTGTCGTCACGAAATCGTAAAAGAGTTCCGGTGCCTCTTCGTTGTGTGCTGTTTCGTAAAGGAGCACATAGTCGTGCTTGTCCAAATCAAGACGCTTCCCTTGCTCAGCGGTGGTGTCAGCGATGTCAAGCACCACCGGACGGTAATTGCTGGTGTTTGCCCGGTTCCAGTCACTCTTGAACAGGGAAATGAGAGCGTCCAGCCCTTCAGTCCAAGTGGCGACCATCACAGGCCCTCCTTCTCAATGATTTTCTTGAAGTCAATGGGGATGAAGAAGCCGTTGTCATAACGCATGTTGAATCGCTCAAGGTCGGGATTTTGACGCATCATAGCACCGTCAGTCGCTTCTTGAATGAGTTTGTACTCAATCTCACTGGCTGGCTCGCCCGTCTTGTTGTTGATAGCCACACCATCTTGCATGGTAAAGCCCTTGGCTCCAGCCTCAATACGCTCCATTTGCTCACGAAATGCGGCAGGTTGCGTCGTGAATTGCTCACGAAACTGAGCCTGCATGTGCTTGTCTTTCTTGAAAACTTCTTCAATCAAACGCTGATGAATAACTTCACCTTGTTTATTGAAGTCACGCTGATTCACTCAAACACCACCAATTCAACATACTTTGGCAGGGTTCGCTCAATTTCGGCTTGGTACAGTTGCACCTTGCTGGCGAGGTCAATGTTTTGCGTTCCTTCGGGAATGAGCACGCTACGGTCGTCAGCCATTAGCAATTCAATCGCTACCATCTTAGCGCAAATGTCCTCAATGGCCTTCTCCACATACCGCTCACCGTAAATGTAAGCCACCTTGATGGCATTCCATTCAAAGAATGGATAAGAGTTGTTGAAGTAAATGATACCCATTTCGTGGTCAATCCACCAATCACGCAGACGACCCACATCGCCACTTCCACTACCACCTTGCAAGTCAACAACGAACTTATGTTGAGTGAAAGTTTCGTCACTCAAAAGCGTGTACCAGCCACCCGCCGTGGCGACTTCCCACACAGTACCATTCCAATGTTCAATGTTCAACAGGGCAGTTGAGGTCTTTTTGCTGTAGCGGTAAATTTCACCATTTTCATCCACCAACACGCCTTTGTTGAGGAAGTCTTCAGTTGATTCAAAGGTGATGCCGTAAAGACCAGCATCAATCACTTTGCCTGTCATTTCTTTTTCAACTTTCTCGGTTTGGTCAATCTCAATGTCGCCGCTATCAGTAACAATACTGCACTGCTCACCTGCTTTTACTGGGCGCATTGAAGTCACCTTAACCACCCCAGTACCGTAGTCACTGTTAGCCGAAGCCAAAAATTCATTGTGAACGGCGATGTTAGATGAAGAGCCTTCCAATTTGAAGGTAGGAACGAACTCCACCGCCGCCTTGCTTACACGGTCCTCTTTGTTGATGAGGTCGGCTAAATTTTGGGCCGCAGTGGTCGCATCAAAATCTCCACGCCAATTCGTGGAAGCACTACCAACATCAAGGAAAGCAACACTCCCGTTGCCAAGACCGAGTGCAATCGTCTTGTCACTGAGGTTTGAAATGTCATCCAATTTGATTCGCGCTTCTGCCGCTCCGATTTCACGGTAATCATCCCCTTGCCAAAGTTCAATCCTCAACATTTGCTGAATGTTGCGGAAAAGGAGAGGGCTGGTACCAACATAGTCGGTGTAGTATCGCCTTCGGTATGGCTTGTAAGTGTCAAAATTGATGTATTCAGCGGCCACCAAGTAAGGTCGCCAAGCGTTGCGGGTCAAGTTGTCAATGCGGTCTTGCATCTTGAGGATAACATGCTCCACCTTTGCCTTGGTTACACCACGGGTGCGGCCATTGGTGAACGAGGCTTTGTTTTGCACATACCCGTTATCGGCTACCTCGTAGTCTGTAGCGGTCAGCGTGGCTCCGCTGAAGGTGAGTTTGACATGTGCCGATTTATCACCCGAACCACGCTCAATAGCGGTGATTTCCAAATCGTCTTCACCAAAGGGGTCAGCGTCACTGTACACACGAATTTTGTCACCTACGCTAAAACCCACTTGCCGAAATTCATTACCCGTGATGTACACTGCGTCACTATCAGCGTCAGCACTCATGAGGATTGGGTCTTGCGGCCCAATGTCCAGTAGGTCAGCGACTTGTTGGGCGGTGCAGTACACAACGGCAGTGGGGTCAAGGGGCCGGGTTTCCGGCTCACCGGGACTGAACACTGCTGGCATACATCAAACCCCCTCACGACTTTAGTACGCTCCAAGCATCACGCATAGCAACATCACGAGAGGTCATGATACGGCGGAGGTGTTCAGCCTCGGCATCGGGGTCAAACTCTTCCTCTTCCTCTTCCTCTTGTGTAGGGAGGGTTCGGCGGAGTTTGCCTTGCTCATCAAAGAGATTTCCACCTCTCAGTTGTTCAATTGACTCCGGCATTTTGGGCATCTCAGCCTCAACATCCGGCTCGCTGAGTGAACTTTCCAAAGTTTGGCCCTCAAAGGGTACCCTTTCGCCCATAAACTTCAATCCGTGCTCCTGTGGGTTCTCCACGGCGTTCCTCATCAAAGCATCACGAGCCTGCGTAAACTGTTCACCACTGGCCGCATCGCCAGCGGAGCGCATGGCCGAAGCCGCTTGCTTGTTAGCCCACTGTTGCAGGCGCATTTCTTCACCAGCCTCAGTCAAAACCTTTTGACGGTGTGGCCGCATTGATTTGATAAGTACCTTCATGCTTACAACCTCTTCTTTTCGTCACGATGACCCATGTTATATTCCATTGGCTTCTCGCAAGCCCCACAGGTAGCCCTCCACAAGAAGTGGAGGAACCCGCAGTGCTTACACCTTGTGCCCGACCCGATGTTTAGGATGTCACCTATTTCTTGATTGCGGCTACGCTGGGACTGAGTGATGCCCTCAAGAGGGCGTTGTGGCTTCGTGACCACATCACCGCCGTACTGGTAGTCAGCCTTACGGCCTTGCTTGCCAGCACGAACAATGTCGCTCATGTCTATGCTTCGGACATCAAACCCCATCGTGAACCCTCAACTTCAAACCAGTTGATAGGTCACCATGACGAAGAAATTGCCCAACACCGGGAACACCTCAGTGTCAATCACTGAACTGGTGCTACTGGAGTCTGCAATCGCTTGGATGTCCGTTTGGATAGCCGTTTGAAGCGTTGCTGGGTCACTAAACTCCTTGGGGGAGAAAGGACCGAACACCTTCACGCCAATCTTGGTCAGCGATGCCATGAGGAATCACCTCATGCACGGCGACCCATAGCGACGAAAGTACATGCCCCGCCAACTTTGAGGGATGTCCCGTCAATAGCGTGAGTCACTGTTGCGGCGGTTGTGATAGCATTCACCATCGCCCCGTCAATTTCCGAAAGGAAAGATGCGAGGTCAATGGTTTCTGCACCAGTGGTGCTACCAGTGATAATCATTCGGTCACCGAAAACGGTTGGTCGTTGGTCAATAGTT
>Ga0255781_10002815_pt1 | contig 13736 bp, 19 predicted proteins | sample 101ome_21_FD_179979 | JGI IMG/M metagenome (GOLD analysis project Ga0255781, IMG submission 179979) | Coastal salt marsh microbial communities from the Groves Creek Marsh, Skidaway Island, Georgia - 101413BT metaG (version 2) | ecosystem: Environmental > Aquatic > Marine > Intertidal zone >...
AAAGGAAACTTTTCTTGCCAAAAAGGTTGACAACCAGGTTGCGAAGCACTATATTATAAGTGAGGCCGGGAAAGAATGTACCGTACGGGAGGGCACGGGACTCTGGACCTATGGTTTAACGTTAAACTATCTCCCCACCTGAAAATGGTTTAATGTTAAACGGTCTTCTCAAAATGGTTTAACGTTAAACCAATCGCCCGACAATGGTTTAATATTAAACCGTCCAGTTGAAATGGTTTAATGTTAAACTACCTTGCCTCCTCCTACCAAAATGCACCAAAAGTCTCCCCGTGTTAACTTGGTGCAACTTCCTGCTAACCTATTGATCTTACAGTATAAAACCCCACCTGAAAAAATTTAACATAATATACTTTATGGGCTCTAGCGCCGCTAACCCATTGATATTATTGATAAAATAGTTTTAACATAATATCCCTTATGCGCATTCCACCATTCCCTCCAAAATCCCCACCACCACCCCGCCGACCACGGTTACACCACGAAGCTCATCCATCACCTTAACTTCACCTGCTAACCTATTGAAAAGAAAAAAGGATTTGATTTTCTCAACAAAATCAAAGACTTATCTGGTGGTGTTAAACCAACGGCTAACCTATTGATATTATTATATAAAAAAATCACCAATGATTTCAACGACTTACAGCTAGATGTTAAAGTATACTGTAACCCGTTGATCTTATACAGTATAGTATACAGTATAGAAGAAAATTCAATCTTTTCAAACACCTAGCAGGCGAAGTTAAACCTCAACTTGAATCTCACAGTATAAGTCATTGATCTCTATAGTGTATACAGTATAGCTGTAGTAGAGGATGAGGTTTTCGGTTTAACCAATTGAATTTTAAAGAAAAAATCACAATTGTGAGACCGTGTCATATGGTGGTAAATGGCGGTTCATACGGTGGTAAACGACGGTTCATATGGGGCCGTATGACGGGGTGATCTCACAGAGACACCAATTTTCTTTACAGATTTCAAAGATTTACAGTGTTTTTTTAAACCTTTGGTTGAGGTCGAGAGAGGCATAGTTTAAATACTTTTACCATCATTCCCTATACCCACGTCATACGGTATTAAACGGCGTGTCATACGGTAACAAATGGTTCTCTCACGGATTCTTAGGCCGCAGCAGCGGGGCCATTAGCCACGGTGTTTCATCAACCACTCCCACAGCAGCGGGGCCATTGTCTTGTATACTATACTGTAACTGTTGTCTATACTGTATACGGGTTAGTCTACTACTATACTATACGCTATACTATCTATATGTGTGTATACACTGTATACTATACTGTATCTGTTTGGGTCACTGTACAGCAGCGGGGCCATATATTTGAAAAGTGTGTTTTCTTTTTCTTTCGTGATATTAACAGCGGGGCCATAAGTATTTTTATGTATTTGTATGTGATAGCAGATGATTACAATGACCGAGTTAAATTAGGATACAGTGAAGATCCTCATCGTCGTTGTGCAGAATTACAAACTGGCAATCCCAATACTCTTCGTGTGGTACATCGTGCATGGGCAGGTGATCGTTGTGCTGTATTAGAGTCAGTGTTACACCGAGAGTTTTCACATCATCGTGTGAGAGGTGAGTGGTTTAGTATACCCGCGGATCGTGCAGTGAATTATGTGGATTATGTTATCATTCGTTATTTGGATGATCCACTAGTTGAGTAGACTCTGCTGAGTGTATAAGTTCCCTAAGTTTTTGTGTATCAGGAAATGCTTCACGTACATAGTGTTCACGTTTGTTGCCCTCATCATCTCGGTGTAGGGTACGATTAGCGTTCTCAATTATCACCGCGATCTCTTTCAGAGCTGCAAGCAGCTGAGGGGCATGTTGTATGGTGTTGCAGTTGGCTCTGTATTGATCATTTGAAATTTGTGGGTTGCCGTGTGCATATATTTCACCAATGGGTTCGCCATGTAAACCTTGTATTATCCTGCGTTCTTTGTGATGTGCTTTCACCAACCAAGGTGCTGCTGTGTGTATACTGTGTCTTAGGAATACATTATCATGATGTTTGTTGCTCATACTGTACTTATGTAAATACACTACAAGAGGAGCGCACCATGAATGTAAAAAGCATAGACATCCGATTGAGAGTAGGTCAAGAGATCATGATCAAGGGCAAGCCAGCCACAATAAACAAAATAGAATATCACGAACGCACAGGCGAAATAGAACTGAAAACCACACAGGGTAATCGTCGTGCATTGACTTTTCAATTGGTGGATGAACCCTGTGAAGATCCAGCGGAGCGTTATAGATGAGTAGGATATGGTATGTGGGTGATTCATACGTTGATCCACAGTATGTAGGACACCGAGAACACCGTGGTGAAACCAGTTGGATACAGGCATTACCCCAGGCCCTTGGTACTGATAAACCCGTGAGAAATTTTGCTTGTGCTGGAAGCTCACCAGATTGGGCTATACAACAGTTATGTCAACATCGTCATTTATGGGATACTGCTCAGGAGGATTATCTTTTGGTCAGTATCAGTGATTTTTCTAGATTGAATTTGCGAAGCATTGGAACTAAAGATCAACACAGTGTTTGGAAACATTCCAAAGGCCAACATGTTTTCCGAGAAATACACAACAGTACATGGGACTACGCTAGGATGACAGCAACGCTGGCTTGGTTTGCTGGTATCGCACCTTATTGGCGTAGAGTAATGGTGTTAACACCTTTTGGCATAGAACGATGCGGACCAAATTTTTCAGAATCTGACGCTGCCAAAGATGCTCTACAAATGATCCAATGGATTGGCGCTGATAACTTTTGGTGGTATCCTAGATTTTTATTTTCATATGATAAAATGTATCACCAGAAGGAAAGAGTTATTGATGGCAGACCAAATCACATGGACCCAAAAAAAAGCAACAGCTTGTTAAAGAGTGCAACTGAATTTTTCTTAACAGGTGAAAAAAACATCTATAAACCTTACGCAAAAATGCGTGTAAAGGAGAACGGCATTTGAAACCACATATTTGGTTTTATGGCGATAGTTTTGCAGAACGTATACCAGTTAACAAAATGTTAAATTATCCTAGATATCATGATATACTTGAAAAGCATTACGAATTGCACACATTCGGTCTTGGTGCTACAGGTCCTGATTGGTGCGAAACTGTTTTGTATAACAATAGGCCAAGTGATAACTCAGTGCCGCATTATGCCGTTATAACATTGAGCAATTTAAACAGGGAATATTTGCCAGATGTTCAAACAAATCCTACAGATCAACTGTGCTGGGATCAATCTGATGCTAAAATACGCCGAGCAGTAGCTCAATATTATAATCAAGCCCAAAAACCAAAAAAATATTCAGACCGTTGGCGTAAAATGTTACTTAACTTGCGCAGTGTTATTGAGCTATCCTGTTTTGAACGTGTGATTATATTTTGGGTTTTCACTAGAGATTACAACATAAGTGCGCCTCATCATCATTTACTGTTGGACTTGCCTGCTGTGCATATAGAAAAGGATTTTGTTTTAATGGATATCAGTGGATCTGATTCTCCAAGGAAATTGTTTTTTGGTAGTGAAGACATAAGACCTAATCATTTAAATCCACACAATCAACAAGTAATGGCTCAGTATATTCAAGATTGTATTGCCGGTCGTTCACCTTGTAAAGATTTCAAGAAATTAACTTACAGCCCAAAACTGGACAAATGGAAAAATGCACAAGAACTTGATGTTTTTAAAAAACAAAAGCGATAAATACTAACATGAAGATAGATCAACTTTTTACCGAAGACGCAGATATAGAAGAATGGAAAGCAACCAAAGAACTGTGTACCAGCAATCGCAGCAATGCCAGCTTGGGTGCAAGTGCTTTGAGCAGTTGTAAAAGCCAAGGCTATCGTAGACGTGAAAGCAAAGTCAAGCACACCATTAACCGCAAACGTCAAAAAATAACAGGACGTAAGATCAAAGGTAAAAAGTATGGTGGGCCATTGCCGGATTGGAGTTAACATGCGACTACGTGAACTTATAGAAGCAGATAGCGGAATGGGCGATATCTTTGGTCAGCAAATTGATGATATCAAAAAACGTGATGCAGAGCGTGAGTATAATCGCAACAGGAATACTACCAATCCTTTCAATTTTTCAACTGATACGGGTTCAGAACCATTAGAGGTAGATCCAGAACGTATAGGTCAAGGTCGTGTTAGTTATGTGCCAGGGTTCCGTCAAAAAACTCGCAACCAACCAATTGATACAAGATTGATGCAGGTATTACAAACAGCAGCAAGAGAAACTGGTGTTCGTGTTGTTATTTTCAGTGGTGGACAAACTGCAACTAGACGCACAGGCAGCACTCGACACGACAATGGACTGGCTGCTGACATTTATGTTTACGATGGCCAAGGCAAACAATTAACCACACGTGGTGATGATCCATTGGTAGTTAATTTTGTAGCAGCGTTGAAACGTGCAGGCGCCCAAGGTTTAGGTGCGCATCCAGGTTATATGAACGGAGTTGGCTTCCATGTTGATCTATGGGGCTCACAAAAAGGCGGAGCCATGTGGGGTGCTAATGGAACAGGTTCACCACCTAGAAGTATAGCGACAGCATTCCGTACAGGAAGAGGTGTTGATGTTGCTTGATCTTGTTGGTAGAGTTTTAGTGGCAAGACCCCAACTTGAAGACAGTTTTTTCCAACGCAGTGTGGTTTACATTTATGAAAGCAATGCCAGTGGTGTTGCTGGTGTAATACTCAACAAAAAGAATTATGTAAAATTTGAAAACATTTGTGCTCAGCGAGGCTTTCCTATGGTGGGTACACACAATCCAACAATCTATTGCGGCGGTCCTGTAAACGAAAGTGCAATACTGTTATTGCACACAGATGACTTTGGCAGTAGTAATACAATGGCAGTGAACAATAACATTTGTATCAGCAGCGATAGTTTAATGATAGAAAAACTAGCAATGGATAATGCTCCAACGTTATATAGGATGTTCAACGGATGTAGCATATGGCATCCCAAACAGCTCAGACAAGAATTACTGATGAACAATTGGTTAATTACTGATTTAACAATAAACGAAATATTTTCTTTGGATGGCAGGACACAATGGGACACTGCGGTAAACAGGACTGCAAATCAAATGATTGACAAACTGTTTGCATGAAAAAACAATTTCTTATTCTAGATATGGTCGACTTTGCTCAACACAGCAGCAATTATGTTAGCAAAGACTGGTATGATAGAAGATACCACAATTTAATCACGTGGATACACAATTTTCAACAACACCAACAAAAGTATATACTTAACAACATGGATATAACTAAACATGGTCCACTAAAAGAAATGCATGAATATGCAATCAAAAGCAATTATAAATGGATAGAAGTATATAAAGACTCGTTGGGTAAAACACTGGATACAATATCACAAAAACATTATGATATTCAATCCACAAATACTCGAGTGATTTGTGTTGGCACCAACACCAGAGGATGTGTATTTGATAGAGCACAACGTTGGGCTGAACAAGGTTATAGTGTAGAAATCAATCTCAAGATGTGTCACGATTATTTTTCTCCTGGTGAAAATGAATATGAAAAACAAATAACTGCATTGTTGTTTTTACAAACAAATCTTGATAGATTTGAATTGAAAGACCGCATCAAAGTAACAAATTGGTTGACAGATACTCCTTAAAATGTTATAAATACAGTTAGGAGAACATTATGTTTAGGTTAGCCCTGGCATTTGTCTTAGGGTTAAGTACGACTCTCTCGGTAAATGCCCAAAGTTCTGAAAAGTTTTTGTACACCCGTCAAGGGTGCGATCCGTTTGACAAAATCATAGATGTTATGACAGGCAAGTATGGTGAGAAACCTTTGTTTATAGGTAAAGGATTACAATTTGGCATGCAAGGAGAAACACATACAGGCGGCGCTATGTTCCTCGTAAATCAAACCACAGGTAGTTGGAGTTTAATACATCTGTATGGCGATGGAACTGCCTGTGTAACCGCAGTAGGTACAGAGTTTCAACCATATAGTGGACCAACTAACAAAGTAGAGGGAGAAAAAGGATGAATTGGTTAATAGTGGTAATATTTGCCACAGTAGGGGGAGATGTGTACATTTTCACAGATCCAACATTTGAAACAAGACAACAGTGTATGGACAGCGTTAGAAGCACAGAAGATCAGCAAGGTTATATACGCCAACTGATGAGGGAATATGGAGAAGTAATGCCTATTGCAGGTATCAATTGTTTGCAAGAAGATACAATAAAAGAAATACTTGAAAAACATCCAGATGCACCAGTGAAAGGAATCGCTAGTTGATAAATTGGGTACTGATACTTGTTGTTTATTGGAATGGAAACGTTATGACCACAGGTGATGGCGTTTTCAAAACAATAATAGAATGCTTTGAAGCACGAGAAGTATTGGTAGCCCAAATAGGAGGCCGTGATGGTATTCCTCCTAATAACATGCAGGCAATCTGTATCGCTAATGACACCACAGCTGGAATACCAACTTTTCCAATGTAATAAATATTACTATGAGCGACACATTAGTTATTAATGCAGACGGGCAGCCAGTGAGCTATTTGCCACTTAGTGCAGTACGTTGGCGAGAAGCAATCCTTTATATGTATCACGATAAATGTAATGTCATGGAATGGTATGATGATTGGGTGGTCCGGAGCCCCCGGTGGGAAACGAGAGTGCCGGCGGTGATAATGCTGAAAGATTACCTCCGGCGAAGTCGTAACCCTAGATTCAGCAAAAACAATTTATACCTAAGAGATCAATACACTTGCTTGTATTGCAAAAACAAATTCCTAAAAAAAGACCTAACTGTAGATCATGTGCTGCCAATTAGCAAAGGTGGAGGTACCTCGTGGACTAATTGTGTTACAGCCTGTATGCCATGCAACAGTAGAAAAAGCAACAGGACAGATATAAAGCCATTACACAAACCCTATGCTCCTGGATATTATGAACTGGTACGCAAAAGAAAACTAATGGATATGCAGGTAAGACATCCTAGTTGGTATCAATGGTTAGATCTTGAACGTGCTTAAAAAATCCTTCCTTTGAGCTTGATTGAATTGGTTTTTTAGAAACACACTATAATTATGTTTAAGTGTTTGTTCGTCTTTGTACTTCCAATCAATACGTTGTGCATGTGTCATATTATCTAATTGTCTACAAATATTATAAGTCTGTTTTACGATATTATCTGCCCTGGTACGCCACTCTGCACCTAAAGCTATGTCAAAATATTCACTGTAAGTTTTAAATCCTTGTGCAACTATGTATAGTCTATTAACCAACGGATCGCCATAAACAATTTGAGGTGTGAAGTTTTGTATTGGTTTAAAAAACTTTTCACTGATTAGAACTTTGTCATGATCTAAACTTTGGCTGCTTTCTTGAGTTATATGGAATAGGGTGCTATCAAAGATCCAACCGTGACCTGTGTTGTCCCCTTGGGTATCACTGTAATGGTCAATGTGTAAAGGAAGTTCTCTGTTAAAATCATCTACATAAAATTCAAAATACTTTTGTTGATCTTGTGGAACTCTGTTCTGCGATACCAATCCACAACTGGTCAAACCTTTTTGCAATAGCTGATAGTGTAAATAACTCCTAGCAGGTCTTTGGTTGTTTTTATTTAGACTGCTAAAATATTTGTGTTTGTGTTTGTGTATTGTTCGTGAAACACTTGATTCAAATGCTTTGTCTACATTATTTTCTAATTGCCATTCTTTCAAACAATAGTTTTGCCAAAATATTTCTGTGTAAACTTGAAATGTTACTTTTTTGTTTTGGGCTTGCGTTTTGTCCAAAAGATTGCAACTGAGATATATCACTCTTGCAGGATTAATATTGTGCTGGACACAGGCCTTTTCTATTGACTGCCAATACTTGATTTCTTTAATAGGACACATTGCTTCAGCACTACTATCAAATATAATTGCATGGTCACTGTAAAGATATTCATCGGGTATGTATTTCATAAAGTCTGGGACAGTATTCCAGTCATTTTTGCTTTCGAGTAACGGTTGCAATATAATACTGGAAACAGGCAGTTGGTTTGCAAAATCAACACTGAAAATATTGTTTGCATCATCTATTATACTTTTGAATAATTTGTTTGGCTTAGGTTGCCAGTTTACAACTTGCATTCCAAATGGTTTCCAATATAATCACCAATAACCTTGTGCCATTTTAAACTAGGATGATGTCCGTCTATACCAACACCGTAAAAATAAGGAAATAATCTTGGATTAAGTGTGGTGTTGTAGGTAAAATCATCTTCAAAAAATCTGTGTGTATAATCTAATCTATGTAAATCTATTGGTACATTTTCTTTTGTAAATTTATCGCCTTGATATTCGATAATAATACTGATTAATGGTCTGCCTGTTGTTGCTTTGGCATATTGTTTTATAGCTTCTGCATATAAAAATTGTGTGCCTAGTGCATTTGTTTTATTAAATGCTTTTCTATATCTGTGAGCTTCTAATTTTGTAATGCTCCCCATATTTACACTAGGATTCATAGTAAGATGATTGTTTTCATTATCGCCAATAAAAAAGCTGCGATTGTAATGTGGATACATGATTGCTATCACGGCATTATCATTTAATAAATTATGATTATTGGCCAGTGCGTGTAGTGCATACTTGGTACTGGATCCTGGTCTTGATAAATTATTAACCGTAGGTATGCCTAATTTTTTAGCTAATTGGTTAGGCCATGCCATTTGACTAGGACTAGGTCCTGCACTAGATTTATTTTTTCCTACGCAGTCTGGTAGCCCATGGCCATAGGTAAAACTACAGCCAAGGGCAATAAGTCTTTTTATTTCAGCCACGCTATTTTCTCGCCAGCTGCTTTGCGTCTGTCGTATTCTTCTACCGAGCTTGGATATCTCCAGCAGTAGATAGCAACAAGAATCATAAACCCGCCTGTCCATAGTGCAGCCTTATCATTGCCTGTTGCAAAGTAAGTGAATGCTACTGTTGTAGCCATTGTTGCAATCATAAAGTATTTCAGTTTCAATGGAAACACTTTTTTCTCGCTCCAATTAGTTAAAAATGGACCAAACAGCTTGTGACTGTACAGCCAATTGTGCATTCGCTCTGAGCTTTTTGCAAAACAATAGGCAGCCATTACAACAAAGATACTCCATGGTAAACCAGGAAGTATTACTCCTAGGTAAGCAATGCCTAATAACACAAAGCCGCAAGTGGCCCAAAAGATTTTTTTAATGTTCATCTAACACCTTTCTAAGTGCTCTTACACACTCGTCTATCATTGCATCTGTATGTAGAGGTGTCGGAGCAAAACGGAGACGCTCCTCCCCTACAGCAACGGTTGGGTAATTGATAGGTTGTACATAGATGCCGTGTTCATCTAACAGCCTATCTGAAATTGCCTTACATTTTTTGGCATCACGGATCATCACAGGAACGATATGAGTACAGGCTTTATCAAACACCTCCACACCAACCTCTTGCAATTTACGACTAAGTTTTTTTGCAACGGCCTGATGTTGTTTGCGGAGTTCGTTGTGATCTTTTAAAAACTTGATACTGGCCAACGCACCAGCACAAAGCACAGGTGAAAGTGACGTTGTGAATATAAATCCACTAGCCACGCTCCGGATAGCGTCTATGACAACCCCATCTCCGGCTATATAACCTCCTGTGACGCCAAAAGCCTTGCCTAACGTTCCATTTACAATGTCAACCCTATCTTGAATACCTAGATGTTCTAGATACCCTGCTCCATGGTCTCCATACAATCCTACAGCATGGACTTCATCGATATAGGTTATTGCTCCGTAACGGTCGGCAAGATCGCAAATTGCTTCAATTGGACTTACATCGCCGTCCATGCTATACACAGACTCGAATACAATGCAAGGGACTTGATTCCTGGCGGTAACTTCGTCTAATTGATGCTCTAATTGCTCCATATCATTGTGCTGCCAGATCAACTTATCAGCACCACTATGCCGGATACCCTGTATGAGGCTTGCGTGATTTTTACTGTCACTCAAAAACACAATGTTGGGAATGATCTTGCTTAGGGCAATTAGACTCCATTCATTTGCGACATAAGCACTGGAAAAAAGTAGAGACTGTGGTTTACTATGTAACCGTGCAAGTTCCATTTCCAATGCCACATGATAATGCGATGTGCCACCAATGTTGCGTGTTCCACCTGAACCAGCACCTGTCTGGTCCAATGCAGTATGCATCGCATCTATCACTATTTTGTTTTGACCCATGCCCAAATAATCGTTGCTACACCAGTTCACAATGTTCTTGATAGCATACTTGCTGTACCAAATTGCCTTGGGAAACTCGCCTCGCTCACGCACAATATCGTTAAAAACTCTGTACTTGCCTTCGGCTTTAAGTGTGTGTATTACTTTTTCAAATGGGGATGTGTCTATCATTATATACTCTGTTTATTGAAAAAATATTTATCTTTTCGTTGATTAACAGATACTATAACTGTTTACTAGGGTTTTTATTGTATACTTGAGTATATTTAAATACTACACGGTTAGATAACCGTAAACAAGAAGGAGGTATTTTCAAATGGAAATGCTTAATAAAGTAAAGGCGTGGGCTGGAGCATTAGCAGAAGTTGGTGTTAGCATTGCGGCTTTAGCAATCATCCTTGAAGTCCTAGGACTAGGTAACATGCCATTCATGCCAGACATGAGTGTTGTTGCAAACGTAACAGCAATGTTAGGGTCACTTGGTTCAGAAGGAATCATGGGCTTGATTGCAGTGTGGGTACTATGGGCCATCTGGAACCACAAGTAAACACAACTTGGTAGAGGACTGATCATCCTCTGCCTTTTTTTTTATAAATACTGTATGGATATTAAAGCAGTTATACGAGCAGTGTTGGATGTCTTAGATCAGCACGAAGAACATGACCAAAAGCAATATACACAGCCAGACGTGGTTGTTTCAGGCGACCCAGAAGAAGCGAGTCGCTTCCGTCAAATATTTGATTTGTTAGACAAAGGTGACAATCCGAGTCCATTATCAAATGCACCAAATGAAAAGTATGCAGATATTGATGCAGTTACTACACTGGCAGGCGGCGGAATGAACGGTCCTAAGCACCCTGCGGATATTAGAGTTAAAGACCCGAGAGGATATGAATAATGGCAGATTTAAATAGTTTAAGAGGTCAAGATAGAGTATTTGGCCAAGACAAAAACCCATACAACGGATGGGTCTATGAATCAGAATACAGATGGTATCACGTGATGCCAAGTGCGACACCAGACAGCAGAGCAAAGTTCGACAGAGTTGGACACAAGGTATGGCAACTGATTGCTCCAGCAGGAATGGCAATGCGTTCATACAATGGTTCAATGGAACTGTTGGTAGAAGACAATCGTTGGGACGCAGACAGCCTAAAACAAGAACTGGAACGTAGTTGTTTCCAAGCAGCAGTAGGTGATGTAACTTATACAGTCACAGCCGCTACAGCACCTTGGGATGGTGGCGACTACTATGAAGGTGGCTCCCAGGGACAGATGGGTGTTGATAGTGCTTTATCATATTGGCGTGAGGCAGTATTTGGATACGCTGAAGGCGAAGCCGCTCCACAATCAGCACAACAGATAGCAGATTTTGGTGCTGTTGATGCTTCACCGCTTTACACTGACGGGGACGCACCTGTCACAGATTATTTACAAGATCATTATGTGGGTGTGAATACTCCAGGTATTGATGTTGATATATACGACTTTGAACGCAACAAAGATGGCGGTGATGTGGTCAAGTTAAATTTTATGGAATCAAACATGAATCCTAACTTGGGCAACTATGACTCAGGACGCTACAACGAGTTTCCACTGGACTTTTGGATCTCAAGTTCCAACATAAGGATTTGGGAAGTTGATGTTGATGCTTATGCAGATGACGAAGCAGCTATGGACACAGCCGCTGACACAGGTTGGAGCCACACACTGGATGGATACTTTGGACGCTTCTTGGGTGATGTCAATCCGCTGTGTTGGACCATGAAACGCAAAGCCCGTCCTGACAGTAGTGTAGCAACCGACGGCGTAATCACGATCATAGGTGTTGATGTTAGCACTGACGCAGATATCACAGTAGCAGGCAATGGATCTGCCACACTGGGCAAACGCAACCTACTGAGACTGGGCAGTTTCAATCATCAACTACAAAACGGAGATTCTATCACAATCGCAGGCATCGTAGGAACAACTGAACTGAACGGTAACACCTACTATGTGAAGCGTGTGGCAGATGATTCACCTGTGAATGTAGAAGGTATTGAGTGGACTGACATCGACTATATCGCACTGTACAACGATGCCGCACTTACTGACAGAGTTGATCTAACACAACTCACAGCCTACGTAAGCGATGGAACAGCAACCTACGCTGGCACACTGTCAGACTACACAGCAAGAGGCAGTATTGATGACGCATTTGTGTTTGTGACAAACTCATCATTCACACTGGGTGATTTGTATAAGGCTTGTTGGCAAGGTACAGTCGGTGAAGGTCAAGCAGGTTATGAGGCCGATGGTGAGAATAGACGCTTTGCTCACGATGATGCGAGACAGTTATATGTGCCATACTACGGCGCGAAGTATTATACACCATAAGGAATAGAAAATGGCAGACTTACAAAGTTTAAGAGGACAGAGAAACTTATTTGGCGACAGCCGCTCACCGTTCAACGGATGGGTGTATGAAAGCCAATACAAAATGTTTGTGTGCGATCCGGACAGTACTCCAGACAGCAGAGCAAAGTTTGACAGCGTTGGACACAGAATGATGAACGCAATCAATCCTAACTGGATGGTTGTTCGCAGTTATACAGGACAGGTAATGATGTTGGTAGATGGCAACCGTTGGGATGTAGCTTCTATCAAGCAAACAATGGATGAGCAAGTGCATCAAGCCACAGCAGAAGATACTGTTTGGACAGTCACAGAATCGTCAGGTGCTTGGTTTGACAACTATGACAATGTTAGTCACGGTGACGAAAATGGTAATGTTATTATAGATACCACACTGAGTTATTGGAGAACAGCAAACACCTACAACAATGCACAGATTTGGGAACAACCACCAGGTGCAACACATCCAGAACTACGACCAACTATACAGTTTGACATTACCAACGCAAATCCAAACACCTTTTTAGGTTTCTTGAACAGCGAAGAACTTGAGATATGGAATACTTGGCAGAGTTGGCCACACGGTGAATGGAATCTTGGCAACTACTTTGATGGCACAGATCGCTACAACGAGTTTCCATTAGATGTAGGCATCAGTTTTAACAATGTACAGATGTTTGAGATTAGAGTGGATGCTATGAACGACTGGATCACAGACAACTACGGCACAGACGCAAACGAAGAAAACGATATGGATGAAGCAAGTGACAGCCAACTGTGGAGAGCAGGATCACCATTGAGCAGTATGTTGAGTGCGTTAAATCCTATCTGTTGGTCATTTTTACTCAAAGATCGTGCCGCAACAGTTGATCAAAAGACTGATAGCATTGTGTTTATGACAGATAACTCAACCAGTATGGAAGATTTTTGGCAGAAGATGGAATCAAGCATCAAAAAAAGTGACAACAATGGTCCTGACCCACTATTGGTAATCAATCCATACTGGGGCGTCAAACCATCATA
>Ga0255781_10002818_pt1 | contig 13728 bp, 18 predicted proteins | sample 101ome_21_FD_179979 | JGI IMG/M metagenome (GOLD analysis project Ga0255781, IMG submission 179979) | Coastal salt marsh microbial communities from the Groves Creek Marsh, Skidaway Island, Georgia - 101413BT metaG (version 2) | ecosystem: Environmental > Aquatic > Marine > Intertidal zone >...
TCCGACGCTGACGACGATATTCGATCCTGTTGAGAACGTACGTTACCAGACAGTGATATATCCTGAAGCTTACACGATCACGTATTTGGCCACATGGATCGACGCGCGTAAAAACGTTGCTAACGACGTCAAGGACGGGGTTGCTTTCATCTATAACAATGACAGCTTCGCCAACGTCAAGACGGCCGCGCTAGCGCGGAATAGCTCGGAGATCGTGTTCCTGCACAATGAAGCGCGTAACGACGCTTACTGGAAAGGGCCTCATTTCCTAGAAGCGCCAGATCAGATCTCGTCTCAGATGGGTGCTATTCGTGCGCTCAGATTCGAAACTGCACGACCAACGGCGGATGTCGTTTCGTCGATCGAGCCGCTTGATCAGTTCGGCGGTATCCATATGTGCACGCTGCCTTATTTTAACACGCGCTTCCAGAACCTTACACAGCCAGAACGTGGGACAGGTCTAACACAAGCTGAGCAAGGAAATTTGAATGACAATGGCGTCAGCGTGATAGGCGCCAATGAGTTCAATAACGCCATGCTAGCAGGAACGATCGTCACGACGTATCAAAACGACGATCCGGGCAACGAAGATGACACTTGGAAATATTTGAACTGGCGGGACACACACTCAGTCGTGCGCGAGTATTTCTTCGCCAACATAAAAAGGAAGTTTCAGCAATATCGCATGAGCACCGGCGATGCCATTCCCGGCTATGCAATAGCCACTGAGCAGCTCGTTCGGGACTATGCAATGCGGCTTTACATTCAGCTCTCCAATGTCAGCGTCACAGTCAAGGGCCAAGAGCAGATCAAGCGCTTCAGGGACAATATGGTCATCACTGCAAAGCCAGACCAGCGTCTCTTTGAGTGTTACTTCGATGTCCCGATCCTTTCTCAAGCAGAAACCTTTAACGGCGGCGTCCGATTTAATTTCGGCGTGACTGTCGGCACAACAGCTAACGTCTAGGAGGCTTAAATGGCGACCGCTGAGCAATTCCAAATACTTTCAACACCGGGTGTCTATGTAGACGGGCAGCTCATCAAAGTTGTCCCGAACAGCGTTCGTATGCCGGAGCCGGGTGAGCGCATGGTCATGGCTGTGTCAGCCGGTGGCGGCTCGGTATCTCACGTAGTCGGCGTCAATGCCGAGGCTCTTAAGGGTAGCGTGAGTTTTTCAATGTACGTGACTGGCGAGACCATTGCAGCCGTCGAGGGTTGGGTCGCGAAATCGAACCGGGCCGAGCCTGTTACAATTTCTGTAGTGTCCGCAGCTCGCACATCTAGCTTCGAAAATATGTGGCTGACGGAGACACCAGAGTTCGCGCACGAAACAGAAGGCCAAGTTGAGTTGACCTTCGAAGGCAATGTACCGGCTCACGCCTAACCAGAGAGCACAAATAAATCGGGGGATTTAGAAATGCCACAAGTCAAAGGGATCGAGCTTGCAGAATTCAAGTACCCTCACCAGGGCGGATATGAGACCGCAACGTGGGTCATTCTGCAAGCTCCGGGCTTGCGCCAGTACGGCGTTCACAACCGAATGACAGCATACATCATGCAAGCTTTTCGCAGCATGAAGAAAGACAATTTGATCGATGATCCATCACCAGATGACCCGATCAACCCGACAGCTGACCAATCAGAAGACGATAACTCTGACCAGATCATGGGCATGCTCGCGTTCGGCCTAGCCAACGAGCCGCAAGCCTATGAGAAGCTTTGCAATGATGTCCGGTCACTGCTGACAAACAACCCCACCTTATGCCGTATCGAAGGCACAAACGCTCCCATTTCAGACGAGGCGTGGGAGCATATCGCCGATACTAACGGGCTAAACGGGATCAACAGAATCCTATCGGTGTTTGTGTCTTTTTTTATGGATCAGACGGCTACCCCGTCACAGAGCGCGAATGGGCCAGACAGGTCAACTACCTATGCCTCGCCTACGACGGAGCGCTCGATGTTGGGTACGCCACCACGTGTTCACAACGCGAATTGAGATGGCTGCAGGAAGACCTTAGACGCTACTCAAAAGCCGTTGAAGCAGATCAAAAGAAGCGGATTAAGCGATGAAATTTACAGTTGAATATCTGTTCAACCTTCGTGACCGCTTCAGCTCGAAAGCTGGCGCGATGGCGCGAGCATCGGCGAAAGCACGCTCGTCGATCCACGCTACAGGTTCCGCTTTCAACAAAATGGAGGGCGACGCTAACAGAGCAGGCGTAGCGGTCAACAAATTGGCTACGCGCATGCGATCTCTCAACACTGTCAGTCGTAGCATTCGGTCAGGCGGTTTGGGCGGCGTCATGACGGGCGTCGGCGGGGGAATGTTATCGCATCGGGTAACATCTACTTTGTTGAACTACGAAAAGGCCATGAACGAGGTGATGTCAAATATGGTGCGAGCCTTGGGACCTGACGGCGAGGCTCTACTAAAAGGCGTGGAAGGAGGAGCGGAAAAGTCCGCCGCAATGATCGCTAAGTTGCGATCCGAAACGCAGAGGATCGCGCAGGTATCGAGATTCTCTCCAACAGAGGTTGCTGGCGGTTTGCTTGAGCTCGCGCGAGCGGGCTTCGAAGCCAAAGATGCAATGCAGATGCTGCATCCTGTCATGCGACTAGCCGGTGCTGCAAATCTTGACGCGGCTAGGTCCACTGACATCGCAACCAATATTCAAAAGAATTTCAAGATAGAGAATGATCAAACCGCCAAAACAGTCGACCTTCTGGCTATGGCGGTATCCAATACCAACATGAACATCTCGCAGCTTGGCAAGGCGATGGAATACGCGGGGCCGTCGTCGTTTGCCTCCGGCAGATCGCTGCAAGAGACCGTTGCGGTAATTATGAGTTTGGCCACAGTCGGTCAGAAAGCCTCAAAGGCAGGCACCACTATAGCTCGTCAGCTAGAGAGCCTATACAAAAAGTCGGGGCCAGCAACGAAAGCGCTTAAGGCAATCGGCCTTACGCAGGATGATTTTTTGACGCGGGATGGTCAATCCATACCGTTTGTCGACATTCTTCAAAAGTTCAACCAAGCCAGCAAAACGTTTGGTAACAAGAAAGTTCTGTCTGCGATTCAGGCGCTTATGGGCTCGCGAGGCGGCCGAGGCGCAAAAGTCCTTAAAGACATGATTCCTCTGATCCAGAAGAATATGAAGCTGCTTGCCTTAGCGGAAGGGCGAGCAAAATTGATGGAAAGAGTGATGATGTCGGGCGTCTACGGCGCCTACGAGCAGATGCGCGCTTCTCTAATCGAGCTCGTTATAAAACTTGGTGACTCTGGGCTTTCTGATGTTTTGACGAAAGCAGCCGACGCTGTGAAGTCAGTAGCAAATGCGATTAGTAAACTATCACCAGAAACAAAAAAGTTTCTTGCCTACGCTCTTGCTATAACTATGGCGCTGTCAGCGCTAATCATTCCTCTAGGCATTTTTGCTATGGCTCTCGGAGCCTTAGCCCCAGCGGCTGCTATGGCAGCATTGGGCCTGAACCGCATCGCAAGAATTGCAGCACTGCCATTTTTTGCAACGATAGGGGCTGCTGCTGGCTACATGGCGCGGCTAATCGCAGGACTTGTGCAGTTAAGTCCCAAGGCAACCAACAGCATATCAAAACTTGTTCGCGGATTTGCCGGATTCACCGCTATTGGTTTGGCTATACAGGGGGTCGTAGAATACTTCTCAGAAATCAAGTCGTTTTTCTCAGGGTTTTTCTCTGGAATAGCAGAAAACTGGGAAGGCTCCGAATTGCAGCGACTTTTCTCTTGGTTGAGCGGTACACTAGAGAGCATAGTCAAATACCTTGCTGATCTGATGGGTTTTGAATTTAAGTCTGACGGCCTCACAGCATTTTTTGAAGCTGGTGCAGCAGCAGCGAAAATCCTACTCAATCCTCTGGAAAGTATCAGGAAAGCGTTTGAATATCTTCTCGGGCTGTTGGGTAGCTCCTTGGGCCTAACAGGGGACGCTCGAGCAACAGCGTCGACTGCTGGAGCGAAACTTGGCTCGACGGCTGCGCTCAAAAACGCAACATCTGTCCAGAAAAGACAAGCCGCTATGAACGCTATGTTGATGCGTCATGAAAAAGCGAAGCCATTATCTTTTGAAGGCGTTCAAAAATACCGAGTTCAATCGACCGTCGATGTCAATTTTACAAACCCGACAGTCAACGTGAAAGTCGATGCAAGCGGCGTAGCAAATCGCCAGGTTCCATTGCCTGCTAGAGTGCAACCAAGGGGAACATCTACTGCTCTTCCAGGCGTGGAGAGCGGCTTATGAGGTTGGATCGCATTAAGCGCGCTACATTCCGAGGCGCTTCCATATTAATACCCGAGGACACGGTCGAGGGCGGCCGCAATACCATCGAGCACAACTATCCCGACAGTAATCGTCGCTGGCTCGAAGACAACGGCGCTATGGTGGACAATTACAGAGTCCAAGGCATCGTTAGAGACTCTGAAGTGGGCGCGCTCAAAGCTGCATTAGATCGACCTGGCGTCGGTACTTTAAATCATCCTTGGCTTGGCCGCGCACGCGTAGCAGTCATGGGCCGATATTCGATGGTTCGGTCCGACCAGAATTTGGGATTTTTTAAAGTCGACATCCCTTTCGGAAAAACAGCTCAGACGGGTCTTACAATACGGGTCAAGGCGATACCGTCAACAGTCACAAGTAGAGCGTCAGACGGTGTATATTTGGCTCTAGAGAAAATGGGGAGCGCTTGGCGATGATATCCACGCGATCCGTTTTGGCTGATGCTATCGTGCTCGTGGCCGACGAGCTTATCACGCAATTCGGAGACGCTGCTACGACAGCTAAGCTCATCAAGTCACAATCTGCATCGCTGGTTGATCGGCCCTCAGACTTGGGCGATATGCTAGCTGAAGCTTTCCGAGAGCCTTTCGAGTCCGACATATCACAGATCCGTTTAGTCAATGGGTGCAAGCGGGTCATAACTTATGCCGTTGATGCAATGAGCGCTGATGCTGATGCGATCAATCCAACGACATATGATCTGGAGATCAGAAAAGACAATCTAACCCTGTTCGCTGACACAATAAGAGCATCGGTCTTTTGTGATTTGGCGGACGCCATGGCTGGCCGCGATTATCAGACAGCCGAAGAAGTTTCGGCAGACGAAAACTACTTGAGCGATCTTTTTGGCCAAGTGCAAGCCTCGTCGCTTGATGGCGAAACGCTTCGATCGATGTCACAAGTTTTCGTGGCTGCCACAGAAGTCTTAGGTGAGCTTGAGCTACGGTTGCCGAGTATCATCGATGTTGAGATCAGCGAACTACCGGCTTCGACCTTAGCTTATATGCTTTACGACGACGATGATCGCGTTGATCAAATCGTTGCACTAAATCCATTGGCTAATCCCATTTTGTACGCTGGCACAGCTAAAGCGTTAGTGGAGCCGCTGTGATGGCAGTAGTCACAGTCTCGTTCAACGGATCTCCCTACGGTGGCTGGAAAGAGGTCGAGATCACCAACCAATTCGACCAGGCTGTCGGTGAGGCGACTGTTCAGATGTCGATGACTCCTTATAGTGAAAATTTTCCCTGCCAGCTGGGCGATGTTGCGATTATTACAATCGACGGTCGACCTGTAGTCACCGGCCATGTTCATACGGTAAGCGGCTCTGATGACTTTGGTTCTCACAACGTTCGAATCAATATTCGTGACAAGACGCAAGATCTGGTTGACTCAACTATTGGACCAAAACAAGAGGTAAAGCCGCCAGCTTCTTTAAAACGCGTTTGCGAAGACACGCTCAAAAAAATGAAGCTCAAAATCGGCGTCGTGGACAAGGTCTCTCCGCAGAATTTCAATCCTGCGGAGATGATCAAGGGCTGGATCGACGATCGAGGTCACAACTACTTAGACAGATATGCTAGGGCCCGTCAGTGTCTGCTTACAACAGATGGCAAGGGCAATCTTGTAATCGACCGAAATCAGAAGCGGCGCGGGGCTCAAGCTTTGTTTCGTGGTCGGGAAGATAACCCCGCCAACAATATCGAAAAATCATCTTTTGAAGTGAGCGACGCCGGACGCCACAACGAACACAGCGCAGCTGGTCAAAAATCTCCGAACGATCGCAAACACTGGGAGTCAAAATCCAAGGGGGAAGCCTCGGCGCAATCTAACCCTGTGTCCAAAAATTTAGGGAGAGGTGTAGACACTTCTGTCCGTCCAGAGCGCAAGCAGCACTATAGGGGTGGGATTGGCGTTGAGGGAAAAACGCCGGAAGACGCAGCCAAGTGGAGAGCTAGCGTCGCTCGCGGGCGCGGCGTCGATTACACAGCCACCGTCTCTGGTTTTTATTGCAACGGCCAGCTCTGGTGGCCCGGCTACATAATACCAGTCAGTGATTCACACTGGAATCTATCAACTGAAATGCTGATCAAGTCGGTGACGCTGCGAAAGTCTTTCGATGGGGGGGAGACCACTGAAGTCAAGCTCACAGAGAAAAATGCGTTTTCGAACGAACCAGAGGCAAAAAAAGAGACCGGCCGGACCGGCAAGGGCGGCATCGGCAACACGCCGCCAGGAACTTATCCAGACGGGGGTGTCTGATGACAGACAGGAATATGTTTTACGCAGAATTGATAGAGGTCAGCGCAGACAAAGGCCCTTACATGCTGGCGCGAGCTGCTGCTGACGGCGATGAGTTTGACGTCAGAATTCACAATCAACACGGAGTGGCAAGCAACCCGCTAAAAGGCTCGCTGATATTGGTCAACTGTCCTGACGGCGATTTAGGGAAAGCGGTGGGGATGATCGAACCGCCGCCGGCCGACAGGATCGACCAGCAGAAAGAAGGCGAGGTCAGGATCAAGAATCTCAAATCAGGCAAGCAGCAAACCGTCGAGCTTGATGATGATGGCAACATTCTCATGACGAGCCCGAACGGCATAATCCATATCAATCCTACGTAGAGGCGTAGAGGCATGCCACTAATTGCACGACTTGGAGACACATCAACACACGGCGGCGCGATCATTACGTCGGCCAGTAAAAGCAAGTGCGAGGGCGAACTGATCGCACGCAAGACAGACATCCTTGATTGTCCGATCCATGGGCCAAATCCGATTGTAGAGCACTCGACCAAGATGCTGTGTGAGGGGCTTGAGGTGGCGCGGCACGGTGATGCGACTGCATGCGGGGCTAGGCTGATCTCCGGCGCAACAAAGAGCTTTGACGAATGACAAACGCCCCAACAGACATAGCTTATGAGCAAGATGTTGACGGTATTTTCGATCTAACCGTTGATGCTGACACGCGTGACTGGAGCATGACGCGAGGGCTAGACTCGGCTCTCTTCGTCTCGATCTTTTCTGACGCGCGGGCATTTTCCGACGAGGTAGCTGATCCAATGCGCAGACGCGGCTGGACCGGCGATCTGGTTTCTGACGTCCCTGAAGATCGTCACGGGTCGACACTTTGGTTTTTCGAGCAGGCGAGATCTGATCGGTCGGAAGACATCAGGCAATCTGTTTATGACTCTTTGGAATGGCTCATAGATGTCGGTCTCATAACCTCTCGCGAGGTTTCTGTCGCGCCTAGTCCAGCATCCCGACTAATGGAAATACAAGTAACTCTCTACCTAATCTCTGGCGGCTTAATTCGCCGAGCTTTCACAATTGCTCAAAACACTCAAGCTCGAGTCTTAGCGGATATCTGATGCCCTTAGAAATACCAACACGATCAGAAGTTACGTCCCAAGGTCAAGCGTATGTCCGCACGGACGCACCGGAGCTTGATCCGTCGACGTCCCGCCGGTCCTACGTTGGCGGCATGGTCAAGGCGTTTATGCTTGCCCTGCATGACTGGTACGTGGCGCTGAGAAAAGCCACTCTCGAATTTTTCCCGCAGACGGCGACAGGCGGATCTGCTGATGGTTTTCTTGAGAATGGCTGGTGGGTCGATATCACCGGCCTGACGCGCAATCCCGCATCAGCTGCGCAAGGCCGAATAGCGATCACCGGAACGGCCGGCACATCACTGCCTACCGGATCAACTCTCACGGCAGGAAATCAAAGCTATACCGTTGACTCAGCGATAGGTATCGCCGCGCAGACGCTCACAATATCAAGCCTGACAAGATCCGGAACGACGGCAACAGCCGAGACGGCGGCGTCTGAACACTTCCTAGCCACTGGAATGTCGGTTGTTATTTCAGGGGCCACGGAAAGCGATTACAACGGGACGCACACGATAACCGTGACGGCCGCCAATGAATTCACCTTCACCGTGTCTGGCTCCCCTACGACGCCAGCAACGGGATCGCCGATCGCGTCGGTTACTTACGGCATTGGAGATATCACGTGTGGCGTGACCGGAATTGCAGGCAATCTCGACGCTGGCGCAACTCTTACGATCTCATCGCCACCTGTCAACGTAGATGCAACGGCCTACGCTACTTTTGGCGCGATTGCAGGCGGCGCGGCGCAGGAGGCAGTTGAAACCTACCGCGAGCGCATCATTGAAGCGCTGGGCACAGACTACGGCATGTTCTCTGCTGCGGAAATAAAGATTGTCGCCAAGCAGATCGCTGGCGTTACAAGGGTCTGGGTCACGGAGGCAACGGAAAACGGCACGAACGGCGTTCTGGAGGGGCAGGTCAAAATAGCGTTTGTGAGAGACAATGACTCGAACATATTTCCATCTGGCGCAGAAGTGGCGACGGTTAAAAACCATATTGTTGACTTGATAAAACCAGCCCACACGGCAACCGAAGATGTCGTGGTTCAATCCCCCGACGCCTTGGCGGTGCCAATCACGTTCACCGCACTATCGCCCGACACACCCACAATGCGTGCCGCGATAATTGCGCGACTGACTCAGTTATTTAATGAGGCCGTGACCTATGAGACGGACATTCCGCTGATCGATATCGAGTGCACAATCAAGGACGCTTACAGCGTAGAGGACAGGTCCGCCCCCGTCACGTTCACGCTGTCGGCGCCTGCTGGGGCGACAACAGTTTCGACAAATGAATTGCCGATTCTCGGAACGGTGACTTGGCCATGAGCAGGAGTTGGATGATAGCGCGAGACGCGCATCCGAGTTTGTTAGCGCACACTCCGTCGGGTTGGGCGTGGAGTGGGTTCCGGGTTCCGGGAAAGACGGCTTATCGCTTTTGGAAGGCTGTTGCGACCTCGCTCACGGATGCGTGGCAAGCACTGTTCGACATGGCCTACCAAGTCGATTATCGCACGGGAACGCAATTTATAGGTGAGTGGCAGGATGCACTATCTTTGCCAGACCCGTGCTTGCCTGATGCTGTGACGCTTGCGGAAAAGCGAGCGCAGATTCAGTTTCGACTTGATAAACGGCGATGGACAACCGCTGCGGACTGGCAGGCTTTGGCGCTTCTGTTCGGTCTGACGATCACCATAACGCCTGGTTGGTGCGTTCAGAAGCCGGCGCTGTTTGATGCGTGTCTGGATTCGTATTTTTTCGACTTCGAAAAGCTTGGGCGTTTTCGTGTGTACGTCGACATCACTGGCTGCTCAGGCGAGGGGTTCGATTATGACTATGACCATGAGTTTCCTTCTGATGATCCGAACTGCTTGGACTTTATGTGTCTGCTTCAGAGGGTTAAGCCGGCCAACGTGGTCATCATCTGGAATCAGGACCCGGCTGGCTCGGGGTGGTTGACTTGTGGCGAAGATTATTGCGGATAGCGAGGAGCTGATCTAACATGTGGGATATTCCATCCAAAGTCGCTAACTCTGGCGCAACGATCGCCGGCAAGCACTTGCACAGCGAATTTAATAACCGACAGGAAGAGTTAGAGAAGTTCATAACGCATGTTGGTATCGCGCTAACATCTTATCCAGCTGACCCGAACACAACACCTGACACCAACGAAGAGATGATGGCAGAGGCTGCAAGCCGTGCAGCATCCCTCGGTATCTATGCGACGGATAGCGGCGCGGCTGATGCCTATGTGCTATCGATTTCCGGGAGTGTTGTTGCTCCGAAGGCGCTCGTAACCGGCCTACGCGTCAGATGGAAGCCGGACAATACTAACACAACCTCATCCACTGTTAATGTTTTTGGCCTCGGCGCAAAAGCGGTTCGCACGTACGAGGATGAGGATCTGTCAGGCGGTGAGCTCATCGCCGACCGCGAAACGTCAATGACTTACGACGCAAGTGCAAACAGCGCATCTGGCGCGTGGGTTCTTGATCCTTGGGCGCAAGTTAATGACGACAATCATGGATTTGTCACAATCACATCGTCAACGACGTTCAACCCGGCAACCTACGGCATACCGACGGGGAAAAATATCCTTGTCATGTTGTGGGGCGGCGGCGGAGGTGGGAGTTCAATTCAGAGTTCGTATGGAGCGGGCGGAGCTGCAGGAGGGTTTGCGGCTAAGATCACGCCAGCCGCAAGCATTTCGGTAACAATTGGCGCGGGTGGTGCTGGTAATAATTTTGGAGTCTCTGGAGCTGCCGGAGGCACAACGTCTTGGGGGGGTGTTTTCTCTGCTATTGGCGGATCAGGCGGTGCGGCTGGTCCAACAGCAGCGGGCTACGGTTTGGGCGGCGATATTAACATGTCTGGCACGCAAGGGGAGGATATTTTGGGGCCCAGCACCCCGACTGCAAGGGGGGGTGCTGCTCCATTCTTCGGGCACGGCTTGCTCAATGTGACATCATTTCCCTATGGGTCAGGCGGCGCCGCCGAGTCAGCAACGCCAACAGTCTATGCTGGCGCGCCGGGATTGTGCGTCGTAATTTACTGAGGAGATCGTCATGACGCAGAGATACGCACGGATTGAGGACGGTATTGTAATTGAGGTAATTGATCTCGATGACGAGGCCAATATCAACGATTATTTCCCGCCGAGCTTGGGCTTTACCACATGCCCCAATCACGTCGAAGCCGCTTGGAATTACGACGATACAGGTTGGACGGAGCCATCTCCGATCACGCTCACAAATGAACAGAAGGTTGCCGGGATAGCAGTTGAGCGAGCACGACGTCTATCCGGAGGCTTTGAGTATGACTTTGAAGATGCTCGCGGAGTTGTAAGAATACCAACAACGCCGGACGACATGAAAGGTTGGCATGAGGTGACAATAAAGGCTCAAGCTAAAATCGCGCTAGGTAAGAGTGGTGAGACCTTTGCGATATATCCCCAACTGACCCCGGTGATGATTACATCGCTTGAGTGGATGGAAATTCTTGAGGCCGCCGACGCGTTTCGGGAGCCAGTATGGTTGGCATCTTTTGAAATTCAAGCCTCAGATCCGATACCGGACAACTTTACTGACGATTCATATTGGCCGTAAGGGAGCAGGTCTTTTGTTGCGCGTAACCTGAAGGGGGATGAGATTTACAATTGAGAATGACCTGCTTTTCTTGGATGGGAGGCAGGTTGAATACCGCCCAACACCAAATGTCGGCGGGAGAATGAGCCCACGTATTGGCGTGGTGCATGAGACGGCGAGTTCATCGCTCGAGGGAACGGTTAGCTGGCTTACGAATAAGAAATCACGGGTTAGCTGTCCGATTGTTATCGGTCGTAAAGAGGGCGAGATTGTCCAGCTCGCCCCTTTCGATCGTGTCACTTGGCACGCTGGTAAATCTAAGTGGCGAGATTGCAACGGCTGCAACCACATCTCGATTGGCGTCGAACTGGTCGGGCCAGGTAAACTCATCAAGACCGGCACAAACGCGCGAGCGTGGTTCGGCACCAAATATCCCATTGACGCTCTTGGGCTTGAGCACATCAAAACGCGTGCGCACGGCGACGGTTGGTGGATGAAATTCACCGACTGGCAGTTGCGCGCGAACGAAGCGCTTTGGATCGCATTAGTTGACCATTACAGCCTTGAAGATGTGGTCGCGCATTGGGAGATTTCACCGGGCCGGAAAGTTGACCCAAACCCGACATTTGACATGGAAGAGCTGAGATCTGCTGCATTCGGTGTCGCCAGCGATCAGAGCTCACCGGAGACGTCGTTTTCTCCGCTCCTGGTAGGATCGCGCGGTCGGGACGTCGAACTCGCTCAGAGGCGCTTAAAAGAGCTTGGTTATGATCAGGTTGGTGAAGCCGACGGCATTTATGGCCCGATGACGCGCGCTGCAGTGCTTGCGTGGCAGGCTGAACAGGATCGGGCAACAACCGGCAAGCTTGAAATCGAAGGCTTCAAAGAGCTTCTCGGCTCGACTGCCAAGCCTATGGCGGTTGGTGAAGTGTCGGCCGCCAAGAAAGCAAAGCGCCAGAATTCTGCCCGCAGCGCTGAAGCGGTCGCAGGAATTTCGTTTGCATCATTGATCGCCGAAAAAGCGTCGACAGAAGTCGTTGGCGTCTCGCTTTGGGGGATGATCAAAGAAGGCATGAGCGAAGCGATAGGCGCCGTCGGCCAGGTCAAGCAGCTAGGGCTATCTATCAACGCCGAAACGGCTCTTTACGTCCTCGCTGGCGTTGTCAGCATCGCGATATGGCGCTGGGCTCGCCAAGCAAGGGAGGGCTGAACATGAAAGTATCATTACTCGAAAAGCACGGAGTCGCCGTCTCTGAATTCTTTTGGTCGATCGTCTGGCGCATTGTCGTTGGCTGGAATCGGTTTTGGTGGATGTTTTCGGCGCGATCAATCAATGGATTGATAGGGGGATTTAATATGCCGTCAGTTGCCACGCTCGTTTTATGGCTGGCCATGATCGCGGTTCCGGCCGGTCTGACATACATCAACCTGAAGATTGAGCACGCGGCGGAAGTTGAGAGAGTGAAGGCTGATCGGGACTCGCATTGGCGTCAAGAGATCGCAAAGATTCAAGACGCTCTGAACTCAGACGCCGATCGTAAATTCGCCGACGCCAGGGAAGCGGAAGCTGCTGTCAAAGACCCAACAACAGACGAAGAGTTGATTGAAATCTGCAAGCGTTCTGCGTCATGCCGATCGAGAGGGGAATCGGAATGAGATTGATCGTTTTGATGATGGTGGCCCTAGTTGTGGCGGGCTGTGACACGGCGCCAAAACCTTCGGTTAAAGTGAAGATAGTTGGCGATAGTTACTGCAAAATCGGTGAGAAGTGGAAGTGGGATATCAAGGACACCAAGCCAACAATAGCGCAAGCGCGCAGAGTTAACGCCAAGTATGATCGAATTTGCAATTCCAGAAAAAAAACAAAATCGTGATCACTGGCCGCCTCCCTTCGGCCTAGTGAGAGCGTGCCGTCCCCGGCCGCTCAACCGTGCCCGCCCACAGGTCCCCCGCCGGTGGGCGGGCCTTTACATTTAACTGCAGAAGGAATCTTAAAATGCCAACGGTTGGAAATAAAAAATATGCTTACGACAAGGCTGGAATCAAAGCCGCAAAGAAAGCGTCTGAAAAGTCTGGAAAGCCTATGCGCAAAGCTCCAGAAAAAAAGCGCGCAAAAAAATGAGCGAGAAAGATCCTAGATTAAAGCGCTACGGCTTGTCAGATTACAATGCGCCGAAGCGCACTCCGGGACATCCTGAGAAAAGTCATGTCGTGCTGGCGCGCAGCAAAGGGGTAACAAAGCTAATCCGGTTTGGCCAGCAGGGCGTCAGGGGGTCTCCAGACGGATCTGCACGTAACAAGTCTTTTCACGCCAGACACGCAAAAAATATCGCCAAGGGACGTTTGAGCGCTGCTTGGTGGGCTGCTAAGGTTAAATGGTGATCACATGCAGAAGCGAGGACTATATGCTAACATCCATGCAAAACGAAAACGAATAG
>Ga0255781_10002820_pt1 | contig 13726 bp, 13 predicted proteins | sample 101ome_21_FD_179979 | JGI IMG/M metagenome (GOLD analysis project Ga0255781, IMG submission 179979) | Coastal salt marsh microbial communities from the Groves Creek Marsh, Skidaway Island, Georgia - 101413BT metaG (version 2) | ecosystem: Environmental > Aquatic > Marine > Intertidal zone >...
TCGAATCGAATCGATGATGGATTGAAAATTGATCAATTTGGATTGATGCGCGATCGGCGTGGTACTCCGTAATGGGTGCCAAATCGACGAGTCATGAATCAAGAAAATGGAATGAGACTGCGAACGAACTCTTGAAGGAACCACCAGTCTACATACATACATCTGGTACGATTAGATTACACTCGGCGCATTGACGACGACGACGACGACCGCGCGTCTGTTCGTCTGTTCGTCTGTTCGTCGGGCGCCCGCGTCTTCTAAAGCGACCGCTACTTTGCTACGTTCTACGTCCTAGGCTACGGTTGCGGAATCGAGCGCGAATCGAGCGCGTATATGGCGTTCGCGGAGCGGCGTTCATCGTCGTTCATCGTCGCCGACGCCGGGATTTTGACGCTTGAATAACGCGAGCGATCGTCGTCGCCTCGCCTCTTTCCTGAGCGCCACCACGTCGTCGTCCGCGGCGTCGCGCGAGTCTCCCGAATGCGTCGTCGGTCCGTCCGCGCGCCCACTCCTCGCGGGGCTCTTCGTCGGTTTCGTCGTCGTCGCGTACGCGATGTTCGCCGCGGCGAGGATAAAAATCGCGGCGTACAGCGCGGGTTTACCCGGCGGTCGGCGTCTCGACGCCCAGGCGTAGCCAAACATCGAGCGCGCGGCGGTTCGATGATGGATGGATGGTTGGATGATTACCCGTCACCTCTCCCGTCGTCGCCCGACGAACCGATCGCGTTCCGGTCGCCCGCGACCGCGCGCCGGGGACGAGCGAGAAGGAGCGCGCGTCGCGTCGCGTCGCGGCGCGTCTTCACCCACGACGACCCTGTCGTCTCCTCTCGCCCGCGACGCGGTGATCCGGTGGAGTCCGTCGAAACGACACCGAGTCGCAGACTGGCGTCAGTCTGCGACGGATGACGTCGACGGATGACGGATGACGACGCGACGACGGACACCGTGGACGTCGTGGGTGAAGACGTGCGCGTGCGTCACCGCGACGGCGTTTCTGGTGCGTTACGCGTGCGCGTCGTCCGGTTGGTCCGATTCGGTTGACGACGCGCGCGAAGACGATGTTGAGGAAAACGCGCGACGCGATTCCCGACGACGAGGACGAGGGTCGTCGATACTGTGGCGACGGTGGAGTCGATGGGCGGTGTCCGTGGTGCTCGTGCCGCTGTCGACGTTATCCCGGAGAGCGGCGTCCGCGGATGCCGACGCTTACGTGGATCCTTCGTTGCCGATTTACGTCGTGGGAGCTACGTCGTCTCGAGCGTTGGAGAGGAAACTCGGGAAAGAGTTGTGGTTGTGGTTCATAGATGCCCTCGGGGTGTCTAAAGCGAGCGCCGGGCGGGCGCACATATCGCAGTTGTTGAGTCATCCCGATACGAAGCGGTCGATAGACGAGATGTTTGACGAGTTGGCGCGACGATACCCGACCAACAACCGACGAAAAGGCGGCGGCGACGGCGACGGCGACGGTGGCCAGTCTTCGTCTTCGCCGACATTGAGCGCAGAGGGACTGGTAGCATTTAGCGATGGTATACGCGGCTCGATACGCGGAATTTTAGAGAATCATAGACGCGCGGTGGAGATTGGAAGCGCGAGCGAGAGCGAACACGCGTTTCTCAGAGACAATTTCGAGCTCTTGTTTCCAGAGGAAGATCCGTTGGACAGGGAGGCATTTCACGCCCTGGCCAAACTCATCATGGTTCGGAGAATCATAAAAGCTCTCGTGCGAGACTTTGGTGGTCTGACGGCGATTCAGCGCGGTCTCTCGCAGCCGCTGGTGGTGGACGTCGTCGTCGTCCTCGATGGAGACGTCGTTTTTCGCGTCCACACCGTCGCGCCAAGGAGTGCCGCAGCCGCCGTTTCTGGTCAGCGTTTGGGAATCATCGCCGAAGATAAGTAAATAGTAGATAGTAATACCTTGACATCAGACCGCTTCAGCGCTCGTGCTTGTACAGTTGTGAAGACTTTTGAGCGTTTCCGCGTGAAAGATGTTTTCGAATGATGTGTAACGGTATGTACAAACAGTATAACAATATAGCCAACGACTTCAACCGTTTTTAGCGACTGAGTCGACGTCGTCGCGTCAGAGTCGAGACTCCCGACCGGTCTCGGGGTGCGGCTGGGCGACGCACGCAAACTCCCGCGCACGCACTCGCGACGGCGACGACAGCGACGGCGACGGCGACGGCGCCGACAAGGTTTGCAAACGGAACGTAGTCGGAACGGAACAGAACGCTGGGTGTTAAAAGGGGAGGAAAGTGGAACGCGCGGTGTGCGTCGTCGTATACGTCGTCGTAGAGTCGCGCGCGCCATGTCGCCGATGAAAGTTAAAACTAAACCAATGTCACGGTCTCGGAGTCTGGGAAACTTGAGCGGGAAGCCAAAGGTGGCGACGAACGTCACGGTGTTGGCGTTTACGAATCTCGGGTTGTTATCGTTCTTTCTCGGCGGGGTGTATTTCGTCATCGAAGGGTGGGATCAGACGGCGATCTGGTGTGTGATTGGATACGTGTCGTGTGGAGTGGCGCTCGCCGTGCCGTCGTTGACGTTTGCGAGCAGCGAGGAGGATGAGGAAGTTTTCATGGAGCCGGCGACGCCGGAGCACGACCGCATGGTGAAGGATGAAAGGAGCAGGCATTGGTGGCGGGTCGGGGCTGGCATCCTGAACGTCCTGGGGCTGTTGCTGGGGATTTTAGGCTCTCTGTTGTATTCTCCGGCGTTTATAGAGTTTTGGACGAATAGAAGTCAGAATGAGGAACAATTTGAACGCGTGACGGATCACGCCAACGTCATATGGGCAGTGTCGTTCATCCTCTTTCCGCTAGGCTCGGGACTGTTCCTACTCGATAGAAAGAAGACGTTGGACACTCGCGCAGAGTTGACAAACAGACCGAAACGGGGTTATTTTTCCCAAGAGTTGTATCTGTACACTTGGATTGAAATCGCCCTCACCATTTTTGCGGTTGGCGGACTGTTCTTCTGCTTTGATGACAATAGCGCATCGCTCGTGTTGGCGCTCGTGCTGTTCTTCATCGGTGGAGGAATCAAGGCGGGATTGATGTTTCACGAGCTCACGACGTTCTTTGGGGCGAGGTGCGACGAACCAAGGGACATGTATTCCCCGGATGAGAATTCGCGTCTAGTTGTGAGTTCAGATGCGTCGCCGCCCTTTGGAAGTGCCAGCGGTGATGACTTTACGTAAACTGATTACGCACAACTGATCACGCAAAACGATGTAGTAGCTTGTTAAATGTGTACGTTCTAGAATTAGGAAGAGCCACACGTGGCGCGTTGCTGTAATAAACAAGACACGCTTAGTAGTTCCTCTAAGATATGGTGTGCTGGAATTAAATGATGAATGGTCGGCTACTCTTCGTGCGCTCCGTCAGGACTTCGACACCGTCTGACGTGATCAGTAGTGTGTGCTCATACTGCGCGCTGCGGGCGCCGTTCGTCGTCACAGCCGTCCAGCCGTCGGGCCAATGTACCACTTTGTGCGACGACGACTCGTTGAACATGGGCTCGATTGTAAAAGTCATGCCCTCCTTCATGACACCCACCGCCTTGTTGCGAGCGTAGTGGGGCACATTCGGTGCGCAATGAAACAGCTGACCGATGCCGTGGCCACAAAAGTCCTTGACACTCGCGTAACCACCCCGCGAGGCTTCTTCGGCTATGATTTCGCCCAAATCTCTGAATCGACGACCCGGGCGGCAAAACGCGATCGCCTTCTCGAGCGCTTTACGCGTGCAATTCATGAGCTTTTCAGCTTCTACAGACTTTCCACTCTTCTTCCCGACGTAGTAGGTCTCGTTCAAATCCCCATGATATCCATTCAGACGAACAGTAATGTCAAGATTGATGACGTCGCCCTCGCGAAGCGGTCGAGCGTCTGGGATGCCGTGACACACAACCTCATTCACAGACGTGCACAACGATTTTGGGAACCCCATGTAATTCAGAGGCGATGGATACGCCCCGTTGCCGACCGTCACGGCGTGGCAAATGCGATCCAACTCCTCCGTGGTGACTCCCGGCTCTATCGCCCACGCGACTGTATCCATGACATGTCGCGCCAACGAGCACGCCTTGCGCATCGCATCTCGCGCCGCGTGCGTCTTTACCTCCACCGTGCTCTGATACCGAGAGTTGAATTCCTCGTCTGGCCAACCCGAAGTGGCGTAATCCGGCGGCGTCAACCCGCTAGGGTACGTTCGCTTTGGCGTCGTCTTGAAAGGTCGCAGAGAACCCGTCCAGGCGAAATTCGGCATCTTTTCCGATCTCGCGCTCCTCCTCGCCCCTGGATTTTGTACGTGATACGCCAACGCATCGTCAGCACTCGCCGTGACTTTCCACCAATCCATCGTCTTCTCCACGTCTTTGAGAGACCTCCATTTACCAGTCGCCGCCGCGTTCGCTCTCGCCTCGGCTTCTGCTTTCTCCTCCTCTGCCCCACTCGACGCCGTAGTCATCGCTCCGACGCCCACCTCCCTCGATTCCTCGTCGTCCGATCCCCACGACTCATCCGATCCGTAGCCATCCAATCCATCCGACTCGGACGCTTCCTCAGATCCCTCATCCTCGTCGTCGTCCGAGCCGCCCAAGTCCTCCTCGCGAAACGCGTGCTCCAACTGTCCTCGCACCTCCACCGACCCGCCCTTCACCGAGAACCGCACGTCTTCGTCTTCGAACACGTGCACGAAGCACACGCTTTCGCACTCCCCCGGGATCAATCTCGCGATTTCAAACGCCGGTCCGCCGTCCACGCGCACGCGCACGACGACGCGTCTCGCGCCGTCATCCGCTCGCAATAAAGTGACACTGGTACACTCGAACGAGCTTTCACACGCGCCGCCGAAGGATGCGTGGCGAAAGTACCGCGGCGCGCCCGGCTCGATCTTGAGGGCGATTGACATGCTGTCGACTGTTAACGCTGACGCTGACGACTGCGGTTTGGCGAGATTCGCTGCGCGTCGGTGTCTTTGGCTTCGCTCCGCAGCGTCTCAGCCGTCGGTTTCGCGGCGTCAAATTTCAACGAAAGCGATGGGGACGACATCAACAAGATTGTACTCTTTTCTACATTTCTACATTCTCTACACATTCCCTACGCGTTCGCCGCCCCTTCACCGCCGTTTTGTTTCCACATGGCCCACCGACTCAAGTTGTACGCTTGCACGTTCGCGTTCGCCGTGTGACACGCCAACAAAATGTAATTCCTCGGTTGAACCCTCCACGCGAACCGCATGAACAACCCAGAGTACACCACGAGCGCCCCCGTCATCGGTCCGCTAATCATGTGTTCCGGTTTAGACGTGTCCGCCAATCCCTACGAAACGCGAAATGAACGCACGATCTTCTTCGTCAGTCGCGCGTTCGCTTCGCTTTGGATAAACTCGGACGGGTTTCGCGTTCGACGAGAAACTTCCTCTCGAAAGTCCACGCGCGGGGCGAACCATCGATACCACCGCCCGAGATTCCGTCGACGCGGCACCGCGATCGCACTCGAATTCCCTTCTCGTTCGCGTCCGTCCTTCCGTTCGTCCTTCCGTTCGTCGGCGTCAGCCACCCGTCCTTCCACTCAACCCTCTCACCCGCAGACCCTCAATCAAAACCGACGCGCGCGTTGATCGACGGACGTACCGCGACCACGAACCCCCAATTCGCGACGGGACCCCAAAAGTGCGTCGTCTTCGGTCCCGTGGGTGAGTTTATGAACGCTCGGAGCGACATTCGGTGTTCGAGCGGCGTGCGTCTCGCAGTGCAGTTCGCGGATGCGAAGACGCAAACAACCAGAACCCTAAATCGACGGTTCATGAACCATAAAAACACAGAGGGACTACCTCTGAGTCTTCACAATGCGTCGCGAACCATGCGACCGCGTCGTCGATGGAGCGATAGGATCCGGGGAACCCCGCACGGGCGAACGAACGGGTGCGAAGTCGTCGCCTGGAGCTCGAGCGGGGATCTCGCGTGCGTCGGTGCGCGCGGTGGGGTGAGAATCGTCGTCGCAAAGGTGCGTTTGGTGATTTGGTTGACAGTTGGTTGCGCTTTTTGATTTTGACTCTTCTCGGTCGCGCCGCCGCCGGCGCTGCTGCGGGCGTCGACGACGATGGATAGACCGACTGACTGACGTACGACTGTTTTGTTCGATTTCCAGGGCGATGGCGATGTAGACGGGACTAGGACGAGCGAAGAAGAAGAAGAAGACGCCGAGAAGGAACGCGCGCGCGTCGAGTGCGCGACGCTGACGCGTTTGACTCGAAGAGACGCTGAAACGTCGACTTGGGGCATTCACGCGCGCAGGCGGGCGAAGAAGAGCGTGCGCCGGGTACAAGACGCGAGAACGGAGGATTGGGGAGAGGATTTAGAGCTCTTGGAGCGGGAGATTCGGTGTTTGGATTGGTCAAAGCCAGGTGCTTGTCGCGCGGGCGAGCGGTGCGCGCTCGCCGCGTGCGCCACGGATGGCGGAGTGGAGGTGTTCGCGCCGCCAGATTCGCCGATGGATGATTGCGATTGGCGGAAAGTGGCTGATATCGGCGCGGTGTGGGCGGATCGGTGCGCGACGAACGAGTATGCGGATGTTTCGATGGATGTCGAGAAGTACGCCGCGGACGCACCGGCGGCCGAGCGATTGGCAGATCAAACGCGACGCGCGGTGGATTTTACGACGGCGGCGCAAACGTCGTTGACGGATCAAACGGCGAAAAGCGGACCTGGAGGAGCGAGCTCGGCGGTGAAGGATGAAATCAAGCTCATGGATACGATTGATGACGACGTGCCGGCGGTGTACGGCGCGCTCGCGAGAGGCGCTCGAGTTGAAGTGTCGCTCGGCGCCGACACCGACTCGGCGCGGCGAGTGGGCGTCGTGGCGTCGGCGAGCTTTAACGCCATCGTCCGCGCGCGAATCGAGTACGACGACGGTACACCAGGAGAGTTTGTCGTGTGGCCGAACGAGCCGTGCGTCGCAGCAGACGGTGGTTTGATTACTGAAATGTTTGTTCCGCCTGAATCGAGCCTCGCCGTGCGTGGCGTTCGTTCGACGCAACTCGAGTGTCGCGTTCGTCCGGCGGCACCACCGTCGACGTCGAGGGATGCGTTGCGTGACGTAAAGCCTGGGGATTTCATAGACATTTTGTGTGGAGGCACGGTTTGGCGACCTGGACGAGTGGTGAAGATGATTGATGATGGAAGCGATGTCATCGTCGTTAAAACGAGTCAGTCTGGAGGCGAACGATCCGTTGCCGTTGCCGACTGTCGTCGACGAAACGTGTGGCTAGGCATTCAAAGCGGTTGGGGTCCGTATACGAGCGATGGCGTTGAATTGCCGATTGAAGAACCGCGAGCCGTCGACGTGGATATCGAAATGGTACCGGCTGAGAACACGAAACCGACGGGTGAGGAGGACTCCAATGCGTCGGCGACGACGACCGACGCCGCGGCGCCGCAATCAAACGAAGAGGCGAATAACCGTAAACGTCTCGCGGTGGAGGAGTTCATCTCTAGACGACAACTGGACCGACTGTACGGACGTCGAGAGCACATGCACCCGGGCGACATTGCGTTATGTGAGGAAATATTTGATGAACACGGATTGATCGGCACCGAACGCGTCGACGCGCGCAACAACATTCGGCAGCTTTTACGCAGGAACGACGACGACGAAGGTGCGGTCCCGTCGTCGAAACGCAAGAAACCCAGCGAACGGCACAGAATCGATGCGTACGACGACGCACTTCTAAAGAGAGCGGACTTGTTACACTTCATGTCGTGCGCATGGTCCGACCGAAGCGCGCGTGTCCTCGCGTGCGGCACGAAGAGTGGACACGTCGTCCTGTTCTCCATCGGGGACGACGACAAAGTCGACGTTTTGCACGCGCAAAAGTTGTCCGACGACGCATGGGTCACGACCCTCGCCTGGTGTGAGGATGTACTCTTTGCCGGATTGAGCGACGGGTCCGTCGTGCGAGCGCTCGCGAGCGACGGCTCGTTGTCTGAATTCCAACGCATCCATCCCGCCGACGGCGCTGCCGTGACGTGCATGTCCACGCGAGCATCCGCTTTGATTGCCGGTAAAGCAAACGGAGACGTCTTTGCGTATCAAATCGGTGACGACGACGTCGCATCGTCGTGTATCCGTCGTGTATCCTTCGAACCCATTTCCGGCGCGTGTTGGATTCGCGCGTCGGTGTCGTCGGCACCCGACCAACCGCTGTTGGCGTACGGGTTGAGCGGTGCCGGATACGTCCTCACCACGCTATTCCCGATTGCATCCGCCGATGCTCCGAATGCGAGCTTTTACGCCGCATCCACGACGAAGTCATCTTCCGACGAAATAAACACCGCCGCCGACGGTAAGGTTTCCGCGACTCGAACTGTCTGCGCATCTGTCGGTGCCGCCGTATGCCCCGCCGGCGACGTCGTCGTTCGATGCGACGCCTACGTCAGTCTCAACGCCCTTCAAAGCATGGATGGTTTCAAAGAGGCGAAATTCTGGCGAGGTGAGATTATCGCTGAATCCTTTGACGACGACGTCCGTTTAAATCGCAACCTAGCCTTTAGGAAGTAGTTAGTTAACTCGGCGACTCCGCGCTTCACACTCACCCATTTGCATCGCAGTGAATCAACACTTCAACCTGGCCTCTTGGAAAGTAGTTACAACTCGGCGACTCCGCGCTTCACTCACCCACTGCGTTGCATTTCGTTGAAGCCACACTTGACGACGACGACGACGACAAGAAAACCACCGACGAGTCCATGACGACTCGCGACGAGGATCACAACGACGACCACAGTTCTTCGCGTCGGTTCTTCGCCCCGGATAACTCCTTCTTACCGTCGACCGCGCTCGAAAATGCCGAGCGTGAAAAAGCGAAACTTCGAGAGAAGTGGAACGCGACGACGATAGCAGCAGAGCCGTCGTCGCAAAAGCGAGCGCCGACGACGCTGGTGATCGTCACCTCTGGGGGCACGACAGCGCCGTTGGAACGCGCGCAAGTGCGATGCGTGGATAATTTTAGTTCGGGCACGCGAGGGGCGAGGTTGGTAGAAGAGTTTTTGGACGACGAAGCGTGCGAGTGCGTCATGTTGCAGAGGGAAGGGTCGTGCGCGCCGCACGAACGCATGGTGGTGGAGAGCGTGGCGATGACGTCGTCATGTGATGGGTACGCGCGGGTCGGTCGCGCACCGAATGGTTTGGATGCGTTCGAGTTGGTGGAGACTGAAGGGTCTTCGGAACCGACGGTTCGGGAGGAGCAACGCGACGTCGTGGTCGAGGCGCTGAAACGACGACGGGAAGAGCGGGAAAGGTTGACGGTGATCAAATTTAAAACGTTATACGAGTATTTAGCGTTGCTCAAGGCGACGTGCGAGGCGGTCGGGGAAGAGGCGGAGAAACGCGGCGGTATCGCCGTCGTCGTGCTCGCCGCCGCCGTGAGCGATTTCTACGTCCCATGGCGCGATTTACCCGAACACAAGATCCAGAGCTCGGAACACAGCGCCAATGGGCTCGAGCTCAAGCTTTCACCGGTGCCGAAAATGCTCGGTATGATCAAGCGCGAGTGGTGCCCGAACGCCTTTGCCGTCGGGTTTAAATTGGAGACCGACGCCAATCTTCTCGCCGACAAGGCGCGTCGGTCCCTCCAAAAATACAACCTCGACGCCGTCGTCGCCAACGAGCTCACCACTCGGTACAAACAAGTCAAAGTCTTCACCTCTGACGGTCAATCTCGCGGTCTCTTTGCCCCGGATCCCCCTTCCCGCGGTCCCCCGGGTGGTCTCGGTTTCGGCCCCGACTCGCTCGACGGCCAAATCGTCCGCTCGCTTCTTCGCGTCGCTCGCGCGTCCGCGCATCCACCCCGGCATTCGTGAGGTGGTTAGGTAGAGAGAATTCATAGCATCATTGTATCATCACAATCGCATTCGTACCGTTACCCAAATTCGCGTCGTTTGTGACGAAACCATGACTGCGACGGTCAGAGCGTCGCGAGGGACTCAAACTCTGCAGAGGAGCGCTTTAAACCTCACTCGCTGACTTTTAAAAACCATGACGGCGATGGACGTCGACGCCCCGAAAGGGGAGGCGAAGGATGAGCAAACGACGACGACGACGACTGTGATCGTCGAGGACGTTCCGCACGCGGTAAGTATGCGTATACTTCCGGCTTCGACGACGACGCGAATGGCTGGATGATCTCGTTCTAGTTTTGGATTAACGACCCGACGAAAACGAAAACGAACGACTGACGAACGGACGGATGACGACGATGACGCGATGCGTAGTTGGCGAGATGCGTGGTAAACGTGGAGAAGAGCGTGCGGGCCAAGGGTGAAGTGCGATTCGTGGCGCGAGCGTTGAGAGAGGTGCGTTTGATTTAATTTTGTTTTTGTCGACGGACGCGTTCCCCCGCGTTTTTTCTTTGGACAAAGGTGTATTTGCTCGATCGCGTGGGTCGGGTTGGTGGTGTGAAATGAACGATCGACTGATATTGAATTTTCTTTTGTTGATTGCCGTAGACGGCGGTGAGACGGCGGGAGTTTACCGGCGAGAGTTTAGCGGCTTTTGTGCGAGCGGTTTTGCCAGAGGAAAGCGAAGCGAGAGCGTCGCTGTTGAGCAGATGCGGTGCGAGCGCAAAGAGCGCCGGTGGGGAGACGGATGTGAGCGATATCAAATCATGTGCCCTTCCCGAGGCTGAGGTGTACGCGTACTTGGTGGTTTTGATGTTTTTGATTGATGCGGAACGCGGGGAGGAGGCGTGCGCGTGCGCGACAGAGGCGGTTGATAGAATCAGACAGTTTAACCGGCGAACGATGGATTCGCTCGCCGCAAGGGTTTACTTTTATTACTCGCTCTCGTTTGAGCGATTCGGTGCGCTGGAGAATGCGCGGGCGACGCTCTTGGCTTTGTACAGAACCTCGGCGTTGCGTTTCGACGAGATTGGTCAGGAAACCTTGGTCAACCTTTTGTTGCGCAACTACTTGCACTACAATCTGTACGACCAAGCGGAAAAGTTCCGCTCGCGGGTGACGCTGCCGCAATCGAGATCTATTCAGCAGCAGTGTAGGTACTCGTACTACCTCGGTCGCATCCGGGCCGTGCAGCTCGAGTACACCGAGGCGAAGGAGTGTTTGACGCAGGCGTACCAAAAGGCGCCGACTTCAGCCAAGGCGTTTCGTCTCGAGATTCTCAAGTGGATCACCATCGTGCGCATGCTCATTGGCGAGATTCCCGAACGCAAGGAACTCACGCAGCCGGAGATGCGAGTGCAGTTGGAGCCATACTTTGAGTTGGTGCAGGCGGTGCGCATGGGGGATTTGGCGGCGTTCGCATCCGCGACGGAGAAGCATAGCGTCGTCTTCGGCACCGATAAGCTAAAGAACTTGATAACGCGATTGAGAGCCAACGTCATCCGCACTGGTCTCACGCGCATCAACACGGCGTACTCCAAAATTGCGCTCTCCGACGTTGCGGAGAAGCTTGGTTTGCCCAGCGTCGAAGATGCCGAATCCGTCGTCGCCAAGGCGATTCGAGACGGCAACGTCGATGCCGTGATCGACCACGCGGCGGGTGTCATGTATAGCAAGGAAACAACGGACATTTACAGCACGCAGGAACCGCAGAACGCGTTCCACGTGCGCATCGCCTTCTGTCTGGATACGCACAACGAAGCCGTGCGAGCGATGCGTTATCCTCCAAAGGACAAACCCAAGGCGGCGGATTCCATTTCGGGACCCCGAGGCGTGGAGAACGACGCTTCCGGATTGGATCTCGGCGATTTGATGGACGACGACGACGATGACTTCTTCTAGATTTACTAACAGTTTGATGACAACAACTTTTCGGTTCGATTACTTTTTCCTCCCCTTTTTACCCTTCGCCTTCTTCTCAGCCTTCTTCCCCGCCCCCGGCCCGGGTCCACCCGCCGCGCTCACCTGTTTCAAATACTCCTCAAACACCCGATGCTGCGTCATGTACTTTGGGTTCGTCCCCGGTTTCCCATCCTCTGTTCTATCGGGGTGTTTCTTCACAAACGCCGCGATGGCCTTTAAAACCTTTCCTCGCGAGTCGTACTCCTTCTTCACAAACGTCCCATCGGCGTTCTTCCAATCGATCCTCAACCGACCTCGACACCAAAAATCCCTCGAGTACGCCTTATCCTCAATCTCACACGGCAACCCGAGCCCGCGCTCGACGGCGTCGCGCAGTTCCAACACGTGCGGGTGCTCCACCGCATCAGCCTTGGCGATCCTTCGTCCCTGCGCCGTCGTTCGCGTCGAGTCGATGTACGGCGGGTAGACGATGATTCGTTCGTCGTGTTTCCATATCATGGGCGCCGACGCGCCGGGCGCGGAGCGCGGCGCCGTGAGAGGCGGCAACCCCTCGACCATTCTGCGTTGCGTCGATCAGTGCCGACGAAGTCGAGGTCTCGCGCATCTTATGCTTCATTCGTCGCCGGCGCCGACGCCGACGATGACGCCGACATGACGACGCCGACGAAGGGCGCCGACGGTGGTCGGCGCGACGCGAGGGATGACCTCGTCGCGGGCGTCATCGCGGGCGCGGCGTGTACGCTCGCGGGACATCCGTTTGATTCGATTAAAGTGTATCAACAAGTGATGCGAACACCGATGACGATGTTAGATGCGACGACGCGCGTGGTGCGCTCGAGAGGGGTTTTCGGCGGGCTGTACGCTGGCGTCGCGGCGCCCATGATCGGGGCGAGCTTGGAGACGGGGATGAATTACGCGTGTTATCACGCGGTGAGGGAGAGAGCGACGTCGGCGCTCGCGGGCGCGGGCGCGTCGACCTCGTACTCCGAAGGCGGCGTGTCGGCGTCGATGAGCGTTCGTTTAGGCGCGTCGGCGTTCGCGGGCGGCGTCGCGGGGGCGTTGATGACGACGGTGCTCACGCCGTTCGAGCTCGTCAAGTGTCGAGCGCAGGCGGGTCGCGGAGGGACGCTCGCCGCGGCGGCTGAGGTGTATCGAGAACGCGGCGTTCGAGGGTACTTTCGCGGGTTCACGCACACGCTCTTTCGCGAAGTCCCGTCCGGAATGGTATATTTCGTCTCGTACGAAACCTTACAAACGCTCGCGCGATCGGCGCGCGCATCACGCGTCGTCATCGACGGCGACGACTCCGACGGTGACTCTGTCGACGGATTTTCATCCACCGACTCCTCCTCCGCCGCTTTAACCAAAGCCGCCACCGCCATCACCTGCGGAGGCATCGCCGGGGTCATCACCTGGTTCACCATCCTCCCTTTCGACGTCGTGAAAACCCTACACCAGTGCGCGCGCCCCGGGTCGTCTCACGACGCGTCTCCTTTCGTCCTCCTTCGACGAGTCGTCGCCGAACGCGGTTTCGGCGGTCTCTACCGCGGCGCCGCGCCTTTACTCGCCCGCGCGTTCCCGGCCAACGCCGCCCAGTGGCTCGCGTGGGAGTACGCGTCGAGCGCGCTCGGCGAGAGGCGTCGCCGCCGTTCGGTCGACGACGACGGGCGGTCTAGTCTAGTCGGTTAAGTTGTATTGTAATCCAAAAGACATTCCATATCCCAGTAGAGGTAGAAATCACCAATGTGACGAGTCATGAATCAAGAAATACCCCATCCTAGGGTTTAGGGTTTGGCCAAAACCGACGTCAGGGGAACGAGAACGAAACGAAACGTCACACCGACGACGACGACGATTACGACGACGACGACGACGACGATGACGCCGCGAACGCCTGAACCGC
>Ga0255781_10002826_pt1 | contig 13702 bp, 5 predicted proteins | sample 101ome_21_FD_179979 | JGI IMG/M metagenome (GOLD analysis project Ga0255781, IMG submission 179979) | Coastal salt marsh microbial communities from the Groves Creek Marsh, Skidaway Island, Georgia - 101413BT metaG (version 2) | ecosystem: Environmental > Aquatic > Marine > Intertidal zone > Salt...
CGGTTCTTCATGGACTGGAGGAGAAAAGCGAAGTACAATTATTAACGTAACCATGCCGCAAGGTATCACTGGTGGAGCGGGATAATGGCAGCAGAAGCAGAACAAATTGAAGAGTTAACCGTTCCCGACGGTGGTATTGGCAACTTCGTCATGGATGATGACGAACTCGAAGCGGCATACGGCGACGATGACGACGGCGTAGAAGAATACGGCGATGAGGGTATTGCCCAGTTCCCTGCTCTGACAAAGAAAATGGCAGCAATGGGCCGCGAAGGTGACGATACTATTGCTCACGTTCAAACGGGTGAGCTTGTTATTCCTGCCGACTTCTTTAAAGACGATCCTGAATTTAAAGAAGCAATCTTTCAAAAACTACGTGAAGCGGGCGTCGAGGACCCCGAACGTTACGTTGTTGGCTCGGATGCAAACAGCATTAACCCTGAAACAGGCGCTCCCGAATTTTTTAAGTTTATAAGAAAGATTTTTAAGAAAGTTGGTAATGCCGTAAAGAAAATCGTTAAGTCGGTCGTTAAAGTGGTCAAGAAGGTTGCCCCCATTATCCTTCCTATCGCTTTGTCGTTCACGCCTCTCGGTGCTGTTTACGGTGCGGCTCTTGGTTCAGGCATTGGTACACTTATCCAAGGCGGCTCTATCAAGGATGCTCTGAAGTCAGCATTGGTGGCAGGCGCAACTGGCGCAGTCTTTAAAGGCTTTACGGGTCCAGATACCTTTATGAACAACGTAAAAGATGCTGTCGCTCAACCGTTTGCTCGATTTGGTCAGACGGTATCTGGCGCACAGACTTCGTTGCAAAACATCTTTGGTGGTGAAGCTGCAAGAGCAGCAAATGTTGGCAAGCAGACTTTCTTTAGTGAATTTGTTCCACAAGCAGCTTCTGGAGTTGCAGGTGGCGCTGAAAATGTTCGTGTTTCAACTAGAGATGTTCCTTCTGATGTAATTGACGACGCTGTAACGTCGCAAACTCCTGCACAGACCTCTGCGACAGAGGCTCTTAGAAGCGCGGATACCGCAGTAGCGCGTTTGAACAACACAGGAAGTCCAGTAGATGTAACATTGACCACCGGTCAAACAGCTACAATACCTTCTGGCGGACAAATTCCAGCGGGTGCGACAGTAAATCCAACAACAGCTCCTACAGTGCCGACTTACGAACCTCCTAGCTTTACACAAAGTATTCGAAACGCACTTACTCCGGGCGACGACATCAGCTTTACACAAGGCATGAAAGATGCGTTCTTCCCAGCGGGTCCAACGGCAGATCAAGTTGCCGCTGCGCAAGCAAATACAGCAAGAACAACCTTTGGTCAGCAAATTTCACAAGGCATCGATCCCTCTCTTGCCACACAGGTTGCTGCAAAAGCCGCGGAGGGTGTAACAGCCTCGTCTCTTGGACCGGGCTTCTTGCGCACATATGCACCATTGGCAACCGCGGGTCTAACCGCAGCGACCGCCGCAGGCGCATTTGAGCCAATTCCAGCCGAAGAGATAGGAATTGTAGAACGTGATGACGATGGAAACGTTATTACGGGTGAAGATTTGGTAGCGGCTGATCCAAGCAAGTACCTAGTCGGCGATCTAGGCAGCGTGGTTCTTGATCCAAACACTGGTGAATACGTGCCTCGTGACAGCTATTCAGTAGGGGCACTTAATGATTTAACGATCAGAGCGCCAAACTACGATACTTACAACGTGCCAACACAATTTACTTACAATCCTAACCAATACTTCCTTCAAGGTAGTACACCGGGCGGTCCGTTTGCACGGCCTGTTCAGTATGCTGCGGAAGGTGGCGAGATTTTCCCGCGCCGCAATGGCGGCATCATGCCCAATGAGGGTATTCCGGGGCAGGACAGTGTCCGCGCAATGCTCATGCCGGGTGAGTTTGTCATGACGACAGACGCAGTACGTGGCTTGGGGAACGGAAACCTAAACAACGGCATCCAGAACATGTACTCGGTCATGCGTAATCTGGAAAGCCGCGGGAGGGCCATGGCTTAATGTCTGAAGTTACCGAACAGATAGTCCGCGAAGCCCCGGATATTGAAGCCTATAAAATTGGCCTCTTACAATCCGCGAAGGCACTAGCAGACCAAGGCATAACCATTCCGCCACAACTCGTGGCGGATATGTCGCAATTGCAGGTCACTGCGGGCGAACTCGCAGCGGCAGGGGTTGGTGGATACCAACCATACTTACAAGAAGCAGGATATACGCTAGGGGATGCCCAAACTGCTCTTGGCGGTGTTATGGCAGGGGCGGTTCCTTACCAGACCGCGGCCCTCGGAGCCATGGAAACGGGCATTCAAAACATTCCGGGTCAGGTTACTGCCGCACAAGAAGGTATTGCAGCTAATTTAGGCTACGGTGCGCAGGGTGTAGAAACCGCAACAGGTGCTATGTCAGGCGCGGCCCAAGGCGCACGGGACATTGCCGCTCAGTCTATGGCAGATCAGCTTCGCGCATACGATCAAATACCCGGACAAGTCACTGAAGCGCAGACCGGCATGGGTCTTGCCGCGGGCATCGGACAACAAGTCGCGGACCGCGCAGCTCTTGGCGGAGCTGGTGTTGGCGAAACTCTTGCGGGTCAGCTTGGAACGGCTACCGAAGGCGCACGTACATACGGTGCGATGGGCCAAGGCGCGTTAGAATCGCAGCAATTAGCACAACAGAACTTACTACAAGCGTCAGATCAAGCGCGACTACAGGCTCTTGCGGGTCAGCAAGGTTTGACAGGCAGCGCCGCGGGTGTTGCTGAATCTCTACGTCAGGCTGGCGCTTTAGGCACAGGTGCCGCATTAGAGGGCATTGCAGGTCTATCCGGCACAACTGAACGCTTCGATCCGGGTCAAATTAGCCCATTTATGAGTGCTTATGAAGATGCCGCAGTGCAGCAAGCCCTTCAGGACATCCAACGCGCTGGAGATATCCAGCAACAACAGGTTGGAGCGCAAGCGGTTGGCGCAGGCGCATTTGGCGGTTCTCGCCAAGCCGTAGCGGAACAGGAATTAGGCCGTAACATCCTTGAACAGCAAGGAAGGACGGCAGCGCAGATGCGTCAGGCTGGCTTTGAAAGCGCCGCGCAACGCGCACAACAAGCTTATGAAACCCAACAAGCGCGTGGTCAGCAAGCGGCACAGCTTACTGGGGCACTTGGCGCTCAAGGCGCACAATCTGCCTTGCAGGCGGCACAAGCCGAAGGTCAGATGGGTATGACTGCGGCGCAGCAAGCCGCTCAATTAGGTTTGTCTGCGGAGCAAATAGCGCAGCAAGGTGCAGCGCAGCTTGGTCAGCAAGGCATTCAGGCGGCACAGGTTGCTGGTCAGCTTGGGTTATCTGGTGAGCAGATGGCTGCCGCAAATGCGCAGGCTTTGGCACAAACTGGCATGAATATTCAGCAATTGGCGGCCTCTACAGGCATGAATGCCGCTCAATTAGCGGGTCAGTTAGCGGGTCAATCCGGTCAGTTGGGTCTTCAGGGCGCACAAACACAGGCTCAGATTGCAGGTCAGGCCGGTCAAATGGGCATCGGTGCCGAACAATTGGCTGGACAGCTTGGTTTGCAAGCGGGTCAGTTGGGTCAGGCGCAAGCCGGACTTGGCGTACAAGGCTCACAAGCCGCGGGCCAACTTGGTTTGGCGGGTCAGGAAGCTCTTGGTCGTTTGGGCCAAGGTATTGGCGGTCTTGGCGCACAATACGGTCAGCTTGGTCTGGCACAAGGCGAGGCGCTTGGTACGCTTGGTCTACGTCAAGCATCGCTTGGCGAACTTGGGCAGCAAATGGGTCAGCGCGAGCAAGGGTTCTTGTTCGATCTGGGCAAACAGCAACAAGCTCAACAGCAAGCAACTCTGGAGGCACAACGCCAGACACAGTTGCAGCAACTTTACGAACCATATCAACGTGTGGGTTTCTTGTCAGATATTTATAAAGGCGCTCCATCGTCTCAACAAAGTATTACTGGCACCACTGCACCAACAGCATCGCCTGCCCAGCAAATCTTGGGTCTTGGCATAGCAGGTCTGTCGGCTTACGGCGGCGCACAGAAAGCGGGGTTATTTTAATGAATAGAGGCGTAATGGATCGACAAATGTTCGCCAATGGTGGACAAGTACGTCGGATGCAAACGGGAGGTGATCCAATGATGGCACCACCAGCTCCACAAGGCGGTATGGGTATGCCCCCATCCCCTTCTGCGGCAGGTCTTCCTGTTCCGCAGGATATGCCGATGGATGCCGCCGCAGCGGGCGCAATGCAACAAGGGATAGACCCCGCGGTCCTCGAATCAATGCTCCAGCAAGCCGCTGGTTCTTTTGGTAATTTGGATGCAGCGGCGGAAACCGAAGATTACGAACAGATCATCAACACGATCCGAGGCGATCAGGCACCTCTACAAGAGAGACGCCAAGAGCTTGCTGGGATTGTCGGGGACGCCGATGCGGCACAAACCCCAGAGTCGGTTCTAACTTTGGTTCAGCCAATCATGCAGGTAGCCTTGGTCGATCAAGGCATCGGCAGCGTGGCACCCGAAGCGATGAATACGCCAGTACAAGGCGACATGGCAGGCGGGATCATGTCCACGGTCAATATGCCACAAGAAGAAATGATGCCGGGTCAAGGAGGCCCAGCACCTGTAAATTTTAACCAAGGCGGCGCGGTTCAGTATATGCAACCGGGCGGCGTCGCCCTGCCTAACGCACGTCAGCAAGAACTCTTTGAGCAGCAACGCGCTTTGTACGGACAGCTCTTCAATCCAACGGACCGCGCTGCGGACCTCGAAGAGCAACGTAGTCTTACTCAAGCCCAAATGCTGTTCGACATTGCTCAAGGCGGCCTAGCGTTTGCGTCTCCGGGTCAACCGGGTGAATCCCCAGCGCAGCGTTTGGCATCAGCCTTTACACCTGTTCTTGGTAATATCGGGGCGCGGGCTGGCGAGTTTGGTAAATTTAAGCAAGCTCAAAAAGCAGAACAACGTCAGCTTGATTTAGCGGCACTACAAGGCGCACAAAGCCTGTATTCTGCCGAGCGTCAGGCCGAACTAGCTGCCGGAGCGAAGGATATCGGTGATATCTACTCTGTTGCCGTTACGGAAACAGTAGATGGTACGCCTGTAACCAGAAGCCTTGGCACACGGCCCTTGACCCGTAATCAGCTAGAAGAGCTTTACAGCACATATGGCGAAGAAAACGTAACTATTCGCGCAATTCCGTCAACTTCGGCAACTCCGCAAAAGGCGGAGAATTTCCAGATGCCAGACGGTAGCACACGAACCGCGATCCCCGGAACACAAGCATATATGGACATTATCGCAGCGGGCGGAAACGCCATGGGTGATGTCAGCGCAACGCCGCAAAGTGCAGAAAACTTTGTACTAGCGGACGGTAGTCAAACAGCCGCGGTTCCCGGTACTGCTTATTATGACAATGTCTTGAGAGCGGGTGGCTTGCGTCTAAGCAGCATGAGTGCGGATCAGCTAACACGCATGGGTACAGATCGTGAGCAGGTAACGCTTACAATGGATGTAACCATCGGTAACCGCACATATCGCGCAGGTTCTTCACCGAACTTGACCACAATGGAACGTAATTCAATCGCTAATAATTATGGCGCAGATGCTTACACCGCATATACTGCTCCGATTAGTGACCGCGATTACTTCAACCGCTTTGGTATGGACGAGGCAACCTTTAACAGTCTGGATGATACCCAGAAACAATACTTGCAGGGTCTTCCTGTCCTTACGGACCGCGATTACTTTGGCAAGTTTGGTATGGACCGTAACGCCTTTGAAGCCTTGGAGCTTGAAGATCGTCAGGTTCTGCTTGGTATTGACCCAGATTATCGCTTTGAAACGCTTCAAGGTGATGATGGCAGCGTTTCAATCGTTCGTATTAACGAGCGCACTGGCGAAACCATGAATATCTTGGATCGTGACGTCTCTGTCACGCCGTCATACTTCCGCGTCACGATGCCAAATGCTCAAGGTCAGCCGATTACACGTGTTGTGGACATCAAAACACCTGAAGGGCAGGCTGTTGTGGCAGATGTTAACCGTCTTAACTCTGCAACGCCGGGTACAGCCACAATGTTCCGTCTTGGTACAGAAGATATCACACCTCGTGGCTTTTATGTTCCAGCGGGTGAAGGTTACGAAAGCGGCGTCTACACAAGTTATGACGGCGGTCGGACCTTTACAGATACCAACGGTGTTCAACACGCTATTCCGTCAAACGGCTTTGAGGTGTCTAACACTATTGCTTACGAAGTTAACCGCAACGCTCGCGTTACAGCGGGTGCGCAAGAAGCCTTGGATGCAATGGAAAGCGACCTTGTTGGCGGCATGACAGATGCTGAAGGCAACCCACTGAGCCAAGAAACAAAGGCAAACGTCCGCGACGCACTGCGTCAAGCACGTTTGGGTACTGGTTTCTGGTCCAAGGTGTATGCGGGTATCGACGGTCTTGTCGGTGGTACGATTGCTCCGCAATATTTCAGCGAAATGTTCCGCGATACTCAGGATGCACGTCAGTACATCGAAATGGTTCGAGTATTCGGTCGTTCGGCTCTATCTGCATCGCCTCGTTTTGCGGTCGCAGATTTGGAAACAACCGCACAGTTGTTCCCAGACGAACGCGCCTTCTTCCGCAACCCAGAAACGGAAGCTCGCAAACTTACTCGTTTGGCAGAAGAGCTGCGCACAGAAAAAGCGCGTATTCTTACACTTCGTGCAAGCGGTACGCCTATCGACAGTGCGCTTAATAGCACTCTTAGCCAGAAATTGTTTGAAATCGAACGCTTGGAAGGTCTGCTTGGCCCAATCCTAACACTCTCAACAACTGCAAATGCAGCAGATTTGGAAAGAGCGCAGGAAATCATGAACCGAGCGACTGGACAGGGGAACTAATAGATGGCTGATGAAAACACTCCAGACAACACAGTCCCCGCTACTGACGAACTCTTTATACCCCGAGCAACTTTTGGTCGGGACGAGTTCCAAGAGGTAGTAGATGTTCTAAGAACAGAGGGCGACCCCGTACCGGGGTTTGCCCGTATGCTTACCAACACACTTTCACGCGATGCTCGCATTCAAGATCGTGGTGGTAATTACCTAAATTATGACGCTTTGCGTACTGGAGACGCGGGTGTTTTACGTGATCTAGGCATTGAACAGGGCCGCGGTCTTACAGACGCTCAAATCATCTCTTTATTTGCCCGTGACGCCGAAGGGCGTCCGATCCAAGAAGGAGGCGGGTTCTGGGAAGGTTTTGCGCGTGAAGTAGCTCCTGCCGGAGGTGCCGCTACCGGTTTTTATGCAGGTATGAAAGCAGGTAACCTTGCCGTTGCAGGCGTTCCTCCTGTCACACCATGGACTGCCGCAGTTCGAATTGGTGTTCCTATTATAACCGGTGTTGGAGGCGCAATCTTTGGTGATTGGGCAACCCGCACTGCACAAGAGGCGCTTGTTGGCCCAGAACCGACGTTTGTTCCGGGCACCGCCGCAGCGTTTGAGTCCGGTAAATCAACCATGGGTGCCTTGGCTTTCTTGCCAATGCCGTTTCTTATCGGAAACAAAGTAAACCTTGGCGCACGGGCCGTATTGGACAATCTGGCAGCCGATGTGGTCGCACCGCGGTCCACGCGTCTTGTCCGCGGTATTGAAAGCAGCCTTGAGCGTGTTGGAGGTGTTGCGAGAGGGCAACAAGGGGCGCTGGCGCAAACAGGTCTTGTTGGTGCGGAACTAACATCCGTCGTTGGAACAGGTGGCTTAGCTTATGGTGCCGAAGAGGTCGCTCCGGGCGACCCTTATGTGCGTTTTGGTGCAGAGTTAGTAGGCGGTGTTGGCGGCGGTTTGGTTGGCGATGCTGCTTTCCAACGTGTGCCACAAGCTATCCGCTTGGCAAAAGACGGTATTGTTAACTTAATTAGACGTTATCGCTCAAATAATGCTGCAAACGCACAGGGCGCGTTAACAGACGCTCAGATGGCAGATGCTGCCGATTACTTGCTGACGCAGTTAGAAGCCAACGGTGAAGACCCTCAAGCGGTCATTGATTTGCTTACTTCTGACGATTTTGCTCAGTTCTTAGTTGATGAAACGGGTAATCCTATCCAGCTTAGTGCCGCAGAGCTTACAGGCAGCCCCACATTGCTGCGTTTGCAGATGGAGCGCGGCACACAAGGCGGAACAGGGACTGGTCAATCTAACCAGCAAAAAGCTGTTGATGCGCTGCGTCGCGGCATTCTGTTTATGTATGCCAACGGCGACCGTCAGGCGCTTGGTGAGCTGGCGAATGTACAAACAGCTCTTTGGGACGCTGAACTTACAGGTCAAATTCAAGCTGCAACCAACCGTTTGCAAGAAAACATGCGAACAGTGGGCGCAGACGCCGATAACCTTGAAAGTGCAGAACGTCTGATCGAAGTTTTGAGTGCGCAGCAAAGAGCAATGCGTACACAAGAGCGTTCGTTGTGGAAACAAATTCCACAAAATATAGAAATTGACGAGTTCATCGATCTAAACGGCAACGCTTCAGATACGCCGAACTTCATCCGTGAGTGGATGAATTTGATGCCAGATGAAAGTATGCCAGAAGCGCGTAATCCTATTTTACGTGTTCCAGAGCTACGTGACATTGACGATTTTGTGCGCCGTAAAGGACAAGAACTTGGTCTTCCCGGCTTTGGTGGTGATGGTGACGGCGCAGGAGCCGTTCTACCAGAGCAAACTCGCTTTGATGCAGCCTTCTTGAAGATTGACGGAACCACTTTTGGCGACCGCTTCAATACTTTGATGGAAAGTCTTAAAACTGACCAGTTCGATAGTAGCACAGAAGAAATTGTGCGTCGTTTGCGTCAGGAAGCAAGCTCAAACCGCGGTCGTTTGTCCACGCCGCGTAGCCGTGATTATGCCAACGCTCTGGATCGTCAGGCTGAACTGCTTATTGCACAGACACAACAGCCCGCGATGGACGGAACACCCGCTCCAACAGGCGGTTTAAATGCAGCCGAAATCTTTGCAATGCGTAACACTGCTCTGCAAGCGGGTCGTGAACTATCAGCGGCGGGTCGTCAGGATAAAGCGCGGATTGCATACGAGTTTGCCGAAGCATTGCTCGCGGACCTCGACTCTTTCCCAGAAGGTGCCAACGCGGCATACGACAATGCTCGTGCATACAGCCGAGCGTATAACGACGTGTTTACACGCATGTATGCAGGCGACATTCTTGGTACACGCAAAACAGGGGCACCCGCGGTTCCTGTAGGGGTGCTTGCAAACCGTATGTTCTCTGGTGACGCAGGTTATCTGCGAGCGCAACAGCTAGATATGATTGGTCAGGCGCAGTTTGGTACTGCTTTGACAACCTTACTTAGCGAAGGCGACCGCCCAGCGGGACAGGCACTGCTTGAAGCTGCAACAGGCGCAGGCGTTATTGACCCTCAAACGCGCATGATTGACCGCCAAGCGTTTAATTCTTGGTTTGATGACAATTCGACAGCAATCGACGCAATCCCGGGGCTTCGTGAAAACCTAACGGAAATGATTACCGCAAATGCGGACATTCGTGGTGCTTCAGAGATGCTGCTCCGCTCTGCACGGCAAGCGGCTCTTGATCCAGAAAGCAAAACTCTGAATGTAGACGCTCTGCGTCGTTGGATGTCCCGTCCAGACAATGCCCGTTTATTGGATGCAATGCCTGCACTCAAGATGGACTTGGAAAACATTGGCACCGCCCGTCAGCTTCTGACAAGAACAACAGAAGAAGCGGGTCAGATGGACGCCACCCGTCGTCGTGGCATCCTAAGTTTGTATGAATTACTGCCAGACAAGACAATGAACCCTGCAACGCAGGTTTCTCGTGCTATCTCGCTAACAAACGAGCGTCCATTTGCTGATCTAAACGACCTTTGGGCTTATGTAGACAATATGGGCGACGAAGGTTTCTCTGTCACAAGCGGTCCCCTTGCAGGTCAGACTTTCAGCAAACAAGAGCTGATTAACGGGTTCCGTCGCTCCATTATGGACAGCGTCTTTAACCGCGCTGGTGAAAACGGCCCGATATTCGATATTGAGTCCGCTTATCGCACCATGTTTGAGCCTCATCCTAACTCGCCAAACGATGTTGTTTTGGCAGACTGGATGGTTGAACGCGGTATTATGAGTGAGGGCGACATTGCCCGTACACGTCGTTTGCTAGGCCGCATGGCGCAAATCCAAGCCTTCTCTGCTCGTGCAAAACCCGGCGAAATTGAAGAGTTTGCACAACAGGTCGGCCCACTATTTATGTTGGCAACACGTATCTCAGGTTCTGAGCTTGGTGCGTTAGGTCAACGCGCGATGAGCGGCAGTACACAAAGCTTGATTGCTCGCCAAGCGGGTTCGCAGTTTGCGCAAAACGTCGTAAACCAGTACCTGTCAGAGCTACCTGCTTCGCTGCGGATGGATGTTATCACTACAATCGTTGAAGACCCGCAGCTTCTTGCAACGGTCTTGCGCCGTGGTGCAGATGAAGCGGAACAGCAACGTATTGGTCAGGCTCTAATCCAAGGATTAATCGATAACGGCATTATGAGTTCAATTCGCCGCACAGTGCCTGCCGTACAAAACTTAATGGAGCAAGAGGTGCCCGGTAGCGGTGCGCCTCCCGAAAGGCTACCGGTTCCCGAACCAGCGCCCACGGTTCCTGCTTTACCCGATAGTTCCCAGCAAGGGTCACTACTTCCACCAGCCCGACTTCCCACTCAGGGCGGTGGAGCTGCAACCAGTCCCGTCCAACAGGCTTCTGCGGCCCCACAAAGGCCACCCATACAGTCTTCAGGGCCAGTGGATAGGGCTCGGTTCGCGGCTTTATTTCCGGAGGACAGAGAACTCCTTGGTATCGGCAGCTTAATGAGGGGTTAAATGTCTATTATTCAATACGCATCACCTGAAGCGCGGTACTACAAATACGACCGGAATATCATGGAAGACTATGATAACCGGATTAACATCTACAATAAGGCGTTGGGAGAATACCAGACGCAAGCAGGCGAATACCAATCAAAGGTGGACGCCCATAACGCTTTGGTAAACCAATATAACGCTGATTTGGAAGCGTGGCGCGAGAAAGCTAATGCGTACAACGACGCCATTGCTGCTTGGAACCAGACTGACCGCACGACGCCCTACGATCAATATTCAGGATATGCCCCATCTCCCGGCGAATGGGTTGGAACCGCGCCTGTTTTTGAGGGCGGATCAGCCCCAGTTGCTCCAGAAGACCCCGGTTTTAGCCAAGGCGACGTGGATGCGTTTATCAAAGAGGCTCAAGCACGAGCTATACGTCGCGGTAACGCTGGCGCGACGGCACAAGCTGTTATGTCCTCGCCCGGTCAATTCTACACTGCGGGTCGTGAAAACTTTGGGTCTAACCCAGAAGTAAGCTTGGCAGGTATGTCAGGATTTGGATCGTCTGCCATGGGCTTTGATGAGGGCGGTATTGTTCCTCCTCCTACGCCAACTGCGGAAGACTTAGCGCGGGCCGCGAACCGTGAGCCGTTGGAGCGTGGCTGGCGGTATTATGCGGGTCCGGGTTTTAGCGAAACGATAGAGGGTGCGGGGAATGTTTTAGCGGCTATTGACCCGGCACAAGGTATTATGCGCGGTATGGCAGCTTCCGGTCGTGCGTTTGATAGTGATTTGCCTGCGGATGAGCGTCGTGCGGCGGGAATTGAGGCGTTGTTGGAGACTGCGGCACCGCTTGGCATGATCGGCATGGGTGCGGCAGCCAAGCAGCCCGCAAAAGCCGTTTTGATGGACATTCTGACACCTACGGGTGCAACCAAGGATGTCGCTGAAGATACGCTTGGTGATCCAAGCCGTCGTGCCTTCTTGAAAGGTGCCGCAGCTACGGCGGGCGTTGCAGCAATTGCACCAGACTTGGCTATGGAAGCAGGCGAAGCAGTAACCAAAGCAACAAAAGCGGCGGCAAAAGCACGTATTAACCCGCTTGATATGGCGGTGGCGAACATCAAAGAGCTTCGTCGTCAAATTGACGAACAATATGAAATATTAGACGAACTTGAGGGCCTGCCCGTTGGACAGGCAAACAAGGACGCCCAAGTTGCTATTGAAACCGCAAATTTTGAAATCATTGACGAAGTGTTTGATGCCGTTATTGGATTAAAGCCCGAAGAGTTTTCAGAAGCGGTTAAGGACCTACCGGATGACGCTTTGGAAACTCTTATTGAACCTCAGTACGAAAGCATCATGGGCAATCAACGGCTTGTAGACGATGGAGAAAATTCTGTACGATTAGCACAGGAAGTACAACGTCGTGGGATGCACCTTGCGAAAGATGCAAACGGCATTGATAGATTTCCAAACGCGCGAGCGTATGTGGACGACTTTCTTGATCCAGTCGATGGTTTAGACACCAATATAATTCCACCAAAAGAATATGTAGACGATGATCTTTTGGACTCCATCGGCGTTTACCGCAGTGATGGCAACCTAAACATGGTCCGCGAAACACCGTCCGATCTTACTCAAGAAATCGACGCCATGCGGATCAGAAACATGTACCGCACCATGGAAGACGAAATCCTGAAAATGCGTGACATGGGTAGAACAGAAGCCGAGATTGAAGCCTATCGGACCTCGGAGCAGGCACGGATAAACGAGGCGCAAGGCTTACCGTCTGACATGGAAGATTTCTTTGCTGAAGGTGGAGCAGTAGGCGTCATTACGCCACAAGACTTGACCGACATGCGTACCAAAGTCATGGAAGACTACGGCTTTGATCCTGTAGATATTGCTATGGAAGAAGGCGTTGATCCCGAGCTTTTCCTACGCCTCATGTATACCGAAAACCGCGGTCGCCAAGGACCTGTCAGTGAAGCTGGCGCAATCGGTCTAACGCAGCTTATGCCCCAAACGGCAGCGGAGCTGGGTGTAGACCCGAACGTTCCAATCGAAAACGCCCGTGGCGGCGCACGTTACCTGCGTCAACAGCTCGATACGTTCCAATCAGTGCCCTTGGCCCTTGCTGCTTACAATGCTGGCCCCGGTAATGTGCGTAAATATGGCGGCGTTCCTCCGTTTGAGGAAACACGTAACTATGTAGCCATGATACATGGGGTAGATACTGCCGAAATCCTGCCTAACATGAATGAGTTCTATACCCGCGTTGAAGGAGAGGACCCCTCCCGTAAACCACGGTTGCGTCCAGAGGGTTTTGGGACAGAATCTTATGTTCCGCCGCAACCTGTACAAAGCGAATATTTGATGTCAGGCATTGGCGGCGTCTTCTCTGGAATGCAGGAGCCAAAGCAAGAAAAGCAAGAACGTCCGTTTATCCCAAACATAATGCAGCGCCCGGCTGAAGAGGAAGAAGCCCGCGGCATAGAGTTTTACAAGCAATACGCCGCTTACGAGATGCCTACATAATTAACGAAGCCAATCTTTAGCGTCTTCGCCTAGAACCTGACCTGCAATATCAATCTTCTGCCGCAGCGCAGCTAAGACTTTTTCGTCTACAGTGTCTGGCGATACCAGATCGATGTAGGTAACTTTGTTGGTCTGACCAATGCGGTGAGCGCGGTCTTCGGACTGCAAACGTATTTCCAAATCATAACTATTGCTGTAGTATATGACTGTGTTGGCCTCAGTAAGTGTAATCCCATATCCGCCCGTCTTCGGCTGACC
>Ga0255781_10002831_pt1 | contig 13686 bp, 14 predicted proteins | sample 101ome_21_FD_179979 | JGI IMG/M metagenome (GOLD analysis project Ga0255781, IMG submission 179979) | Coastal salt marsh microbial communities from the Groves Creek Marsh, Skidaway Island, Georgia - 101413BT metaG (version 2) | ecosystem: Environmental > Aquatic > Marine > Intertidal zone >...
CAACGCCGCAATGCAGCCGATTAAGAGCAGCTGGGTGAGCAGCATCCAACCGCGGCGCAAACCCAGCGGTAATCTCCAGCGGTCGAGCATGGGGGCCCATACAAACTTCCAGGCGTAGGGCAGGCCCACGAGCGAGAACAGGCCAATCTCAACCAGAGAGACATCGGACGCGCGTAACCAGGCCGGGATCAGTTGAATCAGGATGTATAACGGTAACCCGGACGCAAATCCGGTGAAGACACAGATGAGCGTGCGGCGATTGAATACCGCGACCTGAGCAGATGAAGAGGCTCCCCAGTTCAAGCGCTTAACTCACCCTTATGAAGTCGCCGAGTAGCGACTTCTGTAGTTTATGCCTCACAGTACAGCCCGATTAGACCCCCGATAAACAATCGACTGGCCGGTAGAGGCGGTAGTGCAGACTGAGGGTTGTGTGTGGAGAAAACAAGGATACCGAGTCCCAAGCCGCTATAGCAAATTGAGAGATGCAGCGGCTGCAGCGGCGTTAGGAAACTTAGCCAAGCTGAGCTGAATCCCATTGTTTAGCGGCCAAGTCCCTTCAGGCCCCGCCTAAACTCGTGTCCGAATTAGAGGGCCAGCAACCTTAACTGATGCCTCTGCTGAAAACTCGATCAAGGTTTTGCTGCATCGTCTGCGTGCGCTGCCAAAAATCGACCCAACAGCACTTCGTAATCTATCGAGGCAAGGTCCGAGGCCACCTCATCCTTAAACTCGTCAAGGAGCTCCTCTCTTATCTTTTGCTCAGTTGTTTTTTTGGATTCAGCGATTAGAGCATCCCTAACGCGCTCAAAGGGGATCTGCTCCGGAGGCTTTTTAGCAATCAATCTGATGTAGTGGGCCCCAAATCTGGTCATCACTGGGCCAGAAATCTCGCCAATTTCCGTCATGGCAAAAGCCGCGTCGGCAAAACTCGGTTGCATCCGCGCTCTTCTAAAAAACCCCAAATCGCCATTGTTAGTCTCTACGGAAGGATCGTCAGAGAAGTCGGTCGCAATTTTGTGAAACTCAACCCCAGTTGCGATCGCGTTTTGAACAAGACTATTACGATTCACAAAGTCATCAAATAGCCTATCCTCCATAGAGATCAAAACATGCTCCACCCGCACCTCTTCCTCGGTCTGAAAATCATCCAATCTCGTGGCGTACTCTAATTTCGCGAGTCCTTCCCAATCGACTTCTGACATCCTTTGCTCAACATGAAAGTTAAGGTAACGCCTCAAAGCCGCGCGGGCCGATTGGTCGGCCATATAAAAAGAATGAGCTTCTGCAGAAATTAACGCCATTGACGATTCCACCTGCTCCACGCGCTTTAGCACGTAAAGATTTTCAAGCGTACGCATCAACGCAAACGGCGCGGACATAGACTCTTCGTAAGCGGCCGGGTTGGTATGCCGCAAGGAATAGTGATAAGCCTCGTCAAATGAGACCACAACTCCCTGTTGATTTAGCAGCGTGTTGTTTGAGTCTGCTAGTACAGAAGGGCCTAACGAAACCAGTAAGGCTAAGGCATAAAACCGCGAAGTCCGCATCAGAAGTATCCCAAAAGAGCCAAATGATGGGCTAACCAGAGGCTAGCCCAACAGACGGTGCAGAGCGCTTACTTTGTGCGCCGAGATACGTCGAAGTTGTATGAGGCCTTAGATTTTCTCAGATTATCGTCGTCGCATGTCCCGCCTTTGAAGTGAGCGGGTGAACAACGCGTCTCGGCGTTCAAATAGAGCGTCTTTGACGTTGCGCCCAAGAAACACACCTGATCGGCATATTTTGACTGCTGCGTCCAATACAAGTTAAGCCTCGCTTGCTCCGCGTAGTATTCGCATTTGACGCCGTCTATCGGTGGGCCGTTCGGCGATTCGGAGAACCAAATATGAAAAATATCTTCGGAATTTTTATCGCGTATTCGCTCAAACGTTGTTATCTGCAGATAGCCGTAGTTGGAGTCAGCTGAGGTCCCCGAGGTGAAGGGAATCGCCTTTGTACGGCGATCTTTTACCCAATATGGCACCTCGCCGGTACTTGCAATCCAAGGGTCCATATTCTCCGCAGGGTCGCACTCGACCAAATCCTCATCAACGCCTGAGCAATACTCGTCGCTGTTGGTGCCCCCACCTGTAGTGCCACCACCAGTTGTCGTTCCGCCACCGGTCGTAGTTCCGCCACCGGTCGTGGTTCCACCTCCAGTAGTCGTGCCGCCACCTGTGGTGGTGCCCCCACCAGTCGTGGTTCCACCGCCTGTAGTCGTACCGCCACCTGTGGTGCCACCGGTGCTGGCCGAGAGCGAGAAGCCACTCACAGTGAGCGTCATATTCCCGTTGCCATAACTCTGCAACGTAACAAAGTCAGTCGAGCCTAGGGAAACTGTCTCAGTATCCACATCATCCTTGATCGTGAGTGTTGCCGCAGCAACCCACCCACACACTGACAAAAATGACACGCCCATGGCCAGAGCGTATCGGCGAGTTAGAAATCTTTTATTCAACATCGAAATCTCCTGAAGTCCTTTTCACAATCCCGTTCCTTACTCGTGCAACGAGTGCACAGTTTCCTGTCGTAGTTTAAAAAAAAAGGGAAGCGATTGCTTCCCTTTTTTTCACAACAAGTTGGGTATTTATGAAGACGCGACTACGTCTGTCTTGTGTTCCCAAGCAACTGCGTAGTTGCGGACGCTGGCGTCGGATACGCCATTGGTGTACTCGACTACCGCAAAGCCTGTGACCGGAAGTCCAGAAAGCTCGAAAGCGCTGCCTGTGATGGCACCGTCGAGCACTCTGGGATTGTCAACCGCATTGTTCAGGTTGTCCGCCCTCAGGTCCATTTCTGCCCAACCAGCAGCCCAGCCGTCAACATAAGCACTCACATCCGCAAGTCCGAGGGCAATGTCCGCTGTGGTGTTGGTAGCGCTGGCACCACCAAAGTGCGCAACCGTCACCTCGTTACAAATCAAGAGGTCAGGTGTCTCACCTGGCGCAGGCCGTGAGGCAGGAGAAAACGCTGGGCCGTCAGAGCCGGGCGTGGGTGGATCTTGAGTCATCTCCTCGCGATCGTACCCAGTCAAAGATACAGGCTGACAACGTTCCGGTTGTACCTCATCGTCTAAGTTAGTGAATGGCGCAGTAAAATCGCCAGCCGCATCGACGTGATTTGACTTGGTTGGGAAGTTAATAACCCAGTCGGTCAGTCCGTTGATGTCAGCGTCCACCACATACTCGTTAGCAATCGAAGCCGTCATGAAGACTGCCGACACAGGACCATGGTTAATCCCGAGATCACGCGTGTAAGTCGTCTGAATGCCATCAACATTGACCAGAGCAGTGTCAGCCATGGCATCGTCATTGAAGTCTGGGCGGGTGTCGCCGGGAGGATAGTGCAACACTGAACCCGTCGAGCCGGCCTCTACTAAATCCTCAATGGCCTTGGCGTCGTAACCAAAGGCAGTGCCTTCCGCAACATTAATCACGGTGCCTGTACCGTACAAGCCGCCGCCACTCCAAGTTGCCGCAAAGTCAGTGGTACCTACGCTCGCACCGCCAGCGGCAGTACCCACTAGCTCTGCGCTCGCCTCAGCGTACCATGCGCCCTCGGTACCAGCCGTGACTGACCAGTTCGTGACCAGCTGAGCACAATCGCCGGGAGTACCCGCAGTATCTCCAGACATAGCGTGCAGGATATCTGCAGCGGTGTCAGATGCGGCGTCAATCTGGCCCATCTCAATCACTTCTACATAGCCCACCTGCTCACGATTCGCTTCGGCGGCAGTTTCTGTCGCTGCGGCCGCCCAAAGCAAAGTGGAGAAGCCTTGGCCGCCCTCTGGAATTGCCGGAACCGTACATGAGTTGTCAGCAGTCACCATCTTGGCGCCTTCACCGTCTGCGGTGATCGCAAAAGAGAAGTGATCTTGAGGGGACATATAAAGTTTGAAGTCGAGTGTCTCGAGAGATTCTTGACTCTCGATCATTCGCACCTTCACCGCCTTGTACTGATCAGTGGTGTTTACGATAGAGACGTAGGTGTCGTTTCCGCTCTGAACAGAATAGAACGGAAAAATAAGTGCCTCGCCAGTGTGCTCGTCATTGAGGTACATTTGGGCAGAGGCAACAGTCGCCATTCCCGCTGCACTGGTCGCAACTGCAAGCGACAGTATGTTCTTTTTCATGAATCACTCCTAAAGTATTTCAAACGTTTGATAACGCTGCTAAGTCAAGCAACTCTGAGCAGACACCCTAAGACGTTCTGCCCAACTCGTCGGTCTTACGAGTCGCGTGGCCACAGCAAACGCAGGACCGAAGCTCCTCAGACTTACCAACAGCCGGCAAAATAGCATACCGCAACAGGGGCCTCAAGTGCCGGGAAATGGTTTTTTTACGCCCATTCGCGACAAAAATTGCGGAGTATTTTTAACACTCCTGCCCCGCCGACGGATCTCTTCGCCAACTACTAACAAAGACGGGCCAGACTGATAACTTATTCCGCCTACGGGCCATTTTTTCACCCGACCCCAGATGCATAGCCACTGGGAAATGAGGGCCCTGATGACATCAACCATACCCGCTGGCAGTTACTGCCCCACCGTCGAGTACCATTCACCATCTACTTTCACCCACTGCTGCGGCAATTGAGTTGTCATGTCTTCCTTCATCATGAATCCCCGATATGTCACCAAAAAAGTGACATCGCATTGACCAAACTCACCCACCAGATCGCAGTGGACATCGGAAACCTCGGCAGAACGCCACATATCCTTACCTGCATAGGCCTTTGCATAATGACGAAGCCCGTGGGCAGATCGATAGGCAGGGGAGGTAAACTCATATGAGCGCTCGATATCGTAGCTCATGAGCGCATCTAACCATTGCTGGGCCCGCTCTCGGACTTGGTCCTCGGGTGACACCGGGGACATCGTAGCGCAGCCGGCAAAGCACACCGCCATAGAACAAAATACGCCACTGCGGATTGGGCGATATATCACGCGACCTAGGAAGATGAGGCCCTCAACCACTTTCAGCCCCCTCGAAGTTAACGGGTAGATCACTAAAATCCGTGATGCCGCGCATTCTGGATCTCATTTCCCTGTTCAAGTCACGCAAATCTTGATCGCCTTCCAACACTCTGGGAGAGATAAAAATCAGTAATTCGGTTCTCGTATTGTCTGTCGAGGTGGTGCTGAACAGAGAACCAACTATCGGGATATCCATAAGTAGCGGGATTCCCGAACGTCCTTGCGATTCATTATCCCTTATCAGACCACCAAGAACCACGGACTCGCCTGAGCGAATCGCCACGGTAGAGCTCACGTTTCGCTCTAGGAATGTTCTTTGCCCCGTCGCCGCATCGACGCTGCCCACATCCGTGATTGACTGATCGATAATCAACGTAACTAGACCACCGTCGTTGACTGACGGCGTCACTTGCAATTTCACTCCCGTATCCTTGTAAACAATAGAATTCTGAATATTCCCTCCGTTTGTAACGGTCGACGCATTCCTAATGGGTTGTTGGTCACCCACATGAATCGCGGCCGTGTGGTTATCCAACACCATGACCGACGGCGTCGATATCACGTTAATCATCGACTTTTCCGCAAGCATATTCACGACCGCTTTTACGGCGTCAGCACTATCTGACACGGTATAGGAGAAACCTGGCACGCGAGGGTTAAGCCCCCCGCCGAGGTCCAATACACCGCGCCCCGAATCTCCACCTCCTAACTTGTCGTCAAATGCCCACTCCAAACCATACTCCAAGCCGTCGGTTAGGGTGACCTCGACTATGCTTGCCTCGATGAGCACCTGCGTAGCGACCACGTCTAACTTGATCAGTGTTTTTTCAATACGCTTGTACTCAACGGGGGTGGCCAATACCAGCAATGAATTGTTGTACTCGTCCGCCACCACCCGCACACCATCACCTAGCGCAAATTGACCTCCACCCGAAGAACCTGCACTTCGTTGCCCCCCCCCACCAAGCACCATGCTTCCCTCAAGCGAGCCCGTGGCTCCTGAGGTTGCGGTTGCCATGCCCGGTGCCACACTTTGCCGCGTCACGCTACCACCCCCGGTTGAAGAACCGTCCCCATATATGGTGCTCAATAAGGCTGCCAGCTGCATCGCATTCCCATTCTTTACCGGGTACACGTTTATGACAGGCTCTGAGCCATCTACATCTAGGCTGTCTAGAGCGCTGATCCAGTTTTGAACCTTTGTGACGTAATGTTGGCGGGGTGAAATAACCAGAATACTATTCAGTCGCTCCACGGGAATGAGCCTTATCATCGACGCTAGACCTGACCCTGGCTGCTCTGACGCCCCGCCCAAAATTTGCTCTAGCTCGGGAAATATCTCTTCGACGGAGGAGTTTTGCAGTGCAAATACCCCCACCGAGACGCCCTGCAACTGGTCAATATCAAAGGTCGAAATAATACTGAGCCATCCCTCCACCTGAAGCTGGGTACCTGCTAGAACAAGCAGATTACGTCTGGCATCTACCCTAACGAAGGCGTCCGCTGGCGCGACCGGCTTCAGGATATCAGCCATCTCCTCAGCACCGATATAGCCGAGGGGTATGATGACGTTGCTGAAGCCTCCGCCAGAAGCGCTGGCCTCGAAACTAGGTAAAGTAGTGCGAGCACTTGCCGAGCCAGAGATGAAATAGCGGTCTTCTGGCCCCCGGATCATGACTACACCATTGTTGTTAAGTAACGATTCGAGAATGGGTAACAGCTGGTCACGTGGAACCGGTGAGCGAGTACGAAGGGTGATTTCTCCTTGAACAGGGTGCTCCACCACGTAATCGAGACCCAATGTTTCCCCCAAAATAGAATGGACAACCTCTCCAAGGGGCGCCTGCTCAAAATTGACCATCACTGCATCACCGTCCAGCTTGATGGATGGCCTTTCCAGAGGTAGCGCTACGAATTGACCGGTGCCTGGAAATACAGTTGCTGTCATCGCCTCAGCTTTTTCGGGGGCGATCTCGCCGTTTGAATCATCTTCCATGGCGCTCAATTCTGACGAGGGGCGAGTAGTCATGGCCCCTGAACTCTGCTCGGTGGTTTGCCCAGGAGTCCCCGCACACCCAGTCACCCAGATACACAGGACTGCACAAGCCAACAAAAATTTAATTCCGCGCAACGGGTCGCGTCTCATCACCGAGAACCTCATTATCAACCTTAGGGGCGCTCATTCGCGTCCGAGTTTTCCACATGGTTTACGTCAGCGACGCCATCTGCATCCAAACCTTGCTGATCTCTAGCTTTGGTCTTCAGGGCAAGGATGCTGTCGAAGGTTGGGACAAAATCAGGCCTAGTGGCCTCGGCGGGAACCGAGAGGTCTTCTGCCCCGTGACTCGCAATGTTACCGATCTCAACATCCTCCTCTGCCGCAACCGGGGCGGCCTGAGTTCCCGACGTAGCGGCTAACTCGGTAGAGTGCTGATCCTCTGCAAAGCTTGAGCCAGCCAAAAAGAAGCTGCAACACGTAGCGGCAACGGAAGTAATAACCAATATGCGATCCTTCATCTTGAGCTCCTCGAGTACTTTTGTATTTTACCTATTGGTCAGCTTCGGATTCGCTTTGTTCGGCTGATTCGCTGTTCTGCTGAGTTCCACCATTTCGCTTACGCCGCTTAGCTGCGTACATATTTTCAAACGAAGGCACGAAGTTACGCTCGGAGTCATCAACTTCAGTCTCTGCCGAAGACTCTGAGGCGACGTTTTTAACGTAGTTTCCTGGACCAGACGCCAGCATCATGTCAAGTTTGGCCTCACCCGCATTATTTCTGAAAACGGCCGACCTGGACTCTACTTTAATCAAGGTCCACTCTCGTATCTTTTCTCCAACCAGAACCCGCGACCGATCGCCCGTATCCTTTTCGAGGATCGCCCCTCGAGTGTCGCCTGAAGAAAAAACGCCCAGTAACTCTAAACCACTTATCTCAGCAGGGTCCTTAATAATCACCGTTTGAGGCTCCGCGGTCGCGGCAGGGGCAACAGGTTCTTGCCACGGACGACGAGTCGCCACAAACAAGGGGCGCGCAGTGAACTCTGACAAAGAAGCCTCAGACTGGTAAGGAGGTATGGCGGGGGTTTCTCCAAGCGCCGACGGCATCACTGGGGCAACATCAGGCGTAATCAAAGAAGTTGCAAAAATAACGACGGCGCCCAGCCCAGCCATGCCCCAAACTTTCTGCAACCACTTTCGCAACCCGACGTCGTTAATTGCCACTTCGGTCATGCTGTCACCATCAGCGCCATGATGTGCACATCTAATGTTAGGTTCTGGTCGTCTTGCTCGGAGGGCGCTTGATTCGAGCGGCGTCTGGACTGACGTTTAGTTGCGCTTCCCATATTCAGCTTTAGGACCTGCAAATAGGGCGAGCTCCGATACACTTCGTTAAGAAATTCACTCAATGATTGTGGGTAGCCGACCATATTGAGATGCACTCTCAGCACCTCAAAACCTGGCGGCACAGACTCATCCGGTTCACCGGCCACAAGCTGGCTGCCAATGACCGTTAAGCCCGACTCCTCTGCAAAACCTCTCAAAGTTTGTTGTAACTGAGCGCCCACACGATCGTCGCCAACAGCAGATACAAACACTATTTGCTCCATCGCCAGCGATTTCATCGCTCTGGCTTCCACTATTTCCTCTTTAGCCACCTCGTAACCCTTCAGGCGTGCTATTCGAGGCGAGAGTGTATTGATCTCTTGCCAGCCTTCCCATCCAAGGACAAAAATTTGGACGACAATAACGACGAGTATCAGCCCCAAAATGCCCGCTATGCCGCCAGCAAACCCTCGAGCAGGCTGAGGTAACGCCATGAACGCGTCGATATAAGCCCGCCAACTCATTTATCACCACCGCCAATACGCATGGTAAGCGTAAATCGCTCCTTTCCAGCGCGGCCATCTCGAGTAAAAGCGGATGGTGCGGACAGGTCAGACACTAAATCTGCCTCAGCTAACAGTGTCTGGTATTCGGCGGCATTGTTGGCCAATCCCGTAATCGTCAACCTGCTGCCATCCAGCGATAGCCGAGTCAAATACACCGAATCGGGGGTCAGCTGCGCAAGCGTATTTAGCCATTCGTGGTAGAAAATTCGCTCACTGAAAAACTGGGATGCGCCGATCAGCCTGTCTTCGACCTGAACGAGATGATTCTTGGCTTCAGTGGCTGCTCCAGCGGTGATTTGAGTTACCCCCGCGAGGTCCTCCAGTTGGGTGGCCCTCAACTGAATTGTCATTGTCGGGAGCGATAAAAGCAGCATGAAACCCACCAACAAAGCCACCAGACCGAAGGCCCGCTGTGCAAGCGCTTTTAAGCAAGCTTCACGGCGAGCGTCCTCTGCAAAACCCTGAATCTGAGTGAGGCGGCCGTTTTCGCACGACCAAATTTCCAACGATGCTTGACTCACCATCTGTAAGTCCGCGCGTGTTGACAGATGATGGGCTATCGCCGCGCGAGAGGTGATCGCTATTGAAACCTCAATATAATCCTCTGCTCTCGAGGTAATTCGCCATCCAAATACGGTGTCGCCCTCTGGAAATGGCGAGCTCGAAGACACTTCGAGCTGAATTACAGAGGCAAGCTCAAGCTCAGAGACTGCGGGCAGGTGAAGTGATCTGTAGAGCGTAATCTCGTTCGGAATAATCAGCGCCAGGCTATCTCCGGGAGATTTATCGCGCTCCACAAGACCAAATTCAGAGAACTCGGTTTTATCAGTATCTGGTAACGCCACAGTCGCAATCAACGGCGAAAAGCGCCTTCGAATTCCCGCCTCACTTCCCCACAAGAGCTGATTAACTGCCAGCCTGAGGTAGCGCTCCAACCGTGTCAGATCAAAACCAAACAGTACCCATTGATCACTCACCCTGGCACCTCAAATCTTTTCGGGCTGCATGGCAAGCTTCTCGACCCGAGAAATCTGCTTACCATCTTGATCTATCCACACTCGCAAATTAGCGCGGTGACCATTGGGCAATTCCGCTTTCACCATCACAGCTCTCACAGACGAGCCCCTTAGCATCGCCGCTTTATGCCTGTATATACTCTCGAAAGTGATCGGTCCCTGAACTTGCCGAGACATTGCGGGAGGTTTTGATTTGACCTCACCCTCAAAGGCATAACCCGGTCGCCCTGACTCATCTGAGGCATCTGAGTCATCGGCATAAATCGCTGCCAACCCCGCGGGGGCTTGATCAACATCCAAGCCCGCAGTGGTATTGACATGCACTAAGTCTTTTACCCGATCGTACACCGAACGTCTCATCCCGTTCACCGCAAGAAGTTCCTCTCGATAAGTAAAGCCCGAGAACGTTTTTATTTCTTGGATAGCATGTCGAGGCTGGTCACGATAACCGATCACTGAGAGGGCCATTTCATACGCCGCGTCCGGTTCAGCCTGTCCAATTACCAAAAAGAGACGAAACAGCTCTTCCTCGGTCGCCGTGTTCAGGGATACAAACGCCTCAGCGGGTAAAATCTCCACTGCTCCAATCATGCCGTCCATTTCATACTGTTTTCTAAAAGCGTTCGCCTTGTTAGATTGATCAGTCTCCGGCTCAGACGCATCGCCGCCGGAGGGATCGTCCTCTGTGGATTGATTCTCTCCCTGCTGCACCGCGCTATCTCGGGAAGCCAGAAATGCCAGCCCCCTCGCCATTGCGCGGCTTTTGGCCTCGTTCAGCCTTTGCTCCGCCATTCCAATATCATCCCGGGCAACGTGTATGACGGCTGCCACCATTAAAGACATCCCGGTAATCATCCACAATAAAAGGGCAAGAGCATGACCACTTGACGACGCCTTTGGCATCACAAACGCTCTCTGTACTGCTCAAAATGCACTACGACAGGGGGCCAAACCCCCTCGTTTGACTGAACCTCCATCGCAACGGCATAAGGAAGGCTAGCTCCGTCCTCCTGCTCATTTCCAGCGTAACTTATCTGCCACTCACCGAGAGGATGAGCTTGATACGAGAAGGCAACTCGCTGCACGTTCTCTATTATTGGGAAATCTGGCACAACCCGGCCCCATACAGGGACGCCGGCTGAAAGACCCATTGGCGCAAAGGAGAGAAGCAGCTGATCACCTTTTCGAGTGAGCTGCAGTTGCTGCAAGCCCCCTGCTCCACCTACTCTATCTACTGGGGCCACCCATCTGAGGCTATCTTCAGATCCCTCAAAAAAACCGACCTGGTTCATCGCATCAGTGAGTGTTTCCCTTAGGAATCGTTCAACCTCCCTAATCTCAGTAGTCGCTGCCACTGCTGATTGAAGCCGCTTATAAGTCTTAGCAAAGGTGCTTAAGGCAGTAACTGTGCCCATCATAATCAGCGAGAATATGACAGTAGCGACCATTACCTCCACAAGTGTTAAACCCTTCTGATAAGAGGTCACGGCTGCAGTTCCCTCAGAGGCACAATTGTCAGCAGCTCTACCTCTCTGCTGGCTGATCGACCAGCCCATAGCACTCTGACCTTCAGGAACTGCAAAGGAATTCCGACAGCAGTCAATGAGCCCTCTACCATGCCACTCTCAGGTGGGATATCAGCTGGCGGCACAGGCCAGGAGGTCAACTCCCAAAAATAGTCCGCAAAAGACCCTTCTAATGACATTTGCTCCGCCGTGACAAAGCTGTGTTCCGCCAGCACTGACTCGGCCAATACGGTGGCCTCGGTATACTGGCTCGCCGTAGCCACATTACGCGCCGCCGCAGTCGCTGCTTGATAAAGCACGCCCAGTGACAAAGACATGATCACAAGCGCCACCAGCATCTCTATCAAGGAAAAACCGCTGCGTTCCGTGGTCCGGGGCAAGCCAAGCATCAGAATTCTTCCTGCGACACATGTCCCAAGAGCCAGTCGACAGTAAGGCGAGTGCCAGCGCCCGAGGGTCGCTGAACCACTATCTCGCCGCCCGAAGAACCGCCAGCGGGATAGAATCTAATGGCAGCCAAATTGCCGCCGGGGCTCACCTCCGCGGCATAGGTCACTGCGATCTGTAGCTCCTCTGCCAGCGATTGGTAATTAGCAACATCGACATCAGATGCATCGCGGGTTAGTAAAAACCGGTTATTCTCGGTATCGACAATCAAATCGATGGCTTCACCCTGCGCTCTCGCGTCCAAACGACCATTTTTAATTGCTGAAGTGAAAAGACGCACGGCTTCACGGTATTGGACTGATTCGTGGAGGTTCTGCAGTGAGGGTCCGCTCAACCCCGCAAGGGCTGCAATAATCACTAGCACGACCACCAGCTCAAGGAGCGTGAACCCTGCATCTCCACCTTTATCCATGGCAATCAATTTGAGACATCGCTGTCTTCTCCAGCCCCTCCCTGTCGCCCATCAGCGCCTAGAGAGATGATCTCAACGCTGGACCCCGCCACTCGATACTCATAGGGATTGCCCCAGGGATCATCGGGAACCTCGTCTTTCTTCAAGTAAGGCCCGTTCCAACCCCTTGCACCAGAGGGCTGGCTAACTAGTGCGTCCAAGCCCTCGTTAGCTTGGGGGAAGCGTCCCACATCCAACTTGTACAACTCAAGCGCCTGCTCGAGATCCCTGATTTGTATTTGGGCAGACTTGGATTTAGCGCCGCCCAGCTGATTGAGTACCTGCGGACCGACCAACGCCGCCAGCATACCGAGGATGGCCAGCACGACCAGTAATTCCACCAGCGTAAAGCCGCGAAGTTTTGTTATCCGGCGCTCTGATCGCTGCGACCGTGTCGACCTCTGAAATAGCACCATAGTGTCTAGTCCTTTAATGAGTGGGGTGGTGGTGTTACACCACCAGCGTATTAACGGACAGGATACCCATCAAGATACCCATAATGATGATGGCAATAATACCGCCCATCCCCAGAATCAGCGCGGGCTCGAGCAATGTCAGGGCGCGCTTCACCTCATCTTCAACTTCCGCTTCGTAAACCTGCGCAAGCTCCAGCAACATACTATCGAGGCTGCCTGATTCTTCCCCCACCCGCACCATTTGCAGGGCAACTGGCGAAAACACGCGAGCATCCAGTGCCTGCGACAGACGCCCTCCCCGCTTGATAGTTTGCGGCAACTCCACCAGCGACGCTCTAATAAGGCTATTGCCCACCGTGCCCACGGCAATATCCGTCGCGCGTAACATCGCCACCCCGTTATGCAGGAGCGTACCCATAGTGCGCGCGAAACGCGCCACCTCATATTTTAGGGTAATAGAGCCCACCAGCGGCAGCGTCAGGCTTTTTAGATCAAGCCACTCGCGGCCCTTGGCGGTAGCGGACCAACGCCGTGCCCACCACACAGTCACCACCGAGAGCAAAACCAGCAACCAGCCCCACGCTGAGACCACATCACCCAAGCCCACTATGGCCTGAGTCAACAACGGCAAGGACTCTCCCATGTCCTCAAACAGCGCTTCGAATTCGGGCACCACAAACCCCAGCATGACAAAAACGGACACCACCGCCACGACGGCGAGAATGGCCGGGTAGATCAGGGCAGAGATCACGGACGCCCGGACCGTTTTGGCGCGCTCAAGATAGGCTGCGAGTTCGCGCAACACATCCGACAGATGGCCACTGGCCTCACCCGAGCGCACCATATTGACGTAAAAGTGATTAAACGCGTCCGGGCGCTTTTCCAATCCGGCACTTAGCGCCTTTCCGCCCTTGAGGGATTC
>Ga0255781_10002832_pt1 | contig 13677 bp, 15 predicted proteins | sample 101ome_21_FD_179979 | JGI IMG/M metagenome (GOLD analysis project Ga0255781, IMG submission 179979) | Coastal salt marsh microbial communities from the Groves Creek Marsh, Skidaway Island, Georgia - 101413BT metaG (version 2) | ecosystem: Environmental > Aquatic > Marine > Intertidal zone >...
CGTCACCACCTCGGGGCCGCCAGGGCCGCCCGGCCGTCACCACATCGGGGCCGCCAGGGCCGCCCGGCCGTCACCACATCGGGGCCGCCAGGGCCGCCCGGCCGTCACCACATCGGGGCCGCCAGGGCCGCCCGGGGGCAGACACAAGAGAGCCCCCACCCCGGGCAGGGGCAGGGGCAGGGGCTGAGGGCAGGCCTCAGGCTGGGGCGGGCCTCACCACGTAAGGGTGGCCACCCCGTCCGAGAGGTCGGTGGTGGCCGAGGTGTCGCGGCGGGGCCGATCCGGGGCCCGCAGGAAGAACGGGGCCGCAACATCGGCCCTGGCCCCCCTCGAGACCTTAGCCCTCAGTATCACGGCCACCCCTCCCGGTTCAAGGTGACGGCGGTCTGTCGCGTCACCGTCAACCGTGGCCACCGTCACCGGGGCCCGGTGATCACGGGCCCTCAGCGTCAAGGCCTGGGGGATCCGGTGGCCCTTCCGCAGGGCCACCGGCACGGCCACCCGGAACCCTGCCCTAAGGGCCTCGATCGCTCGGCGGGCCCCGTCCGATGCATCGGGGGCCATGGACGCGGTCACGTCCCACCCGGCGGCCCGTTGAGCGATCAGGCCGAGGGGGCCACCTAGGGGCGCCTTGCTGTAGTCGTAAAGGTCCACAGCATGGCCGGCGAGCTGGGCCAGGGTGGCCCCGCCCTCAGGGTCGCCCGGGCCACCGGCCGCCGGAACCTCGAGGCCGAACCTACGGGCCAACCTGAGCCGCTCAGGTGCCGACACCGGCAGGCGGAGCCGGTGCCATCCACCGGCCGGGCCCTCGTCAGTGCCCCGCAACCTAACGGCGAGGCGGTGGCCGGCCTCAGTGGCCCGGCGATGGTGCCAGGCGGTGGCCCATAGGATCGCCCGCCCATAGGTGACGGGATCCTCCAGCATGGCAAGCGTCTTGCGGGCTGAGGCCTCAGCGGGGGCGGTGGTGAGGCCGCCGTGGCCTGAGAATCTCAGGCAGGCCTCAGCGCAGCCATCAGTGGCCCAGGGGCAACCACACCACCCGACGGCGGCGGCGGTCATTCCGTTAGCACGGGCGAGGGCCGCCACATCCGGGAGATACCCCCGGGCGGCCACCGGGGCGGCCTGGCCCGGTATAACGGCACGGGCAAGGCCCCTATGGGGCATGTGATGCAGGATAACGGCATAGCCGCCGCCGCGTTGCATCTTCGTGTTAGCTGCGGTCAGCAACCCCGGCAGGGTGAGGCGCCACCGGCTCAGCAGGGCCGCCACATCCTCGGGCAGGCTGAGGGGGGCGTTAACGGGCAGGAGATAAGACACGGGAAGGCAAGGGGTAAGGGGTAAGGGGTAAGGGGTAAGGGGTGGGGCCTCAGATGAGGCCGAGCAACCGGGGCCACGCGTGGGGGTCATCCGGCTCAACGGTCCGCCCGTCCGGGCTCTCGGCCATGGAATCCAGCGCCATGGCGTGGACCTCGCCGACCGTAGGGGCGGGCCACCACTGACAGGCCCACCTCACCTCAGGCCACCCGTCGGGATCCAATCGGACCCGATCGGCGGGCAACACGTCGGCCACCGGGAAGGCCTCGGCCTCGTCCTCGGCGGTGAGGGCCGGGGCCCCCATGGCGGCGGCCACGGCGGCCTCAACCTCGGCGGCGGTGCCGGCAGACTCGAGGGCCTCAAGGGGTGTCAGCTCCCGGGGGCCGAGGGCAGGGCGGCCCGATTGGACCCGGTGGAGGTCATCCCGGAACCGGTCGCGCCACACCCATGCCGAGGCATCGGCGGCGGTGGTGACCTCATCCCATCGGGCGGCGGCGGTGTCCCACAGGCGGGCGAGAACCACCACGACACGCAAGGGGGCGGCCACCTCACCACCGGACAAGCCGAGGGGCTGCAGCGTTACGGTCCACAGGGCCGGCTCAGTGCTGAGGCCCTCCTTCCGGACGGGCCGGTGGACGGCGAGCCATTGGCCGGCCCACTTAGTTGGGATATCCCGGGGGCCGGTGGTGGATGTTTGAACGGTGATCACAGGGCAGGGCATGGTATGGGGCAGGGTTAAGGGGCAAATCTCAGGATTCAGGCCGGGCCGGGGCAGGGCAGGGCAGAACATCAGCGAGGCCTACAGGGCCGACGGGGTAGCTGTAACGGTGGCCGCCGTCCATCGACAGGGCGGCGCCGATCACCTGCCAACGGCCGAGGCCATCGGGCACCAGATCGGCATTAAAGCGCTCGACGGCGGCATGAGCTGCAGCATCGGGGCCATCAGCGAAGGGCACGGCGGCGCGGTAGCAGTCGGACCGCTTGCGGCCGCGACGAATCACGGCGACCCACTGTGAGACGCGGTGCTCGGTCGGCCCCCGGTACTCAACGGAGCAACCGGGCACGTAGCGGAAGGGATAGTGAGACATAGGAGGCAATGAGCAAGGGGGCGTGTTCAAGGGGGGGGTGGGCCTCAGGCCTCAGGCCTCAGGGCAGCCAGGCTGACAGGACTCGGCGAGGGGGTGAGGAGATCCTCAGCCATAGCACGTGCCAAGGCAGCCAGGCTGACAGGGTGCCCAGCTGCAGCGTCGGCACGGAGGCGGGGCAGATCAGGGGCGGCCTCACCGTGTGACGGGGCCGGGGGCGGGGTGGCCTCGCCTGGCAGCACGGGGCGGGCGGGCGCGAACGTCACCCGATAGCGGTGCTGAGGGTTGCGTTCGGCCCACAACGCAGCCCTACGCTCAGCAACATCAAGGGGCTCAGGGCCGATGCCCGTCCGCTGCCACTGGCCTTGGCAGTTCTGATCGATCTCAACCTGGGCGAGGGGGGCGGTGGTGGTGGTGATAGGTGTGGTCATCGGTCAATAGATAAGGGGCAAGCGCGGCCGGCGGCGCCGATCGCCTCCCCCTTATAGGGGCGGCCCCTGCCAATTGGCAACCCCCCGTAACGATGACCGCGTGGCCAGCCCGGCGGGCGGCCCCCTTGCCACCGGCTGAGCCAGCCCGGGCATGTTGCGGGGTGAGGTGGCCCTGCCGCCTTGCTGATGCTCACCGGTTCACCCGGTTGCTGATGCTCACCGGTTCACCCGGTTGGTAATGCTCACCGGTTCACCCGGTTGGTAACGCTCACCGGTTCACCCGGTTGGTAACGCTTACCGGTTCACCCGGTTGGTAACGCTTACCGGCCCGCTCAATAACACTAACCCTACCCGCAGTTGAGATTAGTTTCCTAACTCACACCGAGTTTCTGAAGCTAACTCGAAAACAGTTCCTAACACCGACTTTCGAGTCGATGTTAGATAGGGTTTTAGTGTTTTACAAATAACGAATTGCTAATCACTATTTAGTGATCACTATGTATCACTAACTCGATTCGAGTTAGGTTTATGATATATAGTGCCTCGATTCGTTGGGTAGTTCACCTGTACTACAGGGGGACTTTTCTCGGGGCCGGGGCCGGGGCCGGGCCTATTACTTTTTATTATCGGGGGCGTTTTTTTTAGGGTTCTAAAAGGGTTTAGAATTTTGTGTGAAAATACATAAAGAAAACCTCGGGTATCCAAGTCCCTAGCACTTTTCGTAAACGCATAAAAACCCCAAGAAAACCGTGTGCGACCAAGACCTCGGGTACTCTATAAAAACTGCTACCCCGCGAGTTCCTGTTATATTTGGTGTCTCGGCGGTGCGCTAACACCCCGAGACGCGACCAACTCAACCGACTGAGCTGATGACTAACATCATACCGCTTCCTGCGGGAATTTTCGACTATTTTCAGTACAATCCAGATACTGGAATTATTCGATGGAAAATTGACAACGGCCCTAAAAACTGGAAAGGCAAAACGGCAGGGCATCTAAACCTCAATGGATACATTGAGATAAGATTTAAAGGAAAAACCTACCAAGGCCATCGGATTGCCTACGCGCTAGGACATAACACACTAGACATTCCGCCCGCACTGGATCACATTAATTGCGACAGGAGTGACAACAGAATCACTAACTTAAGACCGGCAACTCCTCAAGAAAACTCTCGCAATACAAAGAAAAGAGCAGAAACAACCTCAAAGCACAAAGGCGTTTCGTGGTACTGGAGACATCAAAAATGGCAAGCACAGATTAGGCACAAGGGCAGATCAATATACCTTGGGTATTATCACTCGGAAGAGGAAGCCCACGCCGCCTACTGCAAAGCCGCCGCAGAACTCCACGGCGACTTCGCGAACTTCGGTTAGTAATCCTCACGCCACCAACGCATTTCCAACATTCCCGGCTATGCTGCTGGTCTTCACCCTGAAACGGGCGAAGGACAAGTCACCCGCAGCGGATCGGGTGCGAAGGGCGTCAGGTGCGCGAGCCGGTCCTAGTCCGCAACCATTTAACGACTAGGGCGCAGCAAGGATTCGAGCCCAAGGACAATCCCCACCAGTAAAGCCAGCATCAGCGCAGTGCAGATGTAAAGCGTGGCCGGGATTTCCGGCCACGGCCAAACATCCGAATTTCGGAGGTTTGCCGGGATTATCGCCCAGCCATAAATCGTCATAAAAAGTTCAGGCAAAAGTTTCAATAAGGAACCGTGTGCGTGCAAGACCTCGGCCACCCCACAAAGGCCCAAGGTCAACGGTGCCGCGACCTTCGAGCATCTCCAGCAGCAGCTCCGGCCCGCCGGCACATCTGTCAAAGAAATGGCCAGAACAGCGCCAAGCACGCCAAGTACACCCCAAACCCGATCAGCAGGGTGTTAGCCGTTAAGTTCTTCATCACGCTGTAGCTTTTCATAGCTCTTATGCAAGTTGTAGTGTTTGACCCAAGCTTGGAACAGGCCCGTGTAATGAGCATGGCGCGGATGCTCAGGATTGTCGCGACCATCCGCAAGATACAAAGCTTCCAGGAACTCCTGACGAGCCCCCATCAGCTGAACATTCTCGGCTCCGTTCATTGCTTCCAGACAAGGGAAGCCATCTTAAGCCGAGCGCGATGGAACCAGTAGCCGCAGGTGTACCCTGCGACATACACCACGACACCAGCGCAACTTACCGCGCCAGCAATACTCCTAAACGTCTGAGACCAATCGCTTTTTAAAGCCTGCTTTAGCAAGCCGTTCAAACTCTTGAGCGGCGTAATTTGAATCGACATACTGTCCAACGTCGTAGGGTAATTTTCCAGATCCGCAGATGCGGAACCATTCTTCAGAGCGCTTTTCGATGAAAATGCAGAACTCATCTCCGAGTGTGTAGTAAAAGGTTTGCATGACTTTAATCGCAACCTTCTGCGTCAGGTGCGTGATATAAGCGTTCCAGCATCATTGACTTTGAGTCAGCGTTATCCGATCCAAGGTCGTTGATGTTTCGGGCGTAGAAGGCAAATGCAACCGGGTCCGTTGGCGCGGCCGCCATAAAAACCTGACTGCAATCACGATCTTTGAACGCAAGCATCGAGATCTTGTCTGAACGAAGCAGGATGCGAATTGCAAACTGCTCCCAAAACCGAGAACGCCAAAACATCAGGGACCTCATTTCATCGCAAAAGCGTAACGAGGCGCCTTGCTGTTGCTCCCCAGCTTGCGTTGAACGTCATGATCCGCAATGCGGATCACAATACCATCAGTCGGCAGCTCCGACCGGCCAAAGCACCCGGCTTTCCACCGACGATGAAGCTGCAACACGTCCGCAATCGACGTGCAGCAGAACCCGGAAACGGTGTCGAACCCAAGGTGACCCAAGCGCTCGAGAGATAAAAACTCATCGCCATCAGCACCGACAAGGGTGTAAGCGATAAAAGCCAGACCCTCGCCAGTGTGATCAGCACGACGCAGAGCCTGCGCAGGCACGCTCTGACGGCCTGTAGCGGCGTCGTACAGCTCACCACGCACCTCGATGGTGAGGGGCTGCGTGAGCATCACCGGAGCAACCAAGGCGGCAAGCCGGGTCGCATCCTTCCCTGAACGCGTCCAAGCGGCGCTCAGGCGGCCCTCGACGTACCGAATAGCTAGAGCACAACCGTCAACCTTTTCCGCCACGCACAGAGCCTCCTGGGGGCCGCTCCGAGCGATCCAGTCTTCGAGCGCCTCCGCATCACCGTTTTCCAGGCTCAGCAGCTTCGATCCGCCACCCGGCACCTGAAGCTCAGGCGCGTGAGGCGCAGCGGCGCGGAGCTGCTCAGTGAGACGATCGAATTCAGCATCGGTCATCACCGCTTCGCCTGCGCGGTAGGCCGCATCAGCCTGCCGCACCCGGCGCCGCAGTGTCGCAACAGAAGTCATTGATAATCGCAACGAGGTGTGCAACGGAAGAATACACCTTAGACGCAGCCTGTCAAGCATCACGCTGCTGGGCCAGGTTCGTCGCCGCTTCCCGCGCCAGCCAGTTAGCTCCTGCCTTGGTCTTGCAGTACAGCCGCGAGATGTGGTCGATCACTTCCAAGAGCTGCTCGCGGCTCATGGAGCGGCTGTCACGCCGCAGACGCTCCATAAACATCTCCGCCTGCAAACACGGTTCGATGCTCATCGCAGTGCTTCCTCCAGGGTGCGCGGCAGGATCTTCTTCAGCAGCGCCTGGGATTCAACCCGCGCAAAGTCCTCAAAGCTCCAGTTACCAGAAGCCGTGGGCATCCGGCTCAGGTACGCGAAGAGCATCGTGGGCGAACCACCGGCCTTGACGCGGTAGATACCAGGCTTCAGGTGCAGCGGCTTACCCCGCTCGCTCCGACCATCCGGCGCCGAGAAAAACCTGTTGCCCTGATACTTAGTGCCCTTCCCGCCTTCAGTCGTCTTGTTGCTAAGACGGCTCAGCACAGTCGAATAGAACGACCCCTTTACGTTCCCGTACTTGTTGATCTCACCAGCAAATGCAGCCTTGTTCTCGGTGGCAGGCCAGACGTAGGCGTAGGCACCGGTCATGATGCCTTGGGCCTTCAGCGCTCGACTGAAGCGGGTCGGGTACACCTGGCTGGTCCCCCGCTGGCTTGGAGCGAGATACCGAGCTGGATCCTGACCGCCGGGTGCATCGCGGTCGAGGTTGATGTTGACCGTCAGCCCATCAGCGATGGCATTGAGGCCGCCGTTCCTGATGCCAGGCCCGCCAGTGGTGAATGGCACCGGGATGCCTGACGTGAAATTTCGGCGTGCATAAGCAGGCCAAGCCTCCTTGCGGAGCTTGGTGGCGAGCTGGAACATCGCCCGCCGACCGGCATAGGGCAACTGCGAGGAGCGGATCGCATCCAGCTTCCCGATAAGGGCTTCGGCGTCGAATTCGATGGTTGCCATGTCGTAACGGTAGCTCTTCCACCAGAAAAATCAATTTCTCACGCCCTCACGCATTGCGCTGCAAGGGATCTCACGATTTCTCACGCCTTCTCACACCCGGCGTGAGACGAAATCCCTTCCAGCACAAGGGATCTCACGTTCTCACACTTTTTTTAAAAATATAGATATTTATAGAGAGAGTCAGCTCTCACTTTTTTTTTACCTATGTCTATAGGGGGGTGTCTTTCCAAAGCGTGAGACCGTGAGAACGTGAGAAATCGCTGAAATCCCTTGCTATCACTGGGTTCTGTCGTCTCACGGTGGCGTGAGAAATCGGCCATTTCTCACGCTTTTGCCCCTCACAGAGCGCTGAACGGGACTCCCACGGCTCTGGCGGAGCTGCCCATGCCCTTGAAATAGATCGAGCCGGTTTTCGATGCCCCTGGTAGACGCTCAAGCTGATCCGACCAAGAATTCGACCATTGAGTGTCCTTAAGGATCGACGCAATAGCGCTAGAGCCGTTCGATATGCAGACCTTGCCGCGATCAACCTTAATGCCGTTGCGTCCAAGGGTCGCTTCAACAGTCGATCTCACTAGATCGCGATCTAGAGCCTTGTCGGCTGCGATTTCTACAAGCTCACCGATGGTGCGTGTGACCGTCTTGTCCTGACCCTCGATCCTGATCTGGTGCTGCATAATCAGATCGATGCAACGCTTCTCGTCGGTCTTCTCGTTGTTCTTGCAGAACTCTTGAAGCTGAGCTGAAGCGCAAAGCTGAAGTGCTTGTTCCTTGGTGGGTGCCTCGTCGTAGCACATGACCCATGCCCCGGCCAGCAGGGTGCCGTACTGGTCGCCGTTGCGTTGATTGCCATCGAGGTACTCGGCTGCAGCTTCGGTGAAGACTGCGATCGATTCGCGGACGACTGGGATGAGGCTGAAGATCCTGGCTTGGAGCCTGCGACCCACTTCAGGTGAGATGGTGGATAGGTCTTTCCTGAGGCTGTCCCAGTGCTTCTGGCGCTTCTGCTTGTCGGGGAATCTGTCTTCGGGTTTCTTGAGTGTGATTTGTGCAAAACGTGATTTGTCTGCGCCTTGCTTCAACGCAGTGGCAATTGACGAGAACAGGAACATCGACCTGATCTTGAAATTTTGCATCGAGCCATCGGGCGATCCTTTGAGGATGTTTGCGTCGGTCTCGAATGATGCAACGCGAGCGAGGCTAAGGATTTGCTGAATTCTGGCTTGATCTGGTTTCTCGTTGGATTCAGCTTCGTCAAAGATGACAGGTAACGCATCAGCTTTGAGTGATTGACGGATACCAGCCTCGGATGTGTTGCCAACAACGATGAGCCGCATGTCACCAAGGAGTGGAGCGATGAAGTCTTCGAGGAGGGTGGACTTACCGGACCCGGCACCGGCAGTCAGCCACATGTGAGGTCGCCAGTCGAGGATGCCGCAGATCGGCGCAAGAGCGATCCAGCCTGTTACGAGCATGGCCGAGCCTTGAGTTTCCCAAAGGAATTTGCCTACGATTTTTGCTATCTTTTCCGCTTCTTTTTTGGACAGTGGTTCGGATAAATTTGGACCCTTGAGTTCAATTAAGCGTTGATAGTAGTAGGAGGAGTTTTCGAGTTGTTTGTTGCTTGCCCTAGCTCGACCATCAACGATGATGCGATCACCGAGATGAAGAACTGACCGACCATTGTCCCACCATGCACCACGACCACGAAGCATGGCTGGGTTGTAGAAACCAGCTTTGTAACAGCGCTGAAATAATGATGATGCGGCTGCAATCCAGTTAACGCCGGTTTTGTTTGGGTAGAGGTTTTCCCAGTAAGAGAGTGGTGCAAGTGCGCAGAGATTTGTTCCGGTATGTGAGCCGCGAGCAAGTGCGACGACCTGACCAGTTGAGAAGGGTTGGTAGTAGAAAGTGTTTTCTTGAAAGCCGATGCAGATGAAGTAATCGTCTGTTTCAGGAAGTGGATCTGGCGCTGTTATTGGCTCGGGTTCAGGTTCAGGTTTCGGATCTTCTGGAGGCGTGATGTGACCGTTTAGGTGGGATTCGAGGTAGTCAAGTGCTTGATCCGGCGACCAGATTGCATCAGCAAGATCCCAGCCTTCGGGTGCGTTGTCTGGCGGTGTGACGATGCGGACTTCGGAGACGCCGTGCTGAAGGAGTTTCGGCGCGAGCTTGGCCATAGCTTGGCGGCCAACGTCATCGGCATCGGGCCAGAGGATGACGGTGCGACCTTCGAGCGGGGACCAGTCTGCTTTGTTGAAAGCCTTGCATCCGGACGGCCAAGTCGTTGCGACATATTGTGGGAAGAGTTTGGCGGCTGCGTCTGCAGCCTTCTCACCCTCAGCGATGATGACTACGGCATCAGTGTTGGCGTGAAGGCCGAGCAGGTTGTAGATCGGCCTTGGCTCAGGCGGTGCCTTCCATTGCCATGATGTGCCGTTGTACCAAAGCGGGCGGATCTTCTTGCCAGGGAAGCGACAGACGTAGAACTCATTGGTGTATTTCCAGACGTTCTCGGCCCCCTTGATTGGTGGATTGGGGATTGATGGCGCGATACCGAGATGCTGCTCAACGGCGCGAGCGGCGGTTTTGAAGTTCCAGTTCTTGACACGCATGAGCAGATCCATGCCGGAACCGCCGCCGCCTTGGTGATCCTTGCCGCCGCACTGGTTGCAGTACCAAGAACCAGTACCGTTCTGGTCGTCGAAGCGGTAGCGATCGGTGCCACCGCAAAGCGGGCAGGGCTGGTGGCGATCGGCGAGCTGATCAGCGGAGAGGCCACCAAGGTTTTGCAGCAGGTCAGGCCACCTACCGTTGGCGAGGTCTTGGATGCGGGTCATGCTTGGTCGCGCTCCATGGCGGTGGCGATCAAGGAGCGGATCAGAGCAGCGCGTGACATGAGTTGTCCGGCTTTGGAGTCAAGCCACTGGAGCTGCTCGACCGGAAGCTCAAGAGATATGGCCTTCCTGCGCTGCTTTGGCATGGTTGTCATATAGGTTTGATGCCGTTACTATACGAGTCAACCTGTATCGGTCAACCCTTGAGCGACTTGATTCTGAACGAGGGGCAGCAAACTGCCCTTGATGCGATCGTAGGCGGAGCGGAAGATTTTGCCCTTCATGGCGCTGCTGGCACTGGCAAGACAACCGTGCTGCAAGTTGCGGCAAGCCTGCTGGACCCAAAGCGGGTGATCTTTTTGGCACCTACCAATAAGGCGTTAACTGTTCTACAGAGCAAGCTACCGGATGGTTCCTTTTCGAGGACGATTCAGTCGTTCCTTGGAATGAAGAGAAGCATCGAAGAGGGCGTGGAACTTTTCAAGGTTACATCTGATGGAATACAAAAGGCCGCTCAGCTTCTTCATGAGAAGGAGTTTGACCTGGTTATTATTGACGAATCTTCTATGATTTCGTCCGAAATAGAGAGTGCGCTGGTTTCGGCAATCAGCGGCTCAAACAAGTTTGTTCGCTGCATTTGGTCTGGCGACAAATATCAACTTCCGCCTCCGTCTGGAGAGAAAGCTTTGTCTTTTTGGCAACCTAAATACGCAGTTGAGCTTGTGGAGGTTGTCAGGCATGGCGGCGCAGTTCTTGACTACGCTACAAGGATAAAAGAGGACTTCGAGAAGCTTGCAGAATCCCCTGAAGCGTCCAAGAAAGGTGGTAGCGAGATTTTATTGCTAAAGGAGCACAAGTGGGAGAGAGAGTTTATTGAAGACGTAAGGAAAAACGGAACAACATCAAGAGCTATTTGTTGGACAAATGCAAGCGTTAACGCTCTTTCCTCTAGCCTGAGACTTGAGCTTTTTGGCCCTGACACCGCATTCAAGTGGTTGCCGGGAGAGGTCTTGCAATTTAAGAAAAGGTACATCACGCCGACAATTGACCAAGCCAGGTTCAACAATTCGTTCGAGGTCGTGGTACTTGAGACGGAGGATGTTACTGTAGATGAATCCATATTTCAGCATTTTAAGCTTGAATACAGCACCGCCATCAAGGGTGTGGAGGGTGTCGTTGAGTGGAAGCCGCAAGGGACTGTTCATAGGCTCAGGGTTTCTCGAATTGATCTGTTGACAGGCGAGAAGAGTAAAGGTTATGTTGACAACGTTTACACATTGCCATCGGCTTCACCGCTGAAAACTAGCCTCTCGAAGGTAAAGCAAAACTTAAAAAGAATCAAAATCAGTAGGCATAAGTATTCTCCTTCCGAATACAAGAAGGCGTGGAATGCTGTGACCGCGTTTGAAGAGTACTTTGCGTCTCTCGGATCTGCGTTCGTGATGACAGTTCATCGCTCGCAGGGGTCTACATTCGATAAGACCTACATCCATAAAGACATCTGGAATGGCAGGTTTAAGGGGGCGGAATTACTGAACCCGCTTGTCTACACAGCTACAACTAGATCTAGATCTGCAAGTATTTTTTCTTACTGATCGCCATGAACCTCCGCGCCTATCAACAACAGCTCATTAACGAGATCCGTGGCCAGTATCAGCTCGGCCGCAAGTCGGTGCTTGCGGTGCTGCCGACCGGTGGTGGCAAGACCGTTTGTTTCAGCCATATCGCCGAACAGGCTGCTAAGCGCGGCAACCGCGTGTGCGTGCTGGTGCATCGAGCTGAACTGCTTGATCAGGCAAGCCGATCGATGCCTGTGCATCATGGGCTGATTGCCGCCGGTCGCAGCATGGACCTAAGCCATGCGGTGCAGATCGCATCAGTGCAGACACTGGCTAGGCGATTGCGGCTGATACCGCGTGACTTCTTTCAGTTGCTGATTATCGACGAAGCGCATCACACTACCGCTGGCACTTGGGCGAAGGTGTTGGAGTATTTCAATACGGCAAGACTGTTGGGTGTTACTGCAACTCCGATCAGATGCGATGGCCGTGGATTGGGCGAGAATTATGAATCAATGATCCTCGGGCCTAGCGCAAAGTGGTTGACTGAGCAGGGATTTTTGGCTGATGCGAAGGTGCTCGCCCCGCCAGGTATTCAGACCAAAGGGCTGCGAAAGCGGATGGGCGATTTTGACATGAAACAGGCCCAGGGCTTGCTGCAGGAAGGGCAAGCGATGGGGGACTGCTTGACGCATTATCGGCAGCACCTTGATGGCCAGACTGCGATTGCGTTTTGTTGCAGTGTCGCTCATGCAGAAGCTGTGGCTGGGCTGTTTATGGCAAACGGCATCACTGCTGCGAGCATCGACGGGAAGATGGATGCGATGCGACGACGTGCGTTGCTGGCATCGCTGGGTCGAGGCGAGATCAAGGTGTTGACGAGTTGCAGTCTGATCGGGGAGGGCGTTGATGTGCCAAGCGTCGGTGGGTGCATTTTGCTGCGACCGACGCAGAGCACGGCATTGCATTTGCAGATGATCGGGCGGTGCTTGCGGCCATCACCAGGCAAGGATAAGGCGGTGGTGCTGGATCATGTTGGGAACACGTTGCGGCTGGGCCACCACCTCGAGGAAAGAGAGTGGACGCTTGATGGTGAGCAAAAGAGCAAGCGCGAGAAATGCACATCGGTGAAGGTGTGCCCGAAATGCTTTGCAGCGATGAGTGCGCAGGCGAGCCAGTGCGAGGAATGCGGGCATCGGTTTGCTGCTGAATCAAGGCGTGAACTGACCACCGTGGCGGGCACGCTGCAGGAGCTGAGGGTTGAAGCCGCTCGGGAGCGCAATGAGAGGAAGCAGCGGAGGAAAGAGCAAGGGCAAGCGCAGAGCTTGGAAGATCTGGTCGAGCTTGGTCGAAGCCGTGGTTACAAGAATCCGGTAGGCTGGGCACGCAAAGTTCATGCTGCGCGTGTCAATAAGCGAAACTGAAATCCAACAACAGATTCGATTGCAATGCAGCCGTGGGCCCGTAAGGCTTTGGCGCAATAATTCAGGCTCCCTGCCAGATCCGAGAACTGGTCGGTATGTGCAGTTTGGCGTGGGGAGTCCTGGCGGCTCGGATTTGATCGGTTATCGCCGTGTGCGTGTGACTGAAGAGATGGTGGGCAAGGAGATCGCGCAGTTCGCGGCGGTGGAGGTGAAGTCGGCGCGAGGGCGAGTGAAGCCAGAGCAGCAGCAATTCATCGATCACGTCTTAAGCGCAGGCGGAATCGCAGGAATTGCTAGATCTGTTGACGAAGCGAAGGACATATTGCTATATTGTGTTTAACCGCAACGGCGCAGGAGCCGATGAGCACCGATTTCAGGACTGAGCCACCGTGGCAAGAAAAAGAAGAAATTTCCATACCACCCGAGTACACCATTGTTGCCGAGCTGCCGTGTGTCACATGGGGGTGGGAGCTTGATCTCTATTATTGGATTCTCAAAGACCAAGACGGCGCTTTAGTTATTGGGGCATCCAGCCATGGACGTTTTTATCTCGCCGATGCTGATTCGCTGAAGGAGCAAATCAGCGCTTTATCTGGCTACCTCGAAGCTACCAAATCAGCGC
>Ga0255781_10002835_pt1 | contig 13674 bp, 2 predicted proteins | sample 101ome_21_FD_179979 | JGI IMG/M metagenome (GOLD analysis project Ga0255781, IMG submission 179979) | Coastal salt marsh microbial communities from the Groves Creek Marsh, Skidaway Island, Georgia - 101413BT metaG (version 2) | ecosystem: Environmental > Aquatic > Marine > Intertidal zone > Salt...
GCGCGTTAAAGTTCGCGAACGCTGCGCGGAGGAAATCTGGAGAGACACACACAGAGAGAGATCGGGTGAAATAGGAGGAACTCATCCGAACGATAAAGGTACGCCGGGATCGAATCAAAAAAAAAAGTTGGGAATTGTTTTTTTTTTTAGTGTTGAGAGAGAAAAATGAATCTCTCTCCATCTTCATCTCCGAGGAAGCAAAGAAGAAGAAGAAGAAGAAAAAGAAGAAGAAGCTTCTCTTGTTTTCTCGCGAAGAGATGACGCGGAGTGAGCGTTATTTTCTCATCTTTCGCGCGTTCTTCGATCGTTTGCGATGCCTTGCTTTTTTTTTACCCTCGGTCGAGTGGAAGCGACGCGACTCGTTCGCTGGTGCTGTTTGAATTTTTCTTTTTTTTTTCTTTTAGTGTTGAAATTTTTAGGGCGGGAGGGAGGCAGTGATTTTTTTTTTCGCGCGCTGTGTGTTGTGAGTAAATTGTTGACCTCACGCGCGCGCCGTTTGTAAAATAAAATCTAAGAGACTAACTTGGAACGCCTTCTCTCTCAAATCAAAACTTATCTGCCGACGGGGAAAAACAAAGCAGGTCCTACATATTTCTCTGAGAAGTGATCGAAACGGTTCAGCGTGCAATGGCACGAACGTCGTGCGGTCGCGGCGTCGCGACCACGGAAAAAAAATCAACGAGGAAAAAAGCGAAACATCATCGTTTCGTCGTTTTTGCACTTTTCGTGTTGCTCTTCTTTTCGTTTTCAGTTTTTTTCGCGCTTCCAGCGAGTGCGAAAACTGTAACTGTTGTTCACGGAGACGCGAAGAAGCCGACGAAGAGTACTGGATCGCACGCGAAAACTACCCGTAGCGTGGCATCCAAATCTGCCGAGTTCAGTCTTGATGCCTCTGCCGAGGCAGGAGATGGAAAGCAAGATGCTGCTCGCTCCATTGATGAAAACAGGATCGTTGACATCAACGAGGTGCACGCCAACTCGGACGCAGATGCACTCTCATCGAGTGCTGGGCTCAATACTCATGCGTCACAACTATCCTCGTTGGCTGCTCCATTTGAAGACACCTACCAGTACGGCGATAACTTCAACGCCGATGGTAATCCAACACCTTTCCAAGATGATGGTTGGGGCGAAGATATAAAGGAATGGACCAAAAAACAAGAGGGGAGTTATATACACCCAGAGTTCGGACTTCCAGGAGTCTCAGTGAGCAACGACATCTGCATCGTTGAAGGTGTGATTGGAAGAGATTGGTATGACTTTAAAGAGGATGAGGTTCTCGTCACTTTGCCGGAAAAGTGTCGCCCGGAACGTAGAGTCGTTTTTAATGTGGCTAACTACGATGAAGATTCTACGCGGGTTGACGTGTTTCCGAACGGAGAAGTGAAATATATTGCTGGAGTAGCCGACCAAAATTTTCTTTCACTCACAGGAATCAAATTTGTGACGAAAGAATTCAAGGGCACGAAAAAGTTACTCGATTTGAATGTGGACGCGTTCAAGAACTACGATGACAACACCTTCGAGGATGCTTTTTCCTCCAAAATCAACGGCGAGTGCATTTTGGGAGGCTCAATTAAAAGACAAGGATCCAAGGAGGATATTGCACAGCTGCCAGAGGAGTGTCGTCCTAAGAAGAAATTGATATTTAACGTGGGCACGTATGAATGCAACATGTACATGGAAATTCTCAGCGATGGTAAGATGGTTGCCAAAGGTGATTTTGATGATTGTGACGGTCCAATCTCCTTGAGTGGCATAAGTTTCATCACTAAGGATTCGAATGTTTCTCTCGTTGACCTTGGAAAAGATCTCAAGAATGGATGGAAAGCATACAATGATGAAGGGCCGTCCTACGCGCTGATGGGTGGCGAGTGCATCGTCCAAGGCTCAATCAAAGGTGAATCCTGGGATCACATCGCTACTCTACCAGTTGAGTGTCGACCGCATAAGAAACTAGCATTCAATCTGAACAATAATGGCTATCCTTCCCGTGTCTTCGTGTTAACGAATGGAGAAGTGCGTTGGATCAATGGAGAAGAAGAAGAAGATTGGCTTTCGCTGTCAGGAATCAGATTTATTGCTGTTCCAAAAGACGCGATCCATCTTACTGGTCATTGGCAACCATACGGGGAAGAGTGGGGTATTCCAACGTAAAAAGTGCAAGATGAAGTGTGCGAGGTTCTTGGTCGTATCAGAGGAGCGAAAAAGGAACCCGCCAAGGTGAACGATTGGGGTCTTCTCGCCAGTTTGCCGTCCGAGTGTCGTCCGGAGAAGAACACGATTTTCAGTGTAAACAATGATGAGTACTCTGCCCGCATTGAGGTACTTTCTTCCGGAGACGTAAAGTATAAGGACGGAGGGAAACCAGATGGAATCGAGTGGCTTTCGCTCACGGGAATCAAGTTTGTAACGAAAGAAGGTAAGAGCACGAAAAAGCCACTCGACTTGAAGGTGGGCGCGTTCGAGAACTACGGTGAAGACTACGAGGACGCGTTTTACTCCAAAATTAACGGCGAGTGCGTTTTGGGAGGCTCGATTAAAAAAATATCCTCTTCTTGGGAAGTGGCGCAGCTACCAGAGGAGTGTCGTCCTGAGAAAGCGTTGGCATTCATCGCGGGCGCGCATGGCGGCAACATGTACATGGAAATTCTCGGCGATGGTAAGATTGTTGCCAAAGGTGAATTTGATAATTCTAAAGGTCCGATCTCCTTGAATGGCATCAGTTTCATCCCAAAAGATTCGAAAGCTTCTTCTGTTGCACTCGCTTCATCACTCGAGAGCAACTGGAAAACATACGATGGTGGGGAAGCGCCGTCCTACACAGTAATCAAGGATGATTGCATCGTTCAGGGCTTAATCCAAGGTGAATCCTCGGATCACATTGCTACTCTACCAGTTGACTGTCGACCGTACAAGAGACTGACTTTCAATCTGAACTATGATAAGCACTCTGCGGGCGTCGACGTGTTGAAGAATGGAAAAGTGCTTTTGATGGGTGGAGGAAGAGCCTCTCGCGATTGGTTTTCGCTCTCAGGAATAAGATTTGAAGTGGAGCAACCTCCGCCGCCAAAGGTTACCATCGGTAATCCATGGTCGCAGCTTGCGCTCGAAGAGTTTGATTTTGACATCAGAGTCCATCACGATATTTGCGGTAAAACTTCATCATGTTTCGCCGACACAGCTCAAGTTGACACGAATGTCGCCTCGGGTTTGAAATGCGAGGTATTCGTGAAGCTTGCTAATGACGAGAGTTGCACGTACAAGGACGCTTCAACACATCTCCCGTGTAAAAAGTGGGACAATTTTTTTGAGAAATCAAAATCACCTGCAGAGCTACGACCCTATTTGAGTCTGACGGATAAAGACGGCAAGGTGGCAACAGGTGAATACGAAATTTGGTACGACTGCTTTCACAGAAAAAAGAGCGCACGAACAGGAACGGGATTGAAAAAGTTACACGAGTTTCGCGTCATCGATAAGTGCGCTGATTTTCTACCACCAGGATTTGAGAGCCTCTCTATCGCGGAGCTGGTACTTCATTCAGCCCCTTCTTTTTTGGAGTTGAAGCATGAGGATTGCAATCGCGTTGACGCTGTCAAGGAAAGCATCTTTCGAAAATACGATACGACTCCTCAAGATGGACGATTGGATGAAAACGAAGTCCTGGAGGCGCTTTTGCAGCACGATGTAGACACGTCGTCCTTGGCGTACCTCATTCCAGAAAGCAATCATTTCAGGAAGAAGGGTGGAATCATGCTGGGCGATTTCATGGTGTCTTCTGCGCTACCACTCCTTTGTTCGGGATCGTTGACGGAATCTTCGGACGTTTACTTCACGGCGGCATCGTATCCTACCATTGAGTCTAAATATGCTCAATGCGAAGCAGATAAAGAAGGCGTAAAATTGAAGTGGGACTACAAGCTCACACCGCAGGAGGGCGACAGACAGTGTTTATATACGGATGGCCGGCTTTTACGCTCATTCAAAACTGATGCTAGTGGCACCACAGTCACTTCTTTCAGAGACAAACGTCCTTCATCTGGCGTTGGTCCTGATGCGGTGACGTTGCATGTCCACATGTCCTTTGATTCAGGCATGGTGGAGAATCTTATCAAAAATTCGTCTGTGATATTGGAAGAACCAGATGAAGAGGATGCTCGCGTAACGGCTGAACACTGCGTCACCAAAGATAGTGATGGTGGGAAGTGCTTCAAAAGGATTACTGTCTCGTCCACTGTTTTGGAATTAAGTAATAAAGAGTACATGTCTAAATCATCAATTATGACATGGATAAAATTTGCTGATGTACCAGAAGAAGATCAGTACTTCTGGCAAAGCGTTGAATTTGAGAGCAACTTTAAAAAAGCGTTTGGTATCCGTAAATCAGGTAAAGTGTTTGCACGTCTGAATAATGACGTGCAGGTTGAGGGAAATACAACTTTGCAAGTTAACCAATGGTATCACGTTGCAATGGTATTAAACAAGGGCAGTGGCATCGAAATTTTCGTCAACGGAGATCTCGACAATGCTCTAAAATCCTCCGACAATGCGCAAATGGACTTTCCCATATACCCCTCAAAGGTGCGGGTCTTGGACGCTGTTGGATTGTATGATGATTTCAGAATTTATACGGGAGTCGTGACTAAACTTCACATCTCGTCGATTTATTCGTGCGGCAGACAACAAAGTTGCGCGATTTTAGCTCACGCGACACCACAATCGAGGCGAGTATACTGTATGGTGCCCAAGTACAACACGCGAAAGAGTTCAAAAGGTTTCGTACCCCCCTGCATTGTAGGGTTGTTCTATACCGGTGCAGCCATGGATCTGCAGTTAACACCCAGTCAAAAAGGCATACTGTTTAGCTTCAGAGACACAGCTCTCGAGGAGACGTCATACGAAATACTGCGAAGACCAAGGGACCCAATATTGGGCCCCATGGGAGATTACAAAGCCGTCGTCATGATTGATACAGCCTTAGATTTTTGCGCAACTACATTTTCTTCTCTGACATTTTTCGATGATGAAGCAATCAGAGAACCCGGATCTACTTGGGAATACGCCGTGAAAACAAAGTTCCGTGAACTCACACTGATATCAGATCCCCGCGAGTTCAAAACACCATTTTTTGCCTTATTTGAGGGAGCTGTTGTCGCTGGCAATGCGGGCGTTGGAATCCCCAATATCCGTGTCTGTACTCGCGTGGTAAAACGTTCTGATACAAATTTGCCTAGGTATGATACGAATGCAGATGACTCTAATTTGGCTGCTTACAAGTATGCCTGGCGTTCTGAACTCAAAGATGCGGACAAACAATCATCTGCATTCAAAATCACAGATCAAGATGACACTTCGTTTTCAGAGGTGAAACCCAACGAATGGTTTACAGTCAGTCTTTCACTTTTTTCACGCATAAGTCGAGTGAATGTCTGTACAGAACAAGAAGAATCCCAATTTGACGTTCGTGTGTTAGATTATCAAGATCCGAACGATAAGGGTGATATGGGATCTATGTGCATTTTATCTTTGGACGAAGTTGGCAGCCCCTCAGTGTTCACGATAGGTAACTCAACATGTCGAAGTTATTCTTGCAGCGGTACCAGCGTTCCAGCATATTTTGGCAAATCCGTCACAGTAAGGTCGACATCCAATGCTGCGAGCTACAAAGTCTCCGAAGTTCAAGTCATGGGCGTTGAAGTAGACTGTCCATACACAACATTTTCAGATGAAGATGGAAACTTTGAAATCGACATACTTGATGTGACTGGTGTGACGCCAAAAAACTCTTACATCGGGACCTTGGCGATCAAAACTGATATTTATGACGAAATAGATACACTGATGCTTAATGCAACCTCCCAAACAAAGCCCGAAGCATTACTAATTGCCATTGCTGTAGACGAAGTCCGTTTTGAAGAAAACTGGGAGAATTTTCATTCGTCAGCTGACACTGAAGCTGCATCTTCGCTAAAGGGGCTTGGACTACCAAATGACATGAACAAGGTACACATCGATGCTGATGCATTCGTAGGGATTCGACCCAATGCTCGCAAGTCAAGACGAGGTGCGACCGGTGTAGCCCTTGTTGGGGAGGGTGAAAATTCTGACTCTGATGGCATTCTGAACAACTTAACTATCATTAATGGTTGGGATGCATATGGCTCAGTCTACGGAGGCCCAAGATTCTCAGTGAGCGATGGCGTTTGCATCCTCGAAGGCACGATTAAAGGAGGGCTTTGGGGTGATCTTGCCACTTTGCCGGAAGGTTGTCGCCCGGAGAAGCGAATCAATTTCAGTGTAAACAATGATGAATCCTCTGCGCGAGTTGATGTCCATCCGGATGGAAGAGTGGATTGGATTGCTGGAGGAAAAGAACACAATTGGCTTTCGCTCACGGGAATCAAGTTCGTGACGAAAGAAGCTAAGGACACGAAAAAGTCGCTCGAGTTTTTGAACGGCGCCGAGAACTACGGCGAAGGCTACGAAGATGCGTTTTACTCCAAAATCGACGGCGAGTGCGTTTTGGGAGGCACAATAAGAAAAGGATCCTCCTCTTGGGAAGTTGCACGGCTGCCAGAAGAGTGTCATCCTGAGAAAGCGCTGGTATTGAACGTGAATAATAATGAATGCACCATGCGTCTGGACATCTACGAGAATGGTAAAATCGAAGCCATTACAGGTGGTTGTCGCGACTGGGTCTCCTTGAATGGCATCAGTTTTATTCCAAAGGATTCAAAAGGCTCCTCTGTTGTACTCGCTTCATCACTCGAGAACAGTTGGAAATTCTACGAGGATGGGGACTACTGGGAAGTGCCATCCTACACTCTTACTAATGGCGAATGCATTGTCCAGGGCATAGTTCAAGGTGGGTCCTGGGATCACATCGCAACTCTACCATCTGTATGTCGACCATACGAGACACTGATTTTCAATCTGAACAATCACGAGTACTCCGCGCGGGTCGACGTGTCACCGAATGGAAAAGTAAATTGGATTGCTGGAGGACAATCTCACGGTTGGATTTCACTCACAGGAATAAGATTCGAGATAGGTAGGTCTGTTCCACCACATCCAGCTCCGCCACCTCCAAGCCCAACATCCCCGCCCCATCCACCTCCGTCGCCTCCACCACCAAGTCCGTCAGTACCACCGAGAGGGTCCATCTTACCAACTGGTGTAAGCGTCGTTGGAAAAGATTATTTCATATCTTACTGCAAGAATCGAACGAAACTCAGCGGAGCTCACTTTGTGCTTCAAGAAAAAGTGTGGACTTTCATTGACCGAGATGGATCAGGTGATCTGGATGAGATTGAGTTCGCAAATGTCATGAGAGCTTTTCACAGTGGATACATATATGCGGTACCCTGGTTGGTTTATCCGACAATAAGCACGAGACACATGACACAATTTCGTGCGGCGTATCAAGACGAGAAGAAAAAGAACGCACTTTTCTCACTTGTGCCTTTGAGTAAAGCAGTTTTACCATCTTCTCAGGAGTCCTGGCAAAAGTGGGTTCACGAGATGGAAAAAACTTTTCCAACATTTGACATGGATATGCCACATGACAAGGACATCTCTGGCCGAACTTCATTAACAAACATGGGAATTGGTGATTCATCAGAAACAAAAATATATGCAGTACCAATGGCAACATTCCCGACTACTAAATTCATCTCTCTGAAGAAGCTCGTGAACGCTGACGAAAAATATGACTTTACACAAGAGGATAATGGAATTCTGAAAGAAATGTTCACATCTCCAGTCGAAGTTCATGCAATCCAGAGACTCCCAGACGTTGAACATGTTTTTGGAGAAGGAACGGAAAAAGTTCTACCAATCAAACATTTGGGTGTAGCTGGTGAAGATTTCGAAGACAATACTGCTGTAACAATCTCTGGCATGGTGAGATTTCCCGGCTCTCGTACCCAAGACGTCCTGTGCGGTCTTCAGTCTGCTACAATCTACGCTTATGAAGGCAAAAAATGCAATGGTGAAGAGCTTGCTAAAGGACTATGCTCTCCGAAAGGTTACAAATATGAATTCGAACCCGTAAGTTACATGGTAGATGGTACGGGAAGGTTTGATATTTCAATCACGCCGGGTGAAACGTGGTTATTCATAGCATCTTCCGATGGACACGATTTGTGCTACGGAGGGGATGCGGTGGATGTCCTCCCGTGTTCTGTGCGCAATGCGCCTCCGATCAAGTTGTCGGAAAAAGAATTCGATAAAAACACCTATCACGAGTTGGAGAATGTAATTGGCGGTGAATTTCTGACTTATTTTGATGTCACGAGCAGACAAGTAGATCTTGGATTGTATGCTGGTGCGTGCGATACTCCTTACACGAAGTACTCACTGTTGATCACACCAGCTAATGGCTGTGGTGCACCTATTGAACTTTCTGATACGGAGATAGTGGGATCCTGGCCCCTGGTTGATTCAGACAACACAGTTTCAAACGTCCGCTTGTGGCCGTATGCAGCGATGGATTATAACATTGAATTGTTACAGGCTCCAGATGTGACAGCTTTGACGGAGGATAAAATTCTAAGTGAGTACACGGGGGCATCTTGCAAAAAAGGTTCCCAGAACATCATGAATTTTTTCCGCGAGAGAGATCTTCTCGTTCAGACCATACCGTTACTGGAGAGAACGTTTGGTGAGGCAAGATTTGAGTACCACGACTGGTTCTGTGTCGAGCCTACGTTCGGGAATTTGCCCGAGACATCTTTAAAAACTCCGTTTACGTCTATTCGTCCCGAAGAGATTTGTATTGGGTCAGATGCAGCGAAGCACGATTTGACAAAAAAACATTTGATCGGAACTTCAAACATGGAATACTCGAAACTTGGATCTCAACTATCCCCGGATAAATTCGTGTCTCTGAAGGTTGTCGAGGCACATTACACGGCACCAAATACAATTTCGTACTGTTCAATGTTTGAGCGAAGTGTGAATGATGCTCCTACGAAATTAACTGTTAAAGTGCGGATTCACCAAGACGTTGCTCCACAAGGGTCGAACCCTTGTCATTCGTCGAACGAACCTTCGGAAAAGTGCGTGTTTACAAAAGTTGATGCGACCTCGCGCTTACTTCAGTTCCAATCAGGAGAGGGTAAAGATGGCAATTCGTATGAGATTTCCTCTAAAGGCGCAGTCCCAAATCTGGTTCCTCCACACCGCCGGAAATTTCTTGCTCGGGTAGAGCGAAATGATGGCTGGGCTGTAACAAATATAGCCATAGAGCGTGAACTGATTACACTTGCAAGTAAGAAGAGAGGAGGGGGCAATGATCCCGAAGCGAGATACCAATCAGGCACTGAATTTTACGCAACCGCACCAATTCGTGGCTTGGTGTACACAGTCGTGCATGATCCTCCTGGCGGGAATTCGGTTGCCTCCATCAGTCAGGGAACGAATATTAACCTTGAGTTTGGTCTTGCAAATACCCGGGCATTGAGCATGGACACAAATAGAGGTGGTGGAGCCGGATTCGCAATTGGATTGGGTTTCAAGAAAGGTACTTCAGCGGGCTCTCGGTTTGTAAATGTTGAAATTGAAATGGACGATGAAGTAAAGGGTGGCACTGAAATACGGCACTATTTAGCCAATAAGAAAAAAATAGATATACAAAATGTTGCGGAAGACAAGATAAAAAGTATGATGTCAGCCAATAAGAAAAAAATAGATATGCAAAATGCTGTGAAAGACAAATTAAAAAGTATGGTGAAGAACAGTGAAGAAGAAAAAGGAAAAGAAGCAAGCCCAAGTGAAGAAAAAGATGAACAATCTGAAACCAAAGGTACGTTGGGTTTCGAAACAGGGCACAACTGGTTCACCGCCAGTTCAGGACCGTCTGTAGATCTAAGCGCCACCATTGAAGACGGTTGGGATTTCAGCTTCACTCTGGATCGTACCATTTCTTCATCAGAGGAACCAGGACTAGCAGGTCGTCCTGGAGATACAATTCTTGGAGGTGGTTTTGAGATTGTCTATGTCCTAGTTGACGGAGTTGATATCAGAGACAATTGCCTGAAAGTAATCGGAGAGGTGCAGTGGTTCCCCCGGCAACCTACTTCATACTTGTTATCGGTTCACGATATTGAAAAGAAAGTGATACCAGATTTGGAAGGTTTGATTGCCAAGGCCAAAGATAAAGAGTCCATAATGACTGATGGTGAGATGGATGATAAATCAAACGATGAAGTGAAAGCAATTTGGAAGCATCGTCTTGAGACGTCGATTGACGACTGGAAAAGAACCTTGGAATGGTCATCTCCAGATTTTAATCCAGAAGGTCTTTTGAAGCTCAGTGAGGCAAAACAGAAGGAGAAATTGACTCAGATACAAACAAAATACGACCAAACTACAGTCCCTTTTAATTCAGATGATTCGGTCTTTGGTAGACTGATGAAACCGAAAATTGTTGAAACTAACGATATGTACACCACAGATCTGCTACAGATCTGGGATCTGTTCGATGATAATAAGGAGGCAGGAGAGGGTTTAGTTACAGGTTCAAGGACTTTAATGACAGATACTCTATCATCCAAAAATCATTCTTGGTTGGAATCCTGGGAAATGAAGTATAATGATAATCAAGCTATGAATAATCAATCTTGGTTGGAATCCTGGGAAATGATGGAAAATGATAACCAAACTATGAAAAACGTCTTCACCTCTGTTGAGAATAATTCCACAGAAGCATTGTTCTCTAGAGGGATGTCAGACCTCGCTGAAAACGATATGAAAAATCGAGCCAATATGACGCATGATGACAAATTCTTCAAGTATGATGCTGCAGCAAGATATGTAGATGCCTCAGTGTTTGGTTCAAAAGCTTCTTTTGGATTCGGAGGGAAAAACCAAAAAGACTCCAAATTAAATCCAATTGCCTCAGGTTCAGACCAAAGCATCTATTTAACTTTTTCAGGAGGGGGGCAGGCACTTGAATTCAGTTCAGACGTGTCGTCTGCAATTGACGGTATAAGTTATTCCTGGGCACTGGAATCAGGAAGTAGCAGTGAACAAGGCTACAGTTCAGAAACCTCTCTCGGGCCCTTCACTGGATCAGGCGAAACCGGTTCTACAACTGGCACATCCCGCGCTTCAGAGCATGCAATGGCATGGGCGAAGCACGGTAACCTTGCAGTGTCTTACAGCCTAGGCGATCCTGATCCCTATGATAAGTTTGTCGTGGCAGTTTCTACGGACAAGCGATTCGGAACTCCAATTTTTAAAACGATCGGTGGCGCTTCGAAATGCCCGGGAGAACCGAACACTTTATGGAGGGAATCGGGCATGATGTTGGAAACTGCGTGGGCAGCTGGGGTGAACAACAAATTTATCCATCCTGGGCAAAATGCGTTGTTTGATATCATCATCACCAATGAATCTCCTTTCAGAGAAGGTCTAACATACGGCTTGAAGTTAATATCTGATCCTAAATTTAACGGTGATTTTGCTGAGAATATGTTGGATCTTTCCTTCACCGTTAACGGTGTGGACACGTTAGCACCGTACTCATCGGCATCGTTCTTTCTTCTGGATGATATCCAATCAGTGGATGAGGATGGAAATCTGAAACGTACACGACTATCCTTGAACGTTGCCAAGGGTAAATTTGCACAGTCGTATTCTTCTATTGGTGTTCAGATAGTTTCTGAATGTGAATTTCCATTGGAGTTTTACCGGGACCCAATTTCTTCTTCGGCGTATCTCGGAGATTTTAAATGGGAACGAGAGTGTCCGAAAGTCATGTGGGACGAAACTACCTACAACACCTACCTGAACACGATAATATCAAAGAATACTTCTCCTGTTATCAACATGACCTTGCTCAACCCAGATCCACTGAACTTATGGTCAGAAGATTATGTCGAAGGTGATTCAAAGCAGACGAACTATTTAGTGCATCCAAACGTCGAATTTGTTCGGGTACAGTGGAGAAAGCTCGGGCAGGGGGAATGGATGAACTCGTGGGATATGGTGGGAGACAACCCAGACATTTGGAAGCGAGACGTAAAAGACGCGGACGTGCAATGCAAATTCGCACGTGGTAAAGGGTGTGCGTTCAAATGGAACACAGAACGCCAACATTTCCTGAGCGGACTGAAAGATGGAACATGGGAAGTTCGAGCGAAAGTGTTCTGCTCCGGATATGATTCTTTTGCGACTTCAGAAGTGAAAGCATCTGTAACGGAAGAAAATTTGAATGTGGTCGTCGATGTTACATCGCCGGCGATCACCTCTGTTTCAGTGTATAATCGAACTGTAACTATTGACTACTCAGAACCAGTGATATGTCCGCAGCTGACAGTAGATCACATGAGTTATACCATCGAGCGAATCGAGACGTGTGAAGGTGATTCTGTACAATCAGGTTTGGTCTCGTCGAGTGAGGTGTTCTCCCACTATCAGTTCTCGTGCCTGGCGGGGCAACGAGGTACCATTATGGCAAAATGGCCGAAAGATGCTGAAAGCGGAATTTACAAATTGACTGTAAATGCCGACAAGCTAGGACCCATGGTCACTGACTTTGCGTTGAATCCGGGTTCATTCGGAGAACAAATATCTGGAATCAAAGTGGGTTGCGACTCTGGCAAAGATTCTCTGGTGAAGTTGGGAGACAAACTCTCTCGAAACAAGTCGTCTGTTTCTGCATCAGAAGCGAAAGGTAGGAAAAAATTGAGAGCTGCACATATTGCGAATCGAGAATCAACTCTTGGAGCAGCGGCTCCAAGATCCTCCAAACCCATTTTCCTCTCGTTCAATGAGCTTCCAGTGAAGTTCGACAGTAAGCTCGTTGTTGTAACGAGCATATTTGCGATGATGTTTGTTGCTCTCGCGTGGCGAAAAAGAGCAGCCTCGAAAGCTACAGTGTCGGTAAATGACAACAACTTGGAGTCAGAGAAGCGTTCCTTTCTTGATGAAGACGAAAGAAGAATCGGGGGGAAAGGAGGAGAAACGTACGGCGCAGTGCTCTAAATATGAATCTATCATGTTCTATATAATGTAAAGTGAGTTTCGTGATAGAAAAAGAAAAAAAAAGAGTTATTTAGTATATAATCGAACGCTTTGATGTCAATCTTGCGCAAGGTGGAGTGTTAGCGATAATCGCTTTCATCAACGATGATCGCTTTGGTGTTGTACGCGTACACGTCGAGAGCGGTGGGTCTCAAGATACCCATGTGACAGGTGAACGAGGGTGTCGAAGCTCGAGTAAGAAGTGTTTATTATGTTTTTTAAGAAAGATAAATCAAGATATACCGTGGAATGAGTATATCATGGTTCCTCAATCATTTTAATTTTATTGATTTTATATATACTCGTATAATGCAGTAAAAATATGCGCACAACAAGTGCGCATGTGTATTCACTTTCACCACCATGACGGTGGTTCTATGCCTTTGCCCTGAACACTTCGAAAAGACGAACAATGCACCGTAATACCCTCGTGTAGTGTAATTGTTGCATTCTATTTTTGTCGTTTTTTTAACTCATGCTTGAGCCAGTATGTGCCAGTTACAGGTACTTCGTAAAAGCTTTTTTTTTTTGCGCGATCGCGTCATCGCGAAAAGAAAGAAAATTTTCCCAAAACTTTCCCGCACAGTTTCGACGCGAAAACACACACGCTCTTCGTTCAAAAAGATCAAGAATCTCACTGAA
>Ga0255781_10002849_pt1 | contig 13633 bp, 7 predicted proteins | sample 101ome_21_FD_179979 | JGI IMG/M metagenome (GOLD analysis project Ga0255781, IMG submission 179979) | Coastal salt marsh microbial communities from the Groves Creek Marsh, Skidaway Island, Georgia - 101413BT metaG (version 2) | ecosystem: Environmental > Aquatic > Marine > Intertidal zone > Salt...
TTCGGGGCACTCGGGCCAAGGAATACGGAACGTTCGCGATTGAGGTATTACGACGCGGCGATGGCGATTATGCTGCCGTTTACGGCGAACGCGACGAGCGCCGTCGAGATTGGGTGCGTGAAACCAGCCTTTGTGAGACATTTGAGTTGGGTGGAGCGTAAGCTGTGCGTCGCTCCTTACTTTGCGGCGTACAAAGGGCTGGATTTGGATGCGCGAGCATCGGATGACGACGACGATGTGGAATACGTTGAAGCGGATTTCTTGACGTGGCGAGGCGAGGAAGAAGACGATGGAATGTTTGACGTGGCGATGAGTCTCCAGGTACTCGAGCACGTCGTCGATCCGGGAGCGTTCATGAAGAAATTGCTCGCCACCGCGCGCGTGCTCGTTGTGAGCGTACCGTACATGTGGCCTGATTGCAAAAAGAAGTGTAATCATCGGCATCACATGATCTCGGCGGACACGTTAAAGACATGGTCGGGTAACGCGACACCCGCGGTAGAGACTATCGTTCGAGAGCGCGGGAACGGCGCCGCGCGACTCATCGCCGTCTACGATAACTCTGCAACTACGATCTGAAGGATTGAATTCATCAAATACTACGACTATTGCTATCTCTCCGCTACATCTACGCGTTGAGCGCCTTGAACGCCTCTCTGACGGCTTGACTCATCGTGTTGACGCGCCCGCGCACCTCGTCTAAATCTTCCTCGCGAGCGCACGCTAAATACTTTGAAAACTTGTCCGGATGCCAACGCAACATTTCCTCGCGAAGTTTCGTCCGTCTATCGTCCTTAGAGACGCCGAGCGTGAGAAAATCCCGAAACGCCGCCGCCGGTTGAGTTTGCTCGTCGGTGACGAATGGGAAGTCGTCCACAAGGAAAGACCCGAGCTTTGCCTTTTCCAACGCTCGCTCGAGACGTTTCCATTTTTTGCGATATTCGTCGACGCTCACGCGTTTCGGCGTCGACGCTTCGACGACTGATTTTCGCCAAGCCGCATCTCTCGCCCGCAAATCCTCCAATTGCCGTCTGTGCTCTCTCTCCTCCCGCTCCCGTCGTTCTCGCTTCTCTCGTCTCTCCGCATCCTCCGTCGCGGTCGCCGATGCTTTCCGTTTCCCTTCTCCTCGTCGAGCGCGTTCGCCCGCCGCCCAAATTTTCGCTCGATGTTCCTCATCCCCCAGCACCCCCGTCGACGACCACTCCCGCTCGGCCTGCGCGTACGACGTCCAATTTGTGCTCGCAAACGCCGCGCTTCCGAGCGTATCGTGTCCATCCTCGGCGTGTTCCTCTCGTAATCGTTCCTCAAACTCGCCGCAACCGTCGTCATTCTTTTTCGTCGCATTCGCATTGGCATTCGTTCCTCTCACGACGACGTCCGCAATCCCATCCGACGCCCCCTGACTCACCAACCACTCGTACGCCGATAAACTCTCCGCCATGGACGCCCGATCGAGCAGAGAGTACCCACCGCCGCCGTCGTCGTCGCGCGATTCGAGCGTCGCTGCGCGTTCTTCAGCGGTCTGCGTGCGACCACACCGCGCGTAAAACGCCGATTGGTACGCCCGAAACGCCGTTCGTAAAGCCTTGGCGTCGCCGGCGGTCGCGGCTCGACGCATTTCCGACGTCGCGGACGATTCCACGCCGTCGGGATCATCGTCTGACATGTCGGCGGGCGACGCAATGACGATGCGTTGACGTTTAACCAACTTTGTTGCTCAAACAACCCCATAGTTCGACGCGCCGACGCACCATGCGCGTCGCGCGTTCCTTTGCGTCGCGCGCGACGACGGAAGAACATTTCGTGGACGTCGCGAGGCGCGCGTCCGCGGCGCTCGAACGTCTCGGGGCGTCGACGCCGATGCATTTGGATGCGTTGATGAAGATTTTCAGTTTGAATGAAGACATCCAACCGACGACGGCGACGATGCGACGACGCGCGCATCCGCTCGTGATACCGCTCGCGGAGACGAGAGATGGTCGACACGTCTATGGGTTATACGTCGGACGGGCGGCGATGGGTGGGGCGCGGACGTCGGCGACGAATTTTAGTTTTTTTCACAAGTCGCGAGAGGATGTCGCGGCGTCAAACTCGGCGTCGAGCGCCGCGCCGGGTGGTATCAGCGCGATTCCAATCGTGCGTTCTGGCCCTCGGGGGTTGATGCATCTCGCCGCGGACGCGACGCACTTTGTTCGGCGTAAATTGGCGGAGGATGAACGGGATTTCGGTGTGGGTGCGGGCGCGGTGACGCTCGCGTGCGGTGCGGACGCGTTGGACGCGTACGCGCCGGGCGAATTGACCAGTTCGCCGTTTAAATCGAGAATGGAGGTGTTTCTGACGAAAAACGTCGGTAGATTTATGGACGTCGACGAGGCGTTGATTGCGCGACACGTGGAGAAGAAGGATGAGACGAGCGCGCTCGTTACCGGGGAGTGGTACACGGATGGACCGTACGCGGGATGGGCGAGGCCATACGCTGTGAACGCGGATACGCTGATGCGACACGGTCGAGCGATCGAAGCGAGAGACCAAGCACGGGTGGCGCTGAGCGCTGGACCCTGGTGGACGATCGGGGACGACGGCGAGCTGCTGTCTCGGATGAAGGTGTTGAGCGGTTACGACGGGAGAAGCGCGGCGGATGTACGCAAGACGTTGGAAGGAGGAGACGTCGCAATCGGGCAAAATGTGAATGACGGTGAACCGCCGCCGACACCCGAGGAGTTGGCGCTGAAAGCCGCGGGTGCGGCGATGGATGCGATCGCTTGGGGAGAAGGTGGTGGTGAAGATGGTTGGGCGTCGTGTCGGGAAGTTGTCGCTGAACGATTGGAAGAGGCGGGATTGGCGGAATTGTCCGCGCACGTCGTCGAGCCTCTGCGGTCGTCGTCTCAGAGTTGATTCTTTGTCTATTCAGTTCTAGGTATATGATATCAATCATCGTCTAATGTTTGACTCGCGCCAATAGGGCACGAATATCGCCTACAGTCAATCCCTCGTCGGCGCTGCGCTTTTGCCGCGAGAGATCGCTCGCTATGTCGTTCATGTCGTTTGCCTTTTTCCTGGCAAACTTGAAGACGTTTTCTTCAATCGTTCCTCGAATCATAAATCTGTGTACACACGTCGGTCGAGTTTGACCAATCCGATCGACGCGTTTGACGGCTTGCGCTTCCATTCCAGGATCGAGAACTGGTTCGAGCAGTAACACGTGCTGCGCTTCCGTCAAGTTGAGACCGTGCGCACCGCGCTTCAGCGGCAGCAATAACACATTACACTCAGTGGTCGTTTTAAAACGTTCGACGGCGTCACCAAACTTCATGCCGCTCGCTCCACGAATAGAGTTTATTTTGTTCGTTTGAATAGCCTTTTCGACGACACCCAAGACGTCGTCCCACTCGCTAAAGACGAGACATTTGACGCTCTCGTTTTGCGATACGAGCCACTTCAATCGGCGCACAACGCTTTCAATCTTCGTGCCCCAACTTCCGATGACGGTCACGCTCCGCTCGAAGTTAAATTGTTCTTTAGAGTCCCCAATGACGTCTTCCAAGAAGGAATCATCGCCGTATTTACCCGTTCTCACGTAGTCGGCGAGGCTCACGACGCCAGACTGCGCACGCACGTTGTTGACGTAATTCAGCTCTTCGCTGTACGCGCGCGTGCGGCACGTCACACACGCGAGGCGCATGTGCTGCGTTTTCGATCGTCGCACGAGGTCCATCGCGCAAGCGACGCACGTACGATGTCCACACGGCCAGACGCACATCTCTGCGTTCGTCTCGGGGAAAGAAGTGATGCACACAGGACATTCCATTGCGGAATCGTCGGATTGTTCGCCTTGTTGCTTTTTACGCAAGGTGTCTCGGAGGTACCTGAGCTGCGATTGGTATTTGCGCAAGTCAGACTCGTACACAGCTTTTTCTTGGGTAAACTTGACACTGAGAACGGGGACTTCGGCTGGGAAGACGATGGAAGCGCGCAAACCCTCCGGGATGGGATCCGGCCATCCCGGTCCGAGGGGCATTTCGTGCTCGAGACGCTTGCGAATGCGCAGTACAGCCATCTCGAGTTCGTCTCGCGCCGCCATCTCCTCGCGCTGTTGAAGGAGATAATACGTGAGTTTGTAAAACTCTTTTCTCATTCCCTCCAACGCTGAAATCGTAGCGTCCGCGCGGTCCGCGTAGGTGTGTTTATTCTTGTACGCATTCGCGTCGACAGTGTCCCAAAAAGCTCTCGGCGGCTTGAGCATGCGCAGAAGATTCTCTGCACAACTCGGACCTCCGCGGTTGGCTTCCTCCTGAGTCTTAGCGTACACTCGTCCACGCTTGGACTTCGTTGGTGGTTTAGGCGATTCTGGCGATTTCTCCTCATCTGTTTGCGGGGATTGCTGTGATTGCTCTGTCTTTGTCTTCTTTTGAGCCGCATTGTTTTTGCGTCCAATTTGGAGCGTCGCGCCAAATATCTTCGACTCATATGTCTCAAGCATTGGCTCAATCTCGCAAAACATGCAGACGACACCCTCAATGGAAAAGTCTGTATCTTTACGACACTTCGAGCACGTTCCAACTTTTCGCACATCCGATTCATCCGCGACTTGCACCCGTTTGGTAATCTCATCCATACGACTGAGCAACGCTTTACGCGAGTCTTCAATATCGTCGAGATCCATGGTGATTCGCATTATCAGACCGGAGAGATTGTCAAATTGAAACGGTTTTCCTTGCCACTGACCATCGAATGTATCCCAGACTCGCGTGTACAACGAGTCACGACCACTTTCTTGCGCGAAAATCACACACGTGTACCACTCAGATTGGGTGAGCTTGTATTCCGTTCCCGTTGGCAAGACTCGCATGTGCTTCTCAACGACATCTCTCGACGCGTTGAATTCAATTCGCGCGGTGGATATACCACTTGCGCGCTGCGCGAGATACTTGGCGCGCTCAGTGTTCGCTTCGTTCACGAGTTCACCATCTCTCAGAGTTGGTGCGATGCGCTCTGCGAGTAATTCTGGATGCGCCTTGACTTCTTCGAGCGCGAGGTGAAGGTTGTGCAACGCGTGAAGACGCTGCAAGGCATCGAGCCTGACGCCTCGGTCTTTTCCATCTGATTCCAACTGAAGAACTTCGCGGTATGTTTTGATGACGGTGGCGAAATCTCCTTCGCACCACGTCAAACCGGCGAGCGCGTTCAGGGCAAAGGCGACGAGACGTTGTGCCTCTTCAGCTTCAATACGTGCCTTTTCGATGAGCTTTTCCGAAATCTGCTCCATACTCAACACGTTTGCACCTGCGCGAAGTCCGCCCGCTAACCCGTGCGAACCGGCTTGCGGGTGGTCACACGCTTGTCGCAGACGAAGCAGCGGCGCCATGACACGTCTCGCCTTGTCCGCGCTGATTGGTTTGTCATCGCTCTGAGCGTTCGCGCGACGACCATTGATGTGCTGCATCATTAAAGCACTGCATTCATTGTACTGACGCGAGTACCAGTGCTGTTCAACCGCGCTTGTGGACAACCACGTCACCAACTCACCTTGCGGCGGCACTCCGAGCTGCTTCTCCATGTCGGCGCGAGAATTGCGCCACATGAGCCCTTTGAGCAAGTTGTGCAGCAGCTCGCGGGCGCGTTCGTCGCCCTTCTCGTACGGGAGCTCAATCATCTGACGCCACCAATGCGTACTGTACGCAAAGGGCGACACCATGAGAAACATGAGCAGTCCGTATATATCATTCAAACCTCTTGAAATGGGCGTGCCCGTGACAGCCCACCGATGCACTGCCGGTAACCGGCGAACCATTTCAGCAGCCTTGGACACGGTTGACTCGACCATTTGCGCCTCATCGAGAACGACGCGCCACCATTTGAGTCGAGTCAAAGGTGTCGGTACGACGTCGTACTTTCTTTCGTAGCGTCTGGCGCGTTGAGCGGCGGCGAGACCTTGTCCGTTTGCCGTGTCAATGTCAATTTCTTTACGAAGCGCCTCGTACGTCGTTAAGACGAGATCAGCCTCCGCGAGATCTTTGGCGCTAACAAAGTCATCGATGGAACCTCCCAGACCCGTCATGGTTGGCTGCCCTTCGTATGCGATGACTTTAAACGTCCCGTGACGAACATGACGCTCCACTTCTTCTCTCCATTGCTGAAGGATTGCTGATGGGCATACGACGAGCGTCGCGCCGCAAATCTCGTCAATTTGAATGCTCGCGTGTTTCGCGATGCATTTGCGGCATACAAAAGCACCCATGCGGGCGGAACGCTGTTCTTCCGTCATCCGCATGAATCGCTCTTCCTCCGCGTCTGTGTAAAACTTGACGCATCGCGCGTGCGACCACTTTTCGCATTTTTCGCACGCAATCCACATACCTTGGTAAAATGGATCATCCTCACGCGCGCCGCAAACGCATCGCACTTCGTCTTCATCATCGTTGGACTCTTCTTCCTTTTTAATCTCATCACCACCAGAAACTTTTGGTTTCGCGCTCTTCTCCTCGAGCAGCGCGCATCTTCGGCGTTCGCGCCGATTCGGCTCCTGATGCGCGATGCATAACATGATCATTTCTACAGTCTTCCCCAAACCCATCTCATCTGCTAAAATGCCTCCACTCACAGATTCGTGCGTCGCGACGAATCGTCTATCCACGACGGCGCCGCTGTACGGATTTATGTAATGCGCGCCATCCGGCAGCACGCGCCACAGCGGATGCAATTCTGATTCGTCCCTCGCACCGCCTCGCTTGGCGTCGAGCGCGTCGCTCGGCGCGCTCTTTGCACCCTCTCGCGCCATCATCCAAGCGACGGCTTGGTTTTGATACCGTCGCGGCGTCGGCAATAGCTCTGGATACTCTCGCTCGACGATTGGACACGCGTCCGCGTTTGGTTTCACTGCTGTAAAAATTGCTCGTAAATCCTCCCCGTTGAATCCAGTCGAACCGTCTTCATCCGCATCCACCGTGGCCGCAATACTCGGAGACGACCGCTCGAGACCAACCAACCCACCGTACACGACGCGCACCGCATCGAACACCTTTTTATTCCCATAAAAATCTGGCAGCGTCTCTGGCGCCGGCAACTTTTTCTCGCTGAGGACGAAACTCGACTTTAATCCCACGACGATGTCCACCAAACCCGCCCCCCCGTCCTTCACCGACACCCACGTCTCGCACGCATCCATCCGCATCAACGCTAAAAACGCCCTTGGATCCACGTCGACGCAGAATCTCGCCGAGTCGTCAGCATCGTCCGACGTCAACTCGACCGACGCGCGTCTCTCGCTCGCGGCGGAAAACGAAACCGTCGTCGCGTCTTCCCCCGAACCGATCCGGCTTAAAAACCCCGCGGCGTTCACCGCATCCGCCTCGACCCACGTCGACGATTTCCGAGGACGAATCCACAGCGTCGTCGATCCGAGCGTCACTAAACTCGTCGTAGTTGAAGAAACTAACGACTCGACATTTGCAACGTCATCTTCTACTTTTCCCACGCGTTTCCCGACGACGCGTTCAAGCGGATCCAATTTCGGTCGTTTCCGCACCTCGCATCGAACGGGTTCCGCTTCTTCTTCCGCGTCGACCTCGTCGGCGGTACCGACGCGGCGCGGTGCGGTTTGTTTCCTACGTCGAGGCATGCATGAATTTGAGTTTTTCGCCGCGCGCGTCACACAGTGACGCGCGGCACCGATTCTATGCGCGCCGTCGTCGACGTCGTCTCACCGACAACCGCGAGACGAACACCCGTTCGATTGTCCACGAAGCGACGCCGCGCGCGAATGTCGTCCGTGTCCGCATCGTCGCGTAGATGGACGACGGAAACGACGACGTTACAAACATCCAAACGCGCAGTCTATCTGCTCACGAATCGCATCGAAACCGCGCTCGGCGACGCGCTCAGGCGAACAAAGACGGGTATCGTCATCGTTTCGGTGTGCGGGAACGACGGGGCGAAATGTGGGATCACGGTGAATGAAGGCGCGGACCCGGACGTGCGCTCGGACATGCTCAAGGCGTTTGACGCGATGGTTCGAGAGCCGAGCGGGGAGGCGAAGGCGTCGATTCGAGACGCTGTGCGCGCGGCGCTCGTCGGAAAATCCATGGTTGTTCCCGTGTTGGATGGTCGGTTGGGGTTCGGGACGTGGCAAGCGTTGTATCTCGCAGAGTTTGAGGAGGGCGGGGGCTCGCGCGAGTGCGTCGTATCGCTTTGCGATTACGGCGGTGAGCAGATTACGGCGAGAAGAGGCGCAGTCAAAGCGCCTGGGCGGGGGTGTCATTTAGTCACGACGTCGATGCCGTTGCCGAAATCTATGCCGGAAAGCGGCGTGGCGACGTTTTTCATGCAGCACACGTCGGCGTCGTTGACTATCAACGAAAACTGTGATCCGGATGTTCGAAGAGACTTGAACGGCGCGTTGGATCGAATCGCGCCAGAAACGTGGCACGAGACAATGTTTGAGCACGTTTTGGAGGGCCCGGATGACATGGTGGCGCACGTCAAGTGCACTTTGGTCGGTCCATCGATTCGCGTTCCCGTGGCGAACGGGCGATTGGACGCCGGGACGTGGCAAGGATTGTACTTGAATGAACACAGAAACGTCGGCGGTTTCGGAAGCGGTCACTCTCGAGACGTCGTGTGTGCCGTTGACAACGAACCGGCGTTGGCGCAAAAGACAATCACACTGAGCGCTGGGAAGCGAGGTTTAAGAGATGTGACGGATGAAATCGTAAAGGCGACGGCAAAGGAGCGCGAGGGCGTAGTCGCCGGTTCCCTGCACGTCTTCTGTCGACACACGTCGGCATCCGTAGCGGTGGGACAGGCGGGGAGCGAATTCGAAGACGCCTTCGAGCGCGCACTGAATGACATTTGCCCTGAATCGTGGAACGATGAATTCTTCAGGCACACCGCAGAAGGGAGAGACGACATGCCCGGCCACGTCAAGTCGACCATCGTCGGCGCGGGACTGACTCTACCCGTCGTCGACGGCGAGATTGCGCTCGGCACAGAGGGGCAGCGCGTGTATCTCTGCGAACACAGAGACATCGGTGGGTTCAATTCAGGCTTATCTCGAAACGTAACCTTGACATTACAGGGCGATCGACCTTCTCATTAAATACTTAGCTCGGTAGTAATAGTCGTTGAAGCGCAAAGCGCGTCGCTCGTTTTCAAAAAGAATTCTTATGCTTCCCAGCCTTCCAATTCTTCGGCCGCGGCGCGAAATTCTTCACGTTCGGCACGAATTTCGAGTCCTCATCCTTCAACCGCACCTCATGGTTCGTCAACGCACCGTCGTGATCGATCCTACCATCGAATCCTTCCGTCGTGCGCGTGCGCTCGTACTGCTCTTCGATGTCCACGTGCTCGGGCAGCTTCATGTTCCACTCCCCCATCGGTCCCCACGCCATGGGTGAACTCGGCGCGTACGCCGTCGACGGATCGTGCACGCCCTTTGTCGGCATCCTCGCGTCGCCGCACTCGTTCGTCCGTCTCTGACGGCGCGCGAACAACGGCGTCGGGGTTGAGATAACACCGTTCGGTAACGCTCGTAACGCCATCTTGATGGGTGAATTTAATTTACAGTACTGGCGTCCCGAGTGCACCCCTCGAAAAGTGTAACCCTGTCGCCCGTCGCGAGCGGACGACGACACATCGACGCACGGATGACGGCGATCGTCGCGAACGCGACGCACGGCGCATCCCTCCTCGCCCCGCGCGCGTCGCGCAGCGCCATGCGACGCTCGAGAACCGGTGGATCGGTCGTGCGGGCGTTGGTCACGGCGACGGCGACGACGACGACGTCACCGATGACTTGCGCGGCTGCGCGAAGAGTGACGGCGCCGAGAGCGATCGGTGCGATGCGATGCGTGACGGCGACGAGGACGACGACGACGAAGGCTGTCGCGGACTCCTCGGCGGCGAGCGCTGGGAGCGGGGAAGCGACGTCCGGGGGTTCGGGCGGTGGGTACCCGTTCGCGGACATTGAGCCCAAGTGGCAGAGGTTTTGGGCGGAGAACAAAACGTTCGCGACGCCGAGAGAGGTGGACGAGACCAAGCCCAAGTTTTACGCGTTGGACATGTTTCCGTACCCGTCGGGTGCGGGTTTGCACGTCGGACATCCGGAGGGTTACACGGCGACGGATATCTTGGCGAGGTATAAGCGAATGACGGGGCACAACGTGTTGCACCCGATGGGTTGGGACGCGTTCGGACTTCCCGCGGAACAGTACGCGATCGAGACGGGCACGCACCCGGCGGTGACGACCAAGTCTAACGTTGGAAGGTTTAGGGAGCAGTTGCAAAGCCTCGGGTTCTCGTACGATTGGGATCGGGAGGTGGCGACGTGCGACTCGACGTATTACAAGTGGACACAATGGATCTTTTTGCGACTTCTGGAAAAGGATTTGGCCTACCAAGCGGAAGTTCCGGTGAACTGGTGCCCGGCGCTCGGGACGGTGTTGGCAAACGAAGAGGTGATCGACGGGTTGTCCGAGCGTGGTAATCACCCGGTGATTCGTAAGCCGATGAAGCAGTGGATGCTCAAAATTACCGAGTACGCCGATAGATTGTTGGAGGACTTGGATGAGCTCGACTGGCCGGATTCCATCAAGGAGATGCAGCGCAACTGGATCGGAAAGTCTGAAGGCGCGCAACTCGCCTTTTCAGTCGACGGTCTCGGTGGCGATGCGCAAAAGTTGGAGGTTTACACGACTCGACCAGATACGTTGTTTGGAGCGACGTACCTTGTCGTTGCTCCGGAACATCCGTTGATTGATGCGCTCTCCGTCGGCGACCAAAAGGCTGCTGTCGACGAGTACGTCCTGGCTGCTTCTCGCAAGAGCGATTTGGAGCGCACCGAGCTTAGCAAGGAGAAGACGGGTGTCTTCACGGGTTCATACGCCGTGCACCCGCTCACGGGTGAAAAGCTTCCCATTTGGGTTGCCGACTACGTCCTCGGTTCTTACGGTACCGGTTCCATCATGGCTGTGCCGGCGCACGACGAGCGCGATTACGAATTCGCGCAAGCGTTCGACTTGCCGATCGTCGAAGTCGTCGGCAAGCCGAAGAACATGGAAGGTGTCTACTCTGGTGGCGGTAAGATGATCAACTCGAAGAGCGACGCCATCGACGTTGACGGTATGGACAACGTCGAAGCGGGCTTGAAGATTATCGAGTACCTCGACAAAAACGGTATCGGCTACAAGAAAACCAACTACAAGCTTCGCGATTGGCTCTTTGCCCGTCAGCGATACTGGGGTGAGCCGTTCCCGGTTGTCTTCCCGGAGGATGAGCCGAACAAGGCTGTACCGATTCCGGAATCTGAGCTTCCTTTGGTGTTGCCGGAGACGGATAACTTCAAACCGAGCGGTTCCGGCGAAGGTCCTCTCGCCAACGTCGAAGATTGGGTCAAGACAGTCGATCCAAGAACCGGCAAGCCGGCTCGCCGCGAGACGAACACGATGCCTCAGTGGGCTGGTTCGTGCTGGTACTACTTGCGCTTCATCGATCCGAGCAACGAAAATGCTCTCATCGATGGTTCCCTTGAAAAGTATTGGCTTCCGGTTGACTTGTACGTCGGTGGCGCGGAGCACGCTGTTTTGCACTTGCTGTACGCGCGCTTCTGGCACAAGGTGTTGTACGACATTGGTGTCGTCAGCACTAAGGAACCTTTCCAACGTTTGGTGTCGCAAGGCATGATTTTGGGCGAAGTCGAGTACACCGCGCACGTCGATGACAGCGGTGCCTTTGTCGAAGGCAACAAGACTAGCGGTTTGCAAACAGTCAAGGTAGGCGCCGAAGCCGTCACGAAGAAGGGGGATGGCTTTGTTCTCACCGAGAACCCGAAGGTGAAGGTTTCCGCGCGCGCGCACAAGATGAGCAAGTCTCGCGGTAACGTCGTCAACCCCGACGACATTGTGTCCTCGTATGGTGCAGACTCTCTGCGCCTCTACGAAATGTTCATGGGACCGCTTCGCGAGACCAAGGTTTGGCAAACTAAGGGTGTCGAAGGTTGCTTCCGCTTCTTGGCGCGCACGTACCGCTTGCTGGACAAGATTACGGATGAAAAGCCAGACGAGGAGGGTCTTCGTGCCTTGCACAAATGCATCGCCAAGGTGACGGAAGAAACTGAAGCCATGCGCTTCAACACCGCCATCTCGGCGATGATGGAGCTCACGAATGCGTGCACCAAGATGGATTCCGTTTCTCGTGAGATTTTGGAACCGTTTGCGTTGATGCTTTCTCCGTACGCGCCGCACCTGAGCGAAGAAATGTGGGAGCGCCTCGGCTACGCCGGAGAGTCCAACTCAAAGACTTCTTGGCCGACGGCGGACGAAAGCTTGCTCGTGGAGGACACTGTGGACATTGGGGTGCAAGTGAACGGCAAGATGCGCGGTACCATTTCGGTAACCATGGAGACGTCGCAAGACGACGCCATGGCTGCGGCGCTCGACCAAGAATCTGTGAAAAAGTTCACCGAAGGAGCGGATATTAAGAAGATTATTTACGTTCCAGGCAAGATCTTGAACATTGTCGCGCCGCCGCCGAAGAAGTAGTGAGTTATTGCGCCGCGCGCTTGTGTTTGTAGTATTCTAAATTCTCTCATTTCATTCTTCAAATTCACTTTTTTTTCCGATGTCGTCGCGCCGGTATCATTTCGACACCCGCGAGAAACGACGTGTCAACTTCTATGTCTGCGCGCGCGCCAGAACGCACGCGCTCTTCCTCCCACTCGGCAATGATTTCTTCAATTGTCTTTTCTTTCTCTGGCTCGAAATTTTCAATGTTGACTCGTCGATCTTCCCCTATGGTGACCTCCTTTGCACCGAAATCGCGCTTTAACATTTCAACCACCGAGCGAATATCCACGCCTTTATCTCTAAGATACGTTCGGCGAGGTCGAGGGATCACTGGGCAGCCGTGACTCACACAAAACATGTAAGATGTCACATACTTTTTCTCGAGTAGCAAATCCGTTACGGATTCGTTCCACTCGCATTCAAAGACATTTCGCAAGTATCGAATTCGATGCTTCGTCGCGACGTCGCCGTACCGCCATGGTGGACGTTTGATCGTCTCAATCATCGTTTCGACATCGACGCGGTATCCCCAACGCGCGAGTTCTCCTCGGGCGACTTTCTCTCTCCACCAGCGCTCTCTGTCGGCGTCGAACGACTCGACCGGTACGAAAGGATCCATCTGCGCCTCTCGGCCCGCGTAGAGCTGGATCGTTCCCAACCTACAAAACGCGTCTTCATTATTGATGAACCGTGCGACGGCATCGTAGAGCGTTCGGCTGGTCATGCGAAGCATGCTGAGGTCGTCGCGGTGTATTTTCGGTGCGAGAAACATTGTCCAGAGGCTGGGTGAAGCTGCGATAAAACGCTCGAGCTTCGAATCCCCGGGTTCGAGAGGCGCGCGGACGACGCGTGGACGTTTCGTTTCTGTTCGTAGTAGAAACCCCGTCTTCATGGCGCGTCGTCTGATTGTGACGCGCCGCGAGTTTTGAACGAGATTTGTCTCGTGTCAGTTCACAATGCCGCGCGCGGTCGCTAAATGTCTAATGTCTAAATGTACTTGAACGTCGTCCCGACGAAAGACGACGTGGACGCACCGGATATCGATACCCCAAGTTGAACGTCGCCTTTCGCGTGCG
>Ga0255781_10002850_pt1 | contig 13631 bp, 10 predicted proteins | sample 101ome_21_FD_179979 | JGI IMG/M metagenome (GOLD analysis project Ga0255781, IMG submission 179979) | Coastal salt marsh microbial communities from the Groves Creek Marsh, Skidaway Island, Georgia - 101413BT metaG (version 2) | ecosystem: Environmental > Aquatic > Marine > Intertidal zone >...
CGGTGTAAAGTTACCGGAAGGCAGGTTATTATAACCAGCAGCGCGATTAAAAGCCATTTGCTTTTCCTTCCTTCATTTGAGGTTTAAGATTGATAGTCGATTCGCCCTTCAGCCCGTGCAGCGTCCAGTTCGCTTTCCAGCTTTTCGAACTCCCACGGTTTCATCTTGGCGATTTGTGAAGCTTTCCAGATCTTCCCATTGTTATCCTTTGTGGATACTTCTTTGGGTGATTGTCGGGTTACAGCGGCTGCTGCATCCGTATCCTTTGATTTAGATTGCTTCTTTGTTTTGCTGATACCTTTATCAGCTTTGTAGAGATCAATAACCCGTGCTGCCAAACGAGCATTCGTGTTATTCTTGTAGATCCCGTCACTTAGTGATTCAGGCTGTTCATCCAACCATTCCAAGAAATCACTGTCTGCTTTTAGCTGATCAAAGTCAGGATGCAAGTGAATCAGTTCGGCGTATGCCTTTTCCTTCTCCATCTGCTTTTCACGCTCTTTGATAGTGCCGATTTCATTCTGCAGTTGTGAAACCTGCATCGCAGATACAGTCTGTACGACTTCGAACACTTCAGGATATTGGTCCTTAAACTGTTGTAGTTCTTCCATCGACTTTGGCATTTGAATACCTTGTGGCATCTCCACCTCTCTGGAACGAACTGCTGATTTAAGTTCGCTAATTTCCTGCTTGAACTCGTTGACCTTTTCGTCGTAGTGACGCTTTAGGTCATCGTACCGTTTCTTGTAATCGTGTGATTCTTCCGGTTCCTGTTTCGCTTCCACGAAGCTGTCTCCGGTTTCGCCCTGTTGCTGAGTAGCCGCTTCTTCTACGGGGTCAGCTTCATCACTTTGGGCTTCTACTTGTTCTTCCTCATCTTCCTCGTAAACTTCATCACGGTATTTACCTCTATAAAGCTTATCGTTGTTAGTGGTTCCGAACGAGTCGTTTGCTTTGTTGGCACGGTGGCCTCTTACTTTTGCCATTTTAGTTACCTCATATTGCGGGGCCACATGGCTGTGGGTAGCCGCTCCGGTTGTGTCGGGGCCGCGTTGCGGGTAGCCGACGGATCAGTACGCAGGACTTATTCCTAATGCTTTTTCTAGGAAGCCGCGTTCATATTTGGGTTCTGGGGCAAGCTGTGGTTCTGGTTTCCGATCAGGCTTGCGTTGAACTTCAATAGGTTTGTTTGCAATTGCATTTTTAAATAGCTGTGCGGCGTAGTCTTGCGCCATAATTTTGTTCAATGAACGAAACACACCAGCTACAGTTGTAAATGGGACATCTCTATCTTTAAACTGTATCCCGCCTCTTCCTTCCATAAGGTGCTCTTTATTTTCATTTAAGAATTGTTTTTTATTTTCGCCAGTCATGTAGTTGTCAAAACTACGCCTCAATTCTTTTATCAAACCTTTTTTCTTAGCATTTGCTAAATCTGATGCATTTACTTGTCTAAAGTAAGGTTCAAATTCAACTTTTCCATCCTTGCCATAAACAATTTCAAAATCTTGAACAGGTTCTTTTGTTCTTTTTTGTTTTTCAAGAGAACCTAATACACTATCAACATCCCGAAGCATGTACGCCTCATTTATGATTGATTGAATATACCTGTGTTCTGGTGTGTTTCCGCCAATCGCACCTTTACGAGATTCTTTGTTTGCTTTCCACGCTCTTTGTGCTTTTATTAAAGTTTCACTAGGCTTAAAGTTAGGGTCTTTTGCAAGTGCATCTGCACCTTTGTGCATCAATTCATGACCAAGTACAGCATCATAGCTGAGAGGCAGTCCTCCAGAACGAGATGTTGCAAAATATTCGGGACTTTTTATAATAACTCTATTGATGTTTTCTCTGTAAGCACCTGCAGGATTTAGCCCAAAATACCCGGATATATCCTCATTCAAATCCAAAGTTTTTACAAAATCACTTAAAGTACGGGTATCACGCAGACCTGCAAGAAGAACATCATTGTAGTTAGTTCTACCTAGAAAACTAAAACCAGCTTCCGTATCACCAAACTCAACACTTTTGCGATAAGACTGTCTCTCAGAGTCGCTACTCATAGAGGGAGTAGCCGGGTTTATTCTGGACTGTTCTTCTAAACGAATATCTTTTTCACTTAAAATACCATACCCCTGAGGACCGAGTTCACGTATTCTTTCATCGACAATATCAAAACCTATAGGTTGTGGTAGCGGACCAGTATAGAGGTTATCTACATCGCCGCCATCAGCGAACTTTTTTCTATCGATGAAGCCACCCCCTGCAGCCTCTTGACGACGGGCAATCTCTTTTTTACCACGATTGTTGATCTTGTTCAATCTGTCGTACCCAATGATCTTTGCAATGTGTGGTGGAATGAGTACCTCACCTTTCGATACGGCGATCTGTACTTCTTGGCTAACACCTGACTGCCCTGTATCTCCTATCTTCTGGTAGGCTTTGCGAATCATTTTTTCGATGTCGTCGCGTCCGGCAAAGTCGGCTGCAGCAGCGTTGATTACAAAGGTGCCTTCTGGTACATCACGAGGCTGATCGTCTGCTATACTGACATCATCAGGCTGGGACTGGTTACCGCCGACAAACTCTGGACGCTCTGCAAAGCCAGCTTCACCGCCAGCTTGCATACCGACGCGACCACCAGAAGCCCAAGAAGATTTATCACCGGGATTGCTTCCCTTTGCAGACTCTGCTTCTCTATCTGATAGCCCACCAAAAGCTCCACCACCATCTCTAGCATCACCGCCATACGGATCTGATTTGGATGTCTTACCAGATCTAGCAGCCTCTTCTCTTCTTTGCTGTTCGGCTGCTGCTGCTGCTGCCCTGTCTCGCCTATCTTGTTCGGCCTTTGCGTCGGCGGCTCGTTTTGCTTTGGCTTCCTCAGTAAAGAAAGCTTCCATACCAGTTCTTTTGTAGGCTGCGCCGGGAGTAATTGACGAATCAAATCCCGCTGCAGTGCTTGCGGCTGATGTCCCAGCATAGGCATCACCAAACTGATACCCACCTACTTTGCTCATCCTATCGGCAATAGCAGCGTCAGTCATTTTTTGCTGCATGGTTTTAGTACCCGGCTTTACCGTAGTCCCTGTAGTAAATCCCCATGTAGTTTCAATAGACTTATATGTATCACTTACAAAGTCTGTACTAAAATTAGTGCCCCAACGATCATTAAATGCTTTAGTGTAATCTGCTACATTTTGTTTAGTAGGTGTAGCATATCCTTGCCCACTAATGTCTGTCCAAGTTCCATTCGCGTTAAATGTGCCGCCATTTCTAAAAACGTCATCGCTTTGAATAACGTCTTTATCGCCACTCAGCGCACTCCATTCGCCATCCTTATATGTTTCAGCTTTCATCGTCCCAACTAAAAACCCATTTTTAATTGCTTCGATGTTTTTTATCTGTTCTTGGCTCATACCAGAAAGATTACCACTATATTGGAAACTTCCGGGTTTACGGCTAACCATCATGCCGTTAATGTCCATAAAGGCACCCGCACCTGTAGCCTTGAATATAGCAGCGTTTTGTTTTTGAATTGCCATGTTCGCTGCGCCACCAAGTGCAGCAAGAGCACCAAAAAGACTGCCCGCTGGTCCCATAACCATTAGTGCAGCAGGAGGGGCAGTTACTGTACGCATCTTACCCATCGGTCCTTCCATCTGCACACCTTGACCAAAGCTTTTTATTGCATCAGATAAACTAACGTCGCCAGATACAACATCTCCGAAACCTTTAAATCCTTTTTCGTTTATGTCACCTAAATTATCAAAAAAATCACCTGCAAAATCTCGCACTAGATCTGCTGACTGGTCAGAGAAAAACCCAGCATCCGTGTAATCCATACCCGGAATTTTTACATCGTACGTTCTGTAAGAATTTACACTTGCAGGATCAAAACCGCTTTTATCTGCATCTAAACCCAACGACAAGGTAGACATGTCTTCTCTACCGCCATCATCAGATCCAATCGGTTTGAATATGTTTGGAGCTGTATCTTCCTCTTCTTCCTTTTTCTCATCATCATCGTCTATGACACTACTTTGAATACCCGTACCCAAAGTTTCACGATAGAAATCGACAGGGCCTGATAAGTATTGCTGCGTAGAAATAGGTGTCATGGTCGAAAACGAACCATAGTTGCCTACAACGTCTGTTGGAAAACCTGTCGTGTTGCCGCCTGTTGCCATCGCTATTCTCTTTTCTGAGTCAGAGGTAGGGCTTTCTATTCTTTGTCTAGGTAAATTATCTGATGTTTTTGGCGTATTTTCGACCGAAGTTCCCATAAGACCTGCGTATATTTCTCTTACTTCTTGTGGGATCTCTGTTTCTTTATAGTCGTAATTGAAGAATGTCTTGTAAAACTCTGCTTCAGACATTTCTTTTGCACGTAAAGATTTTGCTTCTTCTGGCAAAAACAGTCTATTATTACCGGGTGGAACATATGTCAACTCTTGTTCTGAACGCCCCAACTCAGGGTCGTAGGGTAAGGCGTATTCTGCCGCTTGTTGAATTTCAGAAGCTGTAAGATCTCCTGATCTAACTAATTCAAGAACGTAATCTCTTTGGGCTTTAGTCATCTTAAAAAAGGAATCACCAAGTATATCATAAGCGAGTTTTGGTGCAGATACATTGAATCGCTCTTCTTCTGTCATACCAAAACCGAACGGGTCGCTTTGAATTGTCATACCTGATTCGACTAAATCGTCAGCCATTCTGAATTACTTTCTTGTAATTATCCTTCAGTTGAAGGAGGGTTTCCAGTAAAACCAGCTTCCCCTGCGCTTGGCGCAGTTCCGACTCCGATTGTGCCATTGCCAGACCCCGCACCGTCAGTTCCCTCAACTCCCCCAGATATTCCTGCATCTGGGGCCATTCCTTGCTGTTGAGGAGAGCCGCCAGCTTTTGCGCTTGCTGCTTGTTGAGCATTTTGCATCATTCCTTGTAACATCTGTGCATAGATTTGTGCTTCGTTCTGGTCGTTCACTAAGCTATCTGGATCGATGTCCTGAGTTATTGCTAGTTCTTTCATCAAGTTTGGTATCTTGATAAATGGAGCCAACATAGGATTGGCAACAGTTTGCAGCAGGGCTGTGAGACGCTGGCTACGAACTTCTTTTTGCATCACGGCTGCAACACCGCGAGGCTTAATCTCTAAATCACCTTCGATATCTTCCACCCGGTCATTGAACTGCATGTTCCATTGGAAGTATGCTTCACCAAGCGGCTTGAGCAGGTAATCGTCGATGTTTTTAATCACAGTCTTCATAGACAGTCCGGCTGAACCCATCAGCATCGATAGTCCTGCTGCTGTGCGTCCTGTGCCTGTTACACCTGTCTGACCGTGTATGATCGACGGTATACCTGTTTCTTCGTCTGCAAGCTGCCGACTGATCTGATACATCTGAATGTTTTCACCAGCCGTGTTCGGGAACTTGAGGCCGTTGATTGCTGTACCTGTTACTCCAGACTGACGACGGAAGATCTTGCCGGGGAAAATGTCCATGTTCTGACCGGGAACCAAGCTTGCTTCGTCCACGTCAAATACCAAGTTACCTGCAAGAGCGAGGTTATCGATTGCCATACGAACGTGACCGTTCATCAGCATCTGTGCATCTTCCATGTTCTCCGCTACACCAACACCCCACAACTGATACGGGTTGATTTCAAACGGGAACGCTTGGAACGGAATACGTGCAGGGGTAAACGGATTCATCACACAGCGAATGATCTGTGTACCACAAATCCAAACGTTTACCTGTACCTGATCGAAGGCTCCTAAGTCTTCAGCCTCTTCCATACCGGCTTCAGAAGCCATCTTTGCGTCGAGGGTGCCCCAGTATTCCAAGACTTCGAATCGATTTGCTTGATAGTAAGGTTCAGTTTCATCTTCTCTAATAGTGTCTTCATAGTATTTATCTTCGTAGTTCGGTCCTTTTACAAGACATTCTTCAATAGCGTCTGCTCTAAAATGTGGACGGTGAATCAATCCGCGTAGTTGATCCCTGTTCATCCGATGACGTTGGATTATAAAATCACAGTCATCAATGGATGTTGCTGCTGGATCTGGAAACAAGTCCCATACTGAAACGGACTCAATGCGAGGAACCACCTTCTCATACGGGTTGTACGTACGAATACCTTCGTCGTTCTTTTCCCACTTGTGAATGCGCTTGTAGAAGTTAAACGGACCTTTGATAATACCTGTACCCAAAAGTGCAGATTCAAATATTGCTTTACGGAATACGTTGACAGCGTTCGTATCCAAGAGTTGATCGTGGATACACTTCTCCATGCGTCGAGCCTGTTCTTTTGCTGGCTCAAACTGAGGTTCACCCATCTTTGCTTTGCCGGGTACAAGAGCCTCACCGAACTGTTCGCCATACGCACCCATGTTAGATTCAGCTTGTAGAGCACCCGGACGAAGTTCTCTACCATCACCTTCAAAACCATATGGGTCTTGTTGTTGACCTACCTGATCCAGCGGTGTTGCCATGTGAGCGAACTCGACAATACCTTCTGGCATAGGTGTAGATTCTACAACGAGCGGAAACTTCTTGTTGGCAAAGAGAATGTCAACGATCTGACCGTATGCAGCAAGAACCTTTGTTTTGGTTATCTTGATAAATACTTTGGAACGTTCACTATCACGGTACTGTGTAGTGGAATCATAGATTCCTCTGAAGTTCTTGTACGCCTGAAGCCACCGCTGTTCGTGGACTTGGCGTCCATTTTCAGCGTCTTCAAACTTTGAACGGACGTAACCAGCCAGACCCGGCATCTCTCCTTCAGGATCGACTACGGATACAACTGCTTCGTCGTCTGGTTGAATGTAATCTTCAGACATACTGTTCTCTTCTTAGTAGTCGCGCTGTTCAGCCATCTTCATTACTGAAGCATCAACAGCGGTCTTGGTCATCTTCTTAGGCATGTCTTCGGTGAGTACACCTTGCTTTGCCTTTGTATCGAATTCCAAACCTTCGCGGTACAGCTTGCTTTCGCCCATGTTTGCATCGACAGAGGTTTTGTCTGCATTCATGATGTAGCTTGCACCATAGTTGTAGTTGTTGTTTGGCATAGGATTCTCCCTACGTTAAGGTTTCATATTTAAGAAGCTGTCGCCTCTCTGTGGTTCTGGCATTGACATACGTAATCCAGATTCAATATCGAGTTTTTCTATTTCCTCGCGCTTTTCGAACATCTCACGTCCAGTCATAGGCAACGGACTAAATACTCCTTCTGCTACCTCTGCTCCTGCAGTTAAAGCCTCTAAGGGTGTAGAACGTGGTAAATCTTCGAACCCTGCCTCTTCCTCTGTAGGGATAGATGCAGACGCTGGGGTAGTTTTCATACCCGCACCTACGGTGAGAGCACCTGTCATACCCGTACCTAAAACAGACAAGGCTCCGGCACCTAGCTTTATACCGAACTTGCCCAGCTTATTCTTCAGCTTATCAGATATCTTATCTACCGAATCTATCTTTGCATCTTCTTTAGCCTGAAGTTTTACCTCTTCACGAACTTGTTTCCTGATGCTTTGCTTTTCAATATCAGCTAAAGCTTGTGCTTCAACTCTTTTGCGATCTACTTGTGCTGCAGCTTCAATTTCTTCAGGCGTAACAGAAGCCTTTGCTTTGATAGCTTTTGCTTCTTGTTCGGCTACAGTTGCAGATGCTGTTGCTTGACGGGCCTTTTCTTCTGCTTGAAGAGTTGTCTTTTGCTCTTGAATCAACGCGGCCTTATCTTCATCAGACAAAAGATCTAGGTTTATGTTCTTTTCTGTAGTTCCAAAGTCTCCGATTGCAAAGCTAGAGGGGTTTTCAAGAAGCTTTGGTATGTCTGTCGATGGGGCTAAACCTGCATAGTTTTTACGGAGAATACTATCGTTGACATGTCCCATCATTCCCTGTACAAGTCCCTCTGGAACGTTGTATTGGTCTAGCATAATCTTTGGAACAATAGATCGAACAGCAGAAGGGCTGGTAACTGGCTTTTGAGAAAGCTGTATTCCATCTGGCCCTTCGACTTTTACCTCTGCAAGAGGCAGTACGTCTGAGAAGGGTTCAAGGCGAGGAGTTATATGCTTGGTAAACGCATCATTAAATTTAGCGTCGGTGGTATCAAATAAAAATTCAGACTTGGATGAATCTAGGTTTCTTTTGAGGAGTTGCCCCGTACCAGAATCTAAATCAAAACTAAGAGACGGACGACCTTTTTTGTCGTTTTTTGTTACCTTTTTACCCGCAACTGTAATTGTATTTCCTGATATAGTTACATCAGACTTTTTTAATTGTTGTAGTTGAGATGGTCTGTTTGATGTTGTAGCGTGATATCGTATCAAATCAGCAGTAGCCTGACCGTATTCGCTTTCAATCATAGGAATCGCTTCGGCGTATATCTTTGTGAAGTCTTCCATTGAAAGAAGACCACGCATAGGACGCTCACCTGCCATACCTGTGCGCTGTGTTCCAATTGCAGTTCCTGCACCCGTAAGTCTGGGATACATTGCCTGTTCAATGTCGCTGCCCGGAACTTTTTCTTTGATACCAGATATTCCGTACTTATTAAATATTGTTTCTAGATGAATTTCTAGGGCTTGAAGGTTAGGGGCACGGTTTGCTTTATCAGGACTACCTGCTTTTGTAAACAAGGGGGCTACATCATCATTTTTCAGGTCTTTGTAGGGCATGGTAATATCCAAACCCATCTTTTTAAATCCTGAAACAAGGGCACCGATTCTTTTCTTTGCATTTTCACTGAGGGTTGGGCTTGACTTGGCAAAGTCAATAGCCTCTTCGACTGTGGCTGTGCCAGCCTTCAGCTTTTCAACAAATTCTATTTCAGTTAGTGCCACGCCTTTTACTTCCTTTGTTTCATTGACGAACTTCAACGGCGACAGCGGATTTTCATCATGTATTCGATTAACGTAAATATCTTCGTCATCTATGTTAGTCCACCTAGCAAGCTTTGGATCTTGCTTAGATGTAGTTTTATACATATAGCCTGATGTAGCTTCTTGGCTATACAGCCGTAAGATTTCTTCTTTTGAAACGCCTCTACTAGAAGGTCTTAAATCATCGCCTGAATAAATATCATAGACATCGCCACGTTTTCTTATTTCTTGGATATTACCTTTTGTTTGCTTGCCACCAGACCCTTTTTCATTTTTCATAAACCCAATAATAATAGAGGGCTTATCTAAGTCGGCTTCTGTTATAGGCTTATTGGCAAGACTGTTTTCTTTTACAAACTTTATGTCATCGTTTGCCATAGGTTAGTATCCAAATACTTCGTCTTGTACTTTATAGACGTGGTTCTTGATTGCGCCTAGTTGTTGGTGTATTGCAGCGTATCCGCTCATACGTGTCATTACCATGTAACGTAGTGCATCGTATGCGTGATCTTCAGCCTTTGTATCCACGTCCTCACTGTTCGTTTTTGAAAGAGGAATACCTGCAAGCTGTTTGATTATGTGCTGACACGTAGAGAAGATGCGTATGCGTGGTTCTTCTGTGTATGGATCATCGCCTAATCTTCTATGTATTTCCATCTTACCCTGAATACGGTTTCTGTCTGATGGTGTCCAACGTACGCCACAGCGCATCATTGTCTCTGCTATAGATGGACCAAAACCCGTCTTATTCCAGCAAGACGAGTCGAGGACGGTGTAGTGAGGTAATGGATCAAATTCTTCTGCTTCTAATATTTTATCAGCTAATTGCTCTGCTGTCAAGTGTTTTGCATAAAGTTCACGATAAACCCAGATATTATTATCCCAGTCAATAGCCCCCCAAAGAACGCACGACGGACTCGCGTAGCCGTAGTCGGCGGCACGAATTCGGGGCCAGTTAGTGGGAAGATCATAAGGTTCGACCACATGTTTCACTCGTGAAAATTCTGGGAAGGCCGCTCCCTCTGCCACATCCCAATCCCCTTCTAGAAGTCTCTTCCGCTCAACTTCTGGGAGCGAACGCAACATGGCTTCGTATTGTCCGTCTGCCATGAGGTGGGGATTATCAGTCAACCGTGCAGGAACGAACTTGCGGTAGAACAACGGTTGACCTGCCTTCTCGTGACCGTTAGGCCATACAAAGGGCTTCATCGTATCTATGTCGTATGCGGGAAACGCTTGGTTTTCTGTGCGTGAGTCGATGTACATCTTCTTGACCCACCAGCCACCAACACCACCGGGGTTGGCTGTGCAGCGCATATATAGATTCTTTTGAAGTTCAGGATCTGTGGAACGTAGTCGGGAACGTAAATAGTCCCAGACGTAAGGGGTTGGGTATTGTGTAATTTCGTCGATACCTATCCAGTTGAAGGCTTGACCCTGAAAACGGGTTACGTCCTTGTCTCTGTCTAGGTAGGTAAACCAAATCGTGGCACCCGACGGGAATACCCACGTTGATTTTGATTCACGGAACTTTGCTCCGGGAAACGCCTTTGTATATAACTGGCGTGATTTATCTATGAGTTCGGTTAGTTCGTCGAGGGTGCGTCTTAGAAGAAGGCCCCTGTGATTAGGGTTGTGGCAATAGCGTAAGGGGTCAGCAAGTAAAGCAAACGACTTACCACCGCCAGCCGCTCCGCCGTAAAGAACATCTTGCTCACCTGCTGAAAGGAACTCCTCTTGAGGTCCCGGATTAGCTTGGAAGACAACTTCAGAATCGCCCACAAGGTCGGAAACGGATGGGGGTAGAACGGAGAGATCTCCCTCATCGATGACGTTCGTTCCGTTTCCTGCAACTCCTTTTTCGACTTTTCCAATTGTCTTTTCCAGCTTTCGGGCATAACTTCTTTGTGCTTCCGCTTTCTTCGTAGCTTGTGTAGCTTTCTTCTTTGCAGCCCGTAAACGCTTCTGTGCCCCACGACGGGCACGTTCAGCGGTGGACAGTTGATAGGTTCGTTTAGCTGGTTTCTGCTGATTTGCTTGCTTGTCTGCCACGACACGCCTTTCCACCGTGCTTCATACCTACTCTATCTATTACCATAGGTATGTATTCACTAACATGTAGTCGTTTTCTTCCTGCAGATTCATCTTGCATCATCAATATATCAACTTGACGACGTTGTTCTGCAGTTAAATCTCTATATGCTGGATATGATTTAGCCATCGATGACGACTTCTTTCTTTGGTGGCAACAGGACTACGCCGTGTATTGCCTGTACGTTGTGGTTGATTTGTTCCTGCTTTGCTACGCCGACGCGATTGAGTAGCGATTCGGCAGCTTTGAGGCGCAGGTCGTCACCTCTTTCCGGGGCGGGGTTATCTATCGTCTGGATCACACGGTTAGCTGCCTTCATTGCATTGGTAGCTAAGATGGTTTTAGTGCGATCTACGATCTCATCAGCAAGAGTTGACTTGAGCCACGCAGCAGATCCACGAGAGTATCCTGCATCAACGGCAGCAGCTGTTACCTGACCGCCATTTTCAAAGAGCAATTCTAGGAACCGCTCTTGTTGTTGGGTCAGTTCCTTCTTCTTGTGTGTCTGGGGAAGTAGATTCATCGTCATTCTCTGAAACGAACTTACAACGCCACTTCGTATCTACAGGAAATAGCTGTTGGGACACAACGAACTTTTCCATTTCAACGATTCGTGCTCTGCATTGCTGTTCTGAAAGGTACGGACCACGTGTATCTCGTATTTCTACACACATATCCGGTAAAACCGACAAGCAGACAAGTATCCAAGCTTCTAGCATGTCGATTTCCTGTCATTTATTACTGTGGGAAGGTCAGTTTGTAGCCTCAATCGCCCAATGTCAAGCATTTTAAGAGGGTTTTTGTCGGGATGTGCTAAGTAAACCTATGCCCACAACACAAGTATAGCTACTATATCTATGTAAGTCAACAATATTCGTAAAAAAAGGCGCAAAGGGGTGCTTTTTTCTTGACAAAACGGTAATCTACCTATACAATGGGACTAAGGCCCACAGGGAAATACACCCATACCCCCCGTTTCCCCCTAAATAGTTCGTTTCATACCCCGCCGGGAGTACCCGCTGGGGTCTTTTTGTGCCTAAATTCAAGGGGGCAACTAAAAAGTGGCCCAGTTAGGAAGGGGGGGACCCCCTACACGTTCGTTTCATACCCATATCGATAACCTAAAAAATACAAAATTGCTGTCGGGATTGCATAGCAAATGTACGGGGGGTGGGGTGGCCCTCGCGCACCCGCCAAGCCAACAATATTTATTTGTCCCATCGGTGATGCCCAAGGATGCAACCACACCGAACCCCCACAACTTGGAACCCGCCGCATATCCCCCGCATGATACCGCGCACATGCGCCCGTGTGCCCCGTTTGTCATATCGTTTATTTCTCTACTGGCCTGTCGTTGTCCCATACATTAACAAAACCCGTACCAGTCACCGCCGGATTTATCCCGCAATATCAAGCCGCATGGGTATATTCTACCGATCAGGCAAAAAAGAACCCCGCCGGACTAGCCAAGCGGGGTCAAGTGGGAGGAAACTAGTTCGTTTCAGGTATCGTTGCGCCTATCCCATAACTCAGCAACAAGGCACCAACACCCGATAACACACCAAGCCAGCAACACCAGCATCAGAATATCACTCATCATCTTGGCCTTTTACTGTCAGGTTTAGCCGCGCAACGGTGCGTGGGTTGTCGGTTAACGTTGTGAATTGATCAAACCCGATAGACCGCAACAAAGCTTTCAGGGTTGCCGCCTGTGCTTCTAATGCTTCGACTGATTGCAAGATCAAGGCTTGTTCAGTGGTCGTAATAACAACCATGCGCTTGGCGTCGCTGTTAAAATCATCTTTGTTGATTGATATTGTGGTTTTCATAACGTTGGTTCCTTTCATATGAAAACGGGCAAGATCGCCCTGCCCGTTCATTATTAGTTCGTTTTGCCCTAGCTGGCAAGCTTATATTTAGGCCGCTGATATCCGGCACGGTTCACCACAATTTTATAACCATGTTGGCGCAACCGATGCACGGCATTAGAAACCCCGCGAATAGACAAGCCGGACTCACGGGCAAGGGTCTTTATATTGATGCCATGCTTCCTAGCCGCAAGGGTACGATAAACCCGCGCCAGTGACGAATTCGGGCGGAATGGCCGCTTGTCGGTTCCGCGTTCGCCGCGCCGCCGGACTGGTTGCAAGGGTTCCCCATGCATACCAGTTTGAAAATCAAACTCGGCCTTAAACCGCTGGTATAAGTCCTGCTTTACATCGGCACGGACAGCCGACACAAGTTGGTTGCAAAGCTCTTTGATATGTTCGTTGTTGGTTGTCATCGTTCTGATCTTTCTTTGCTGATTAAAGGGTAATGAAAAGGACACAAAGCGCAATCAGCAAAATAACGCAAAGTGACCGATAGAGTAGATAGAAAGCTTCCAATTTATCATTCATCACGCCGCCACCGATTCCAGATATTGCCATGACGGGGACGTGATAACAGTTCTTACATCCTCATTACGTTTACGCTGAACCATGTGCTGGCTGGCTGTGTTTTTGCCAGTCTGCCGCTCGACACCATCCGCGCCAGTCCATGTGACGTTGGTATGGGTTGCCCAATGGGTCAAAGCATTATAGGCCGCCCACATGGTCGCGCCTAGTTCCTGCTTTTCAGCGTTGAATTGATGCATCAGGTAATTGAAGA
>Ga0255781_10002851_pt1 | contig 13631 bp, 14 predicted proteins | sample 101ome_21_FD_179979 | JGI IMG/M metagenome (GOLD analysis project Ga0255781, IMG submission 179979) | Coastal salt marsh microbial communities from the Groves Creek Marsh, Skidaway Island, Georgia - 101413BT metaG (version 2) | ecosystem: Environmental > Aquatic > Marine > Intertidal zone >...
TAAACAGGTTAAGAAAAAGATTCTCTGATTTGTTTATGCAATTACTTAAAACACAACTCTTACTTAAAGGTATTATTACTGAAGCTGATTGGAAAGAATGGAAAGAAACAATTGCTTTTGATTATATAGAAGACAATTATTTTTCAGAACTTAAACAATCAGAAATGTTAAGAGAAAGATTTGATATGTTAAGTTCCTTAGATGAATATGTAGGTAAATACATATCTAATGAGTGGATACGTAAAAACGTATTGAGACAAACTGACGATGAGATTGAAGAAATTCAAAAACAAATCGACCAGGAAAATAAAGATGGTGAAAATGATGTGCCAGATGAAGATGACCCACGTTGGGATGACTAATGGGACATAAGTTTTTATAAATATATAAGCAAAGGAAATAAAGATGACAAATGTAAATGAATTGATAAAAAATTTAAATGATGGTGATAACGTTTCAGCTAGTAAAAAGTTTAATACTATTATGGCTGATAAAATGACCGCAGCTCTTGATGCTAGGAAAATAGAAATTGCATCAGGAATGGTTCAGCGTAAAGCTGAAGAAAAATTAACAGAGGAATAAATCCTCTAAAACTAGGTATTTAAATGAAATTAATAACAGAATACGTAGAAAATAATTTAGATGTAATATGTGAAGCTAAGAAAAATGGTGAAAAAAACTATTTTATCGAAGGCGTCTTTATGCAATCTAATAAAAAGAACAGAAACGGTAGAATATACGAAAAGAAAACTATGGAGAAAGCCGTAGAGAAGTATGTTACCGAACAAGTTAAAACAGGAAGAGCAGTTGGAGAATTAAATCATCCAGAAGGACCAACTGTAAACCTAGATAAAGTTTCACACAAAATCACTGACCTCCATTGGCAGGGAAATGATGTTGTAGGAAAGGCATCAATACTTAAAACTCCTATGGGTAAAATCGTTGAAGGTTTACTCGATGGTGGTGTTAAGCTTGGTGTTTCAAGTCGTGGTATGGGAAGTCTCGTTCAGAAGAACGGAGTCAGTTATGTGGGAGATGACTTTATGTTATCTACTGTAGATATTGTTCAAGACCCAAGTGCTCCAAGTGCATTTGTAAATGGAGTTATGGAAGGTGTTGAATGGGTATGGGACAACGGACTCATTCGTCAGCGAGATATTGAAGAAATTGAGACTGAAATTAAACGTGCTCCACGTAAGGATTTACATGAAGCTGAAATAAGAGCGTTTAAAAATTTCCTCTCTAAATTAAATCTAAAATCATAGGAGACTATTATGTCAGACGACGTTTTAAACAACGCTGAAGAAGTAGTAGAAACTGTTGAAGTTGAGCAAGACGAGCTCGTTGAAAATGAAGAAATTTTAGACGAGGAAACTCTTGAAGAAGCTAAGCATGACGATGAAGAAGAAGTAGAAGAAGACGACGAAGAGGAAGTAAAAGAAGATGCTCCTCAAGTTGAAATTCCAAAAACTAAAGCTGGCGTCATTCAAGCAGCAGTTGATATGCTTAAGAAAGCAAATGCAGCAGAAGCAAAAAAACTTTATGCACAGTTGATTAAAATTGATGGCGAAGAGGATTCATTAAAAACATCAAAAGATGCTGAAAATGCAGTATCTAAAATGCCTGAACCAAAAGCAAAAGCTAAGGTTGAAGCAATTGATTTTGATGAAGACTTAGATGCAATCATCAAGGAAGAAGCAACTTTGTCAGAAGGATTCCGTGGAAAAGCTAGTGCAATCTTCGAAGCTGTACTTACAAGTAAGTTAAGTGAAGAGATTGAAAGGCTTGAAGCAGAATATGCTCAAAATTTAGAAGAAGAAGTAACTGAACTTCAGTCTTCATTAGTAGAAAAGGTAGATTCATATCTTAACTATGTAGTGGAAGGTTGGATGTCAGAAAACGAATTAGCAGTATCTAACGGTCTTAGAACCGAAATTGCTGAAGACTTTATGACTTCACTTCAGTCAGTGTTCGCTGAACACTATATCGAAGTACCTGAAGGTAAAGATGACTTAGTTGATGACCTCAACGAACAAGTTTCTGAACTAGAAGAGACTTTAAACAAAACCACAGAAGATAATATCAAACTACATAACGCTGTTCAAGAATTTGAAAAGAAAGAAGTAGTAAGAGAACAATCTTCAGGGCTTGCAGATACTGAAGCTGAGAAATTAGCATCATTAGTAGAAGATATCGAATTCGATAACAAAGATTCTTTCGAAATGAAAGTGAAAACTGTTAAAGAATCATACTTCAAAAGTGATTCTGAAGAATCAGTGGATGAGGTAGATAGCTTATTAGGAGAAGGAACTGTAGACGTTGATGTTTCTGAAACTATGGCTAAATACACACAAGCTATAACTAATTTCACTAATAAATAGGGGATAAACAAAAATGTTTAACGCAGATAAAAACTTAATGGAAAAGTGGGGTCCTGTTCTCGACCACGAGTCAGCTCCTGCTATCCAAGACCATTACAAGAAAGCTGTTACAGCTAGATTGTTGGAAAACCAAGAAGTTGCCCTACAAGAAGAAAGAGCACAAGCACAAGGAAATTTTATTTCTGAGGCTGCAGCTGCCAATAATATTGGTGGCGGTAATATTGGGACTTTTGACCCAGTATTAATCTCTCTTGTACGTAGAGCAATGCCAAACCTTATTGCTTATGATATCGCTGGCGTTCAGCCAATGAGTGGTCCTACAGGACTTATCTTTGCAATGAAATCTAAGTACTCAACTCAAGGCGGTACTGAAGCTTTATTTGATGAAGCTGATACTGACTTTTCAGGAACTGGTACACATCAAGCAGACCCAACAGGTCTATCTGGTGTAACTGATGCTGATACTGACGGAACTATTGCAGACGAAGCTGATACTGTATCGACATACGGTGAAGGTCTTGCAACAAGTGCGGCAGAAAGATTAGGAGTTGGCGAAACTGGTGACGGTTCATTCGGTGAGATGGCATTCTCAATCGAAAAATCAACTGTTACTGCTAAGTCAAGAGCTCTAAAAGCTGAGTACACAATGGAATTAGCACAAGACCTTAAAGCAATCCACGGATTGGATGCTGAAGGCGAATTGGCTAACATCCTATCAGCTGAAATCTTAGCTGAAATCAACAGAGAAGTTGTAAGAACAATCTTGAAGAAAGCTAAAATCGGTGCTCTTCAAAGTTCAACAGCGGTTTCTGGTATTTTTGATGTTAACACAGACTCAGACGGTAGATGGATGGTTGAGAGATTCAAAGGCTTAATCATGCAAATAGAAAGAGAGTGTAACGTTATTGCTAAAGAAACAAGAAGAGGAAAAGGTAACTTTATTATCTGTTCTTCTGATGTTGCTTCAGCTTTAGCAGCAGCTGGTCTTTTAGACTACACACCTGCTCTTTCAGCTAACCTAAACGTTGATGATACTGGTAATACTTTTGCTGGTGTTCTTAACGGAAGAGTTAAAGTTTACATCGACCCATACGCAACAGTTGACTTTGTTTGTGTTGGTTACAGAGGTACTAACCCATATGACGCTGGACTATTCTATTGTCCTTACGTTCCTTTAACAATGGTTAAAGCAGTGGGTGAGAACGATTTCCAACCAAGAATGGGATTCAAAACAAGATACGGTATGGTTGCAAATCCATTCGTAGCTGCTAACGGTACTGGTACAGATAGAGCTAACCAATACTTTAGAATCTTCAGAGTTGACGACATTATGGTGTAAGCCAGAGTTAATCACTCATTTTAAGGGGTCTTTTCAGACCCCTTTTCTTTGGGCTTATATATAATATAGTACATAATAAAATACACATACACACAGGAGGAAATTATGTCAAATGGAAAAAGTGGCTATGAAATAAGAGCCGATTTACTCAGTATGGCGCAAGGCATACTATACGATAACTTACAAAGGAAGATTGACGCTACGTATAATCATAACGATAATCATCCGGATGATAAGAAACCTTTACCAACAAAATCAATCTCAGCACAGGATATTATTTCTGTAGCTGCAGAACTAAATGAGTTTGTTGTAGAGAAGTAAATTAAAACGGGGCCAAACTGGCCCCTCAAGTTTTATAAATAGATATATGGCTACAGTAACTACAAATAAAAATTTTTTAAGTCCAGTAGGATTTCAATTTAAAATCAATAGTAATAATTATGGAAATTTAGAATATTTTGCTGTAGGTTGTACATTACCTGGATTAAACCTGGTTGCTGTAGATGCTCCATATCGTGGAGTTAATTTATCTTTTACTGGTGATAGACTTACTTTTGAAGACCTATCATTACGTATCAATATAACAGAAAATTTAGATAACTATATTGAAACTTTTAATTGGATGCATAATCTTATTCAAACAAATAATGCAGAAGACCAAAAAGTAGATGCAACATTGTTAATATTAACATCACATAATAATGTTGTAAAAGAAGTAAAATTCAATGGTGTATTTCCAGTAAGTATGAGTCCAATAGAGTTTGATGCACAAGCTGATAGTATCGAATATGCTCAAATGGATATTACTTTTCAATACACTAATTTTGAGTTTGTATAAATAAACCTGTACAAATCACTAAAAGTATGGTATAATATATATTATGAATAATTTGCAACAAATATTAGAAATGTGGAAGAAAGATTCTGTAATAGATGAAATGAATCTAGATGAATCATCAAGAGACTCCGCAAAACTTCACGGTAAATATCTCGAATTACTTTCTGTAAATCGAATGAAACTTAAAAAGGCTGAACTTGAATTTAAGGTGCTACTTAAGGACAAATGGTTGCATTATAATGGCAAGATGAGCAAAGAACAGATTGATGAAAAAGGTTGGGATTATGACCCACTTAATGGATTAACTGTTTTAAAAGGTGACATGGATTATTATTATGATTCAGATTCAGTCATACAAGAGCATCAAGCTAAAATACAATACTTAGAGGAAGTTTGTGCTACATTAAAAGAAATATTAGAGAATGTCAAATGGAGACATCAAAATATTAAGAACATGATTGAATGGAGAAAGTTCACTAGCGGAATTTAATGGATATTGTAACGGTTAAAAAGAAGAATGAAGTCTTCTTAAATATCGAATGTGACCCCTCAATAGAAATGGAATTATCAGAACATTTCCAATTCTTTGTGCCTGGTTATAAATTTATGCCAGCATATCGTAACCGTGTTTGGGACGGTAAAATAAGATTATTTGATACACGTAAGAAAACATTATATTGTGGTCTTTTACAGTATCTTAAAGAATTTTGTGATATAAGAGGGTATAAAATTAAAAGCCCTCAGGTAAGGGCTTTAGACATAGCACATTTAACAGAAACAAGGGCTTTAGAGGCCTATACTAAGAAATTGGGGCTTTCGGTGAACGGAGTAGGTATAACCCCTAGGGATTATCAATTAGATGCACTCTCGTGTGCGTTATCAGACGAAAAGAGGTTATTATTATCTCCAACAGCATCTGGTAAGAGTTTAATTATATATTTGGCTATTCGATTCTTTTTAGAACACTACGATGGTCAAATATTATTAATCGTTCCTACAACATCTTTGGTAGAACAAATGTATAATGATTTTGGCGATTATTCTGCCAAAGATAGTTGGTCTCATGAAGAAACATGTCATAGAATATATTCAGGACGCGAAAGATTTGGTGTACAAAAAAGAGTTATTATATCCACGTGGCAATCAGTTTATAAATTGCCTAGCACTTGGTTTACTAATTTTGGTATGGTAGTTGGAGATGAAGCACATAACTTTAAAGCAAAATCATTAACATCAATCTTAGAGAAATGTGTAAATGCTAGATATCGTATTGGCACAACTGGTACATTAGATGGAACACAAACACATCAGTTAGTATTAGAAGGATTATTTGGTCCTGTATATAAAGTGACAACAACAAAAGCATTAATGGATAGTGACAATCTATCTCAAATGGATATTGATATCATATTATTAAAGTATAAAGAAGAGATATGTAGAGAGTTGATAAAGAATAAATATCAACAGGAGCTTGATTTTATTGTTAAGTATGAACCTCGAAATAACTTTATTACAAATCTGGCATTAGACCAAGAAGGTAATACACTTATTTTATTTCAATACGTAGAAAAACATGGTAAACCATTGCATTCTTTGTTACAAGATAAAATAAAAGACGATAGGAAATTATTTTATGTCTCAGGAGAAACAGACGTCGATACAAGAGAATCGGTCCGTGAGATTACTGAAACCCAGACCAATGCGATTATCGTCGCTAGTATTGGCACTTTTTCTACAGGGATTAATATTCGTAATTTACACAATATTATATTTGCTTCACCAAGTAAGTCTCAAATTAGGGTTCTTCAAAGTATCGGAAGAGGATTAAGAAAAAGTGAAGACGGACGAAATACTAAAGTGTTTGATATTGCAGATGACTTACATTGGAAATCTCAAAAGAATTATACATTACAACATGCCGCAGAAAGAATTAAAATATATTCAAAAGAAAGGTTTAATTACAAAATGTGGGATATAAATATATAATATGGAAGGATTAAATATAAGACATTTTAAACTCATGAACGGTGAGGAAATCATTGGATTACTTGCTGTAAAGAATGACGATAATTTTATTATAGAAAGACCAGTAAGATTGAATCCTGGGTTAATGGGTGGAATTCAATTTACAGCTTGGTTTCCTTTTTCTGAAGCAAAACAATTTAAAGTTCTTAAGAGTTCAATAATACAGCACGTACCAATAGCAGAGTCTATAAAAGATACGTATGTCAATTTTGCTCTTAAGATGGATAAACCAATTAGTGTACCTGATACTAGAACGGACCAGGAATTACTTGAAGAGTATGAAAACCGTTTAATCAATGAGTACGCTGATGAAGGTATTCCGGACTTGGATAAGAAACGTACTATTCATTAATTTAGTATACCTCTATCCTCCCCGGATGACTATATTATTATATCATAAAAATGAGTAAATGTACACCGTTTTTTTCATTTATTTAAATAAAAATAAATGTGTACAAATCAGTAAAAATATGGTATAATATAACATTATGGAGAAAATATATGGTGAAACCTAAAGACAAACCTCATTACGTAAATAACAGAGAATTTTCTGAAGCCGTAATGGACTATGCAGTCAAGGCTCATAAAGCCAGAGAAGCAAAACAAGAAGTTCCTAAAGTAACCGATTACATTGCAAAATGTTTTATTCGTATCGCTGAAGGATTATCACATAGACCAAACTTTGTAAGATATACTTATAGAGAAGAAATGGTAATGGATGCAGTTGAAAACTGTTTAAGAGCAATTGGTAATTATAATATCGATACTGCTACAAGAACAGGTAAGCCAAATGCATTCTCATACTTTACTCAAATTTGTTATTTTGCTTTTATACGTAGAATAACCAAAGAAAAGAAACAACAAGATATCAAATTCAAATTCATCGAAAAGATGGGTATAGAAGATTTTGTTGCAATGGGTATGGACAACGAAGGAGCCGAACAAACAATGGCATATGTTGATACATTAAGACAAAGGATTGGTACTATACGTACTAAAGATGAAGCTATTAAGAAATTTGCAAAAGAGGAGAAGAAGCGAGAGAAAGAAAAACTTGAGCTATTTATGTAATGAAAAAATTAAGTGAAAAGCAAAGACAAAGACATTTACGTCTTATGAATAAGAAAGTAAAAACTGAATCTAAAAGAAAGGTTCGTAGAAAATTAGTTCTAGAACAATTAAGAAGAATTAATGTTGCTCATAGAAAAATTGCTAAAGCACAAAGAAGAATGCTAAGGTTAGCTAAACAAGGATGAAAGTAGCAATATTAAATGACACACATTGTGGTGTTAGGAATAGCAGTGATATTTTTTTACAGTATCAAGAACGCTTTTATAACGAGATATTTTTTCCGTATTTAAAAGAACACAACATAACACAAATATTACATTTAGGAGATTATTATGAGCATAGAAAATTTGTCAACTTCAAAGCTCTTAATGCTAATAGGAAGCATTTCCTTGAGCCTATGCGTGATGCCGGTATTACTATGGATATTATACCCGGAAATCATGATGTCTATTTCAAAAACACTAACGAGTTGTGTAGCCTCAAAGAGTTGCTTGGTTATTTTACCACAAATGTAAACATTATAATGAAGCCAACAGTTTTAGACTATGATGGTCTAGGTGTTGCAGTTATACCTTGGATTAATAATTCTAATTATAAAGAATATACTGAATTTGCTCAGAATTGCGGAGCTCCAATTTTGGGTGCACACTTGGAATTGAAAGGATTCGACATGATGGCAGGGATGCCTAATCCACATGGAATGAGTGCAGATGTATTCTCAAGATTTGAAATGGTTCTATCAGGACACTTTCATACAAAATCAAGTCAAGGTAATGTCACTTATCTTGGTTCTCAAATGGAATTTACTTGGGCGGATGTAGATGACCCTAAGTATTTTCATGTACTTGATACTGAAACAAGAGAAATAGAGGCTGTAAGAAATCCTATTACAATGTTTAAAAAGGTAATATATGATGATACAAAAACAGATTATGATAAAGTAGATGTATCAGAATTTGAGAAAAAGTTTATTAAACTTATTGTTATAAATAAAAATGACTTGTATATGTTTGATAAGTTTGTTGATAGACTAAATAATATTGAAACATATGAATTAAAGATTGCAGAATCTTTTGAAGAGTATTTGGGAGAAAGCGTAGAAGACGAGAAAATATCCCTCGAAGATACTAACGAACTTCTAGATTCATATGTTGAAGCTGTTGACACAGACTTAGATAAAGAACATCTAAAAGTTGAATTGAGAAAACTATATACTGAAGCACAGAATCTAGAGGTAGTATGATACATTTTGAATCTATCGAGTGGAAGAATTTTCTATCCACCGGAAGCGACCCAATAAAAATCTTATTGGATAAAACACCATCAACATTAATTGTTGGCCAGAATGGAGCAGGTAAATCAACTTTACTTGATGCTCTATCTTTTGCACTCTTTGGTAAACCACATAGAGATATTAAGAAAGACCAAATGATTAATAGTATTAATAAAAAAGGTACATTAGTTACGGTTAAAATGAAAATTGGAAGTCATGACTTTAAAATTATAAGAGGTATAAAGCCAGGCAAATTTGAAATATATCAAAATGGTAATCTTATTAATCAGGCTTCTAATGCTAGAGATTATCAAAAGTTTCTAGAACAAAATATTCTTAAGTTAAATCATAAATCATTTCACCAGGTAGTTGTACTCGGTTCATCTTCATTTATACCATTCATGCAATTACCAGTTTGGTCAAGAAGAAATATCATTGAAGACTTATTAGATATTAATATCTTTTCTAAAATGAATATGTTATTAAAGGAAAGAAACTCTAAAATTAAAGATGAGCTCACTGATATTAATCATCAAATAGATATCTTTAAAACAAAGATTGATGCACAAAGTAAATACATTAAAGATTTACAAGAACTAAATGATGACCAAATTGAAAAGAAAAGAGAATCAATAGATGTACATAAAGAAGAAATCAATAAACTATTTGAAGAAAGTAAAATACTAGGTAAAAATTTATCAGCATCAATATCAGCTGAAGAAAAACATAGTACAGAAATAGTAAAGAAAATGTCTCAGCTTGATTCGTATGATATGCAATTTAATGATAAGATAAAAGGCTTAGTAGATGAAAGTCGATTTTATGAGGAAAATGACCAATGTCCTACATGTGACCAAGAAATTGGTGAAGAAAAGAAAGAAGAAAAAATATCTTATATAAAGAATAAAGCAAAAGAAATACAAACTGCAAAAGAAGATTTATCTAAGAATATTTCTGAATTAAAAACTGAACAACAAGATGTATCTAATAGTTTAAATAAATTAAGACAAAAGCAACAAAAGATTAATTCTAATAATGATGCTATTGCTTTATTACAAAAAGAAGTAGATAAGATACAAAAAGAAATAAATGGCTTACAAGGTCAAACAGGTGATGTATCAAAAGCAAAAAAAGAATTAAATATTTTAAGAAAGAATAAAGATACATCAACTGAAAAGAAACTAGAGTATGTAGAAGAAAGAACTTATAATGAAGTCATAGGTGAAATGTTAAAAGATACTGGTATTAAAACCAAAGTGATTAAGCAATATTTGCCAGTAATGAATAGATTAATTAATCAATATTTGCAAATACTTGATTTCTTTGTATCATTTCATTTGGATGAAAACTTCAATGAAACAATCAGGTCTAGACATCGTGATTCATTTAACTATGCTTCATTCTCTGAAGGTGAAAAACAAAGAATTGATTTATCTCTTCTTTTTACCTGGAGACAAATAGCTAAAATGAAGAATAGTGCAGCTTCTAATCTTTTAATACTTGATGAAACTTTTGATTCAAGTTTAGATTTAGATGGTGTTGATAATCTGACAAAGATATTAGATACATTAGATGATGGAAGCAATGTGTTTATTATATCACATAAAGGTGATGTCCTAGAAAATAAGTTTAGAAGTAAGATTGAATTTTTTAAAGAAAAAAACTTTTCTAAAATAAAATAGGGGGCTGTAGCTCAGTAGGGAGAGCGCCTGCTTTGCACGCAGGAGGTCGCTGGTTCGATTCCAGTCAGCTCCACCATTTCAATTGTTACAGGAATGTTACAGGAATGTTACAATTGTGTTACAATTTAAAAAAAGGGTGTACATTTACTATAAACTAGTATATAATGTATATATAAATTGATAAGGAGCCCTATGATTAAACATAAATCAACACTAGCCAAATTACTTGCAAAAGAAAATATTACTGTGCAATATGGTAATTATTCTACTGCATGGTTTGATATTAAGGATAGAGTCCTTGGTTTACCTATGTGGAAAGATATGGGTAAAGATGTTGCTGATTTATTAATAGGTCATGAAGTTGGTCATGCTTTATTTACACCTTTCGAAGGTTGGCATGATAGCCCTGAAAAACTAGAAGGTTGTCCACGTACGTATATCAATGTTATCGAAGATGCTAGAATTGAAAGACATATTAAAGATGCTTATGTAGGCCTTGTATCACCAATGGCAAGAGGTTATAAAAAGCTGTTTGATGATGGTTTCTTTGGTACTGAGTTTCATGATATGGATTGGAACAACGTAAAACTTATCGATAAAATTAATCTAAAAGCAAAAGTTGGTGCTCATTTAGATGTTCCTTTTAATGATGAAGAAATCGTATTCTATGATAGAGCTATGAAAACTGAAACATTTGATGAAGTATTACAATTAGTAAGAGATGTATTAGCTTATACAAAAGAAAATCAAGAAGAATTGCTTACACCACCACCTGCTCCTGAACCTAACGAAGAGGATGAAAACCAGGAAAATCAAGAAGAGCAAAATGAAGCTCCAGCACCTGGTCATGACGACGTTGAAGATTCTGAAGAAGAAAAGAAAGAGGAAGAAGTACCTTCAACAAATGGTGAAGAATCAAATTCACCAGCATCAGGTTCAGAAGCAGGAACTCCACAAGGTCCAATTGATGAAGATGTTTCTCAATCAGATGAAAACTTCAGAAAAAACGAATCATCTTTACTTGATGTGGATGAAAAAGGTGAACAAAAATTAGTTGCTAATGATTTTTCTAAAGACACTAAAAGTAAAATTGTAATACCATTTAAGCAATTAAGTAAAGAAAGACAACAATCAATGTCAACTTTAGATAATATGGATATGGAAAGAATTGACGAATCTATATTTAAATTTAAAACTTATATGAAATCTATTAAGAAAGATGTTAACTTTGCTGTAAAAGAATTTGAAATGAGAAAAGCAGCATATAGATATTCAAGGTCACAAACAGCTAAATCAGGTTCAATTGATGTTAACAGAGTTTGGTCATATAAAACTAATGATGATATCTTTGCAAGAGTAACTCAATTAGCTGATGCTAAAAATCATGGCATGGTAATGGTAATCGATTACTCAGGTTCAATGGCAAATATTATGGGTAATGTGATGGACCAACTTCTTCACTTAGTAACTTTTTGTAAAGCAGTAAATATACCATTCGAAGTTTATGGATTTACATCAACAAATACTGCATTTGGCGGTGGTTATTGGGAAGAAGGTAATGATACTTCAGTTCAAAAGGATAGTGAATTATATCATCAATCTTTATCAATGCCACAATTAGTTACTTCAAAATTAAATAAAACAGATTATGAAAGAGCTCTTTTAAACATGTTCTTAAGATATGATTTAAATAGTGAAGACTCAAGACCTTGGTTAGAAAGATATATCATATCAAAAAATGAAGATTATGGTTCAACACCATTAAATGAAGCTCTTGTAATGTCTCATACTATTCTTAAAAATTTTAAAAGAAATCACAATGTAGATAATATGAACTTTGTTGTGATATCTGATGGTGCAACTAATGGTTCATCTATTGTAAAAGATTATGACCTTAAAACCAAAAGAGTACAAACACGCGGTGGTTACTATGGTTCTAATGCTGGAATTAATATTAATATTGATAATAAAATTGTTAATTTAAAAGATTCAAGGAGAGGTGGAACTGAGTCACTACTTGAAAACATACAAAAAACATTCAATGCAACAACAATTGGCTTCTTTATTGCTGATGATAGATATTCATTTAAAAACAAAATTGGTGAAGCAATTGGTAACGAGTGGATTGATGGATATGAATTAAAACCTTTTAATAGAGAGTACATGAAGAATAAATGTATTACTCTAAAAGATACATTAGGTTATAACGAATTTTACGTAGTGAAAGGCAAACAACTTTCAACAGATGTAGAAGAATTTGAACCAAAAGAAGATGCTTCAAAAGGTCAAATTACAATGGCTTTCAAGAAATTCAGTAAATCTAAAAAGCTAAATAAGACATTATTAACCAACTTTGGTAAGGCAGTCGCAGAGTGAAAAAAGGCCGCTTTTTTTCACAAAAAGGGTGTACATTTACAAAAGACTGTGGTATAATATACATATAAATTGATAAGGAGAACTATATTATGAAAAAATCTACTGAAATTATACTTAAGGAATTAGCTAGCAAATATCCTGACCAGACACAATTTAGAACTGGTACAATCGTTGATGCTGGTAAAGAGCTAGGATATTCTGGTAAAGACTGGAACCCTTTACTTAATAAATCTAATAGAGTCAAGATAGGTACTTATGACCTGGCTTCTTTATTAGAACCAATAAGACAAGCAACTATTTTAAATTCAGTTGTTGCTTCAATTCCTACAAATGCTGCTCAAATGCAGTCAATCGTTAATGATGAAAAAACATATGCAAAAGCAGACCCAACTTTCATTGCATGGGGTGCTTTTCATGACATCGTTAAAATAATCAAATCGGATATGTTTTATCCTACATACATCAGTGGTCTTTCTGGCAATGGTAAGACTTTCATGGTTGAACAAGCTTGTGCTAAAGTTGGTAAAGAATTCATAAGAGTTCAAATCAATCCTGAAACTGATGAAGATGACTTATTGGGTGGATTTAGACTCATTAATGGTGAAACCGTATTCTCAAAAGGTCCAGTTCTTAAAGCAATGGAAAA
>Ga0255781_10002856_pt1 | contig 13627 bp, 10 predicted proteins | sample 101ome_21_FD_179979 | JGI IMG/M metagenome (GOLD analysis project Ga0255781, IMG submission 179979) | Coastal salt marsh microbial communities from the Groves Creek Marsh, Skidaway Island, Georgia - 101413BT metaG (version 2) | ecosystem: Environmental > Aquatic > Marine > Intertidal zone >...
ACGAATCGGTCGTATTTCGTTCAAACTTTGAGGAGATCCACGAAAAATTCAGCGCAGCGATCAACACCACAACACCTGCTAGGGACCATACTGTGGTTTTGGACCAGCGAAAGAGGTACACCAAATAGACTGCACCAGCTCCTACTAATGATAGCCATGCCGCGCGAGTATAACTCAACACAGTGGCCAAGGTCAGTATAGCAAGCATGACACCAGCTACTGCATTGAAACCCCAACTACTTTTTCTAAAGGTGAGGTAAAGTGCGGCAGGATACATCATAGCCAAAACAGCGCCGTAGGAGGTATGTTCTTTGAAAAGCGGGAACATAACCCACGTGGAGGTCTTCTTGGTGAAGCCGTATTGACTATGAATGACTAGGGTGTAGATGGCCGCGATGGTGAGGGTGATCAAGAATAGCCACAAGAAAGTGAGCTTGTTGCGGTCACTCTTCAAGAAAAGGTGGGCCAGCACGAAGTAATATGGGACAATAAACCAAATGCGTGTGGCCAATTGTTTGAGCGATACTAAAGGTAATTGAGATGTAATGGCCGTAAAGAGCATCCAAGCCAAATAGATATAAATAGCTATGGAAATGGGATGATTGATGATTTTACGGTCAAACTCCCCGAGCAGGGCCATTTTAATCAATGCGATGAAAGTGACCAGTACGAGCATGGGCTCGGTGGGTAGGGAAAGGCCGGCTCCTCCTGTTAAATCCGTTAGATTGATGGAGACCGGGGTGGCGAAGACGATGAACCACATGGCCCAATCTAACCTGTACAACGTCATCCAAATCACCAATAAGGCCGGCGGTATTAGGAAGGCGTACCAAAATTCATAGGCTACAGCTAACCCCACTAATGGTAGGGTCAGCAGACCTATGATGGCGAGCCAACGGTTCGATATTTGGCCGATACCCAACACGGATTAGGACTTGCCGCGAAGTTCGTTTAGGGTGCCTTGAACCATCAAGAAGAAAGACATCAAGATGAAGGTTGCAAAACCTACCGCTAGGATGAGGATGCTGCGTTTTGGATACGTCTTGCGCTCGGCAGGACGGGCTGCATCTACCTTAAAGGTGGCAGGAAGGTTTTGGTTGACATCCACTTTCGCTTGGTCAAACTTCGTTTTCAACTTTACTTCTTCTTCTTTGAGTAATTGGAGCTCGTCGCGGATGGCTACATACTTACCTCCGTATTTGGCGAGGGTATCTAGGCGTCGTTCTAATTCCTTTATGCGGCTCTGCGACGCACCTTCCGCAAGGGCGATGGCGTATTGCTCATTAAAGACCGCACTCTGACTTTCGTAATCGTGCACACCTTTATAACGCAATTCGGTAATCTTGTCTTCCATAGTCTGGATCTCTCCTTGCAAACTGCGGTATTCGTTCCTCACGATTTCCAATCCCATCTCGGCACGGCTTCGAGCCACACGGCGCTTCACTTTATCGACAAGCTTTGAAATATAGTTGGCAATATCAGCGGCTACTTGCGGGTCGGTATCTAGAACGTTGATCTCCACAGACATAAACTGGGTACGCTGGAACTCAATTTTATTCTCGTACTCCTTGAACAACTTAGTGCGTGGGTAATCTGAATCCGGATCGATATCGTAGTGGTTCATCAAATCGAACTTCTGAATCACACTGTCACGAATTTCTCCGGAGCTCAGGATTTGCAGCAATTGCTCGGCCTGTTGTTCATCGCCGTATTCAAAGATGTCCTCATCGCCATATCCGTTGGTTTGTGGCAAGAGGGCTTTCGAAACCGAGTTTGTGGTCGATGGGAAAAGGATGACCTGAGATTCGAAAAGGGGTTTAATGAATTGGGGACCGCTGAATACGACCGCAACTACCATGGCCAAAAAAGGCACGACCATTAATTTCTTCCAATGGGTGTAGAAAAACGAAATCAAATTAGCACTACTGTATTCCATAGCTTATTTCCAGTGAGTTAAGTTCAAATTTAAAAGGGTGGCCAATTCTGCCATCTCCTCGTTGTAATGTTGTTTCAACCAGCGAGCGACATCGTCCTCCAAATCCGGCGCCTTGGCCTGCAGCACTTTTTTCATCGCGCTGATCATCTCCTTTGGCAACTTCTCCCGTATTGGCGCCACCACCCGCATGCCAAGGGCGTTCATCTTCGGGTATTTTGGGACGGAGCCTTCGTTCGTCGCCTTCGCTTTGGTTGCCACAAAAGTAGGTAAGTCCAAGAACTCTGTAATGCGGTTGAGCACCTTCTGTGGGGTGTTTTTCAAATCTTCGTGAAAGACCACCAACAAATGCTTTTCGCCAAATTTCTCCTTCCAGCGTTTGAGCTGCTGTGCGTAATTGCCCAACTCCAAATAGCACTCATCCCTGCCCCACCGCGCTTGCTCTAACGCCGCCTCACGCTTGAACGCCGACAAAGGCGCTTCGCTTTCCATACCGTACTTCAGTGCCATCGTGTAATGACTCCACGCTCGGTCGATGGGGTTGCGCAATAGGACAATGATTTTTGCTTTGTTATTATACTGGACCAATTCTTTGACGGCCGGCGCGCTGTACAAATACGCGGTGGACGCATCCAAAATGTGTGTAGCCTCAGGATTTTGGGCTTGGGCTTGTTGACACAATCTGTGGTAATGACTGCGCTCTTCCACAAATCCTATATGACGTTCAGCCAATGTAGATTGCCCAAAGTACTCCGCCTCGTCCCATTGAATCAATCGTTTATAGGCTTTGGAAAAAACGTCAGGACGCAGGTCTGTACAGAAGTGTCCAGGCTCCTTGATGGGCATGCCGGCGATATGCGGGTGCTGGGCCAACATATCCGCTAATGCGGTGGTTCCGGCTTTGGCGGCGCCAATGAGAAATACATTCGCCACAGCACTCATGATCGACTTCTTTTCGCCAAGAATGGCACGGTGATAATTCCATGGAAACGATAGACCAGCACTCCTGCCCAAATATTCCAACCCACCATGGTCAATGCTGTGGCAACGGCCGCGCCTCCGGGCCCAAAGGCGGGAATGAGAAGGGCGTTGAGGATAATATTGAGAGTAGCGACAACGAGCATAGTGTTTTGCGCACTTTTCTCGTGGCCGGTCATGTTCAAAATGTTGAGTACGGGTCCTGCGAAGGCATTGGCTAATTGGCCACATGCTAAAATCACCAACCAAGGATAGGCGGTCCAGGGATCATTGACGCCAAAGAGGCCTATGAGGAACGGCCCTAGGGCGATGATGCCGAGGAAAATGGGACCTGCGGTGACCAAATTCAAGGTGGCGATGCGTTGTGCGAGCAGTGACATGTTCGAACCTCCATTGTGCAGCCCTGAAATCATTGGAGCGACGACGGTGTTGAGGGCGAATTGGGCAAAGGTGATGAGGGTGGCAATCTTAAAGACAATGCGGTACACGCCCACTTCATCCTCTTCGAGGAAATAACTGAGCATGAGGGTATCGGACCAGCTCATGACCAGGAACAGGGCGGAAGAGACCAACATTGGGGTAGCCACTTTCATGAGGTTTCCTGCGAGCGCTGCGCCGCGCCACGGCTTGCGCTCGCACAACGAAATCACGTGTACGGTCGAGAGCAAGGCAAAAGCACTACTAATGCCGAGGAGGAGGAACAAAGCGAATTGGGCACTACCCTCAGCATCAAAGGCCGTGCTTTCCATCGGCACCCACCAGAGCAAGGCGGCAATGATAAGGTATACAGTCCCGTGCTGATTGATGCTGAACAACACCGGCTTGTGCAATCCGCGGTAGGCCTCTGCGTTCAACAGCATGAGAGTGAACGGCAGGGCGGTCAGCGATGCGGTGCGCAAGACGCCCACGGGAGTTTGATTGAAAAAGAGTTCGGTCAGCGCTTCGGCCGCGAAGAAGGTCAAAATGGAGAGGGCGGCGGTAATGGCCAGCACGCGTACAAATATGTGTCCATATAGTCCGCGCGATGGGGCATCCCCAAGCTCGGTTTTGCCCAATTCCTTCACCAACACCGTATCCAATCCCCAGCGCCCCACCGTCGAAGCAATCAAAATCAGGGTAAAGGCCACCTCGTACACGCCCACAGCTTTCTCACCTCCCGCTTGGCCTAAGGACCACAGCAGCACATAGCCCCCGAGGGCGCCAATGATTTTGAAGATGAGCACGACGCTGCTTCCCTTGGCTAAAGTGGCAGCCGTGGGATCCTTTAAGAATTGAAGGATACGCTGAATCATGGTTGTGTAGCGAGTTGGGTGCGAATATACCGCTTATCTAACGCTACAGCGGCGCACTTTTGTACATTTAAGCCATGAAAATTGCGGTGAACGTACGGTGGCTTTTGCCAAACAAGCTTGAAGGCACGGGGATTTACACCTTGCGCATGCTCGAGCAGATCCTCCCCGCCGCGATGGAACACGAATTTTTGCTGTTGTGGGACCGCCCTTCTGCGATGAAGGGAATGAGGGACCAATTCTCTTTTCTTAACGCCCCCAACATCACCCACAAGCTCATCCTCCCTCCTGCCCGCCACCCGTGGTTGTGGTGGTATTGGAACAGCATCGGTGTGCCTGCTGCCCTAGAGCGTTGGGGCGCCGCGCGCTACTGGTCACCGGACGGATTGCCCGCCCGCACCAAGATCAAGCAATGGCTCACCATCCACGACCTGAATTTTGAGCACCACCCGGAATGGGTTCCGCCCCATGTGGGACGCTATTACCGCACGCATATCCGCCGCGGCGCCCGCATGGCGGAGCAGCTCTTTACGGTGAGTGAATGGAGCGCGAAGGATTTGGTGGAGACCTATGGGGTCGCTGTCGGGAAGATAGTGGTGACGCCGAATGCTCCTCAGCGACCCATGTCACCTGGAGAGTCTCGCTTTAAAGAAAATTATTTTTGTGCCGTAGGCGCCCTCACCCCCCGTAAGAATTTGATTACCCTTTTGAAAGCTTGGGACCTGTGGCTGGATAGATATCCGGAGCGCCGAGGCTTCCATTTGAACATTGCGGGAAACGCTCATTTTAAGGATCCAATTTTCGAAAGCGCCATGGGTGAGTTGAAACACTTGGACACGGTCAAATGGTTGGGAAGGTTGGTAGACGATGCGCTTGAACAACTCTATCGCGGGGCCATTGCCTTTTGTATGCCGAGTGCCATGGAAGGATTTGGCATTCCCGTCGTGGAAGCCATGCAATGTGGCACACCTGTGATGGCCTCAAACAACAGCGCCCTAACGGAGGTGGTTGGAGATGCTGGGATGTTGCTGCCCACGTTCGATGTCGAAGCTTGGGCCGAAGGGCTCGAGGCGATGGCCTGCGGATCGGAAGCTGGAGGTGAGGAAAATTGGTCTGAAAAAGGATTGATTCGCGGGGGCCAATTCACTTGGTCCGCAAGCGCCGCCCCTTGGTTCGAAGTTCTAAAATCAGCGAGCGAATGAAGCTTCAACATAGTCCTGTAGAGGTCGTGGAAGCCGGCACTGACGAGGCAGGACGCGGCTGTTTGGCCGGGCCTGTGACGGCAGCAGCGGTGATCTTGCCACCGGATTTTAAGAACGATTTATTGAACGATTCCAAGCAGCTCACCGAAAAGCAGCGCAATCTTTTACGACCCTTGATCGAGAAGGAAGCCGTGACTTGGGCCGTGGTGCATGTCGGGCCAGAAGAGATTGACGAGATCAATATTTTAAACGCCAGCATCCTGGGCATGCACAGGGCCATTGAGAAATTGGATGTGGTGCCCCAATTCATTGCCGTGGACGGCAATAGGTTCAAACCATATGGGGAGATTCCATACCACTGTCAGGTTAAGGGGGATGCTACCTATCAAAATATCGCGGCCGCGTCGGTCTTGGCAAAAACGTATAGGGACGAGCTGATGAGAGAATTGGCCTCCCAACACCCCCATTACCAGTGGGAGCGCAATGCGGGCTACCCTACGAAGGCCCACCGAGACGGCATTCGAGCCCATGGCGCATCGCCCCACCACCGCAAAAGTTTTCAGTTGCTTCCGAGCCAATTGAACCTCTTCGATTTGTGAAAAACTGACCCTCACTAGCCCACTTCTTGGCGCGGTAAAAATGTAGCTTTAATCAAAAATTTAGCTATGCGTCTCGCCTCCCTAAGCGCCCTCATTTTGGCATCTGCCCTTTTAGTGCAATGTGGCCAACCCGCCCCTCCTGCCAAGGCCACCTCTTTGCTGCCTATGGATGCGCCGTTGTACGTGCGTATCAATAATATGCACCAGTTCGGTGAGACCAGCGACACCCTTTCCATTTACTACCTCAGCGCCATTCCAGCACATGCCTTGGAACAGTGGAATGCAGGGCGTTGGACGGGAGCGCTCCTCCCCTCGGGCGCCAGCAGTTTGGATTGGGTTTGGACCACCGAGCACGACCTCACCCCCTTCGTCGGCGCTCCCACCACCCTAGGAAATTACGAGGTCTTCACCTTGGATTCAATGTACGCGTATAACGACGGGCCGAGCTGGGTGATCAGTTCGAGTGAAGGTCTGCTTCAAGATATCATCAACCAACGCACCGCTGGCTATTCCTTGATGGACGATGGCGGGTTCAAAACCTTGTGGGACAACGCGTCCAAATCTGATGATGCGAACATTTTTATTCAGCACAAGGAAGTGGCCAGATTGGGCACACATTACTTTGAACAAGATTGGAGCTGGCTGGAGCACTTCGCACAGTGGTCTGCGGTTGATCTTGATTGGAAGAAGAACAAGACCATTGCTACGGCGGTGGCCTTATGTGCAGATTCCACCAACACTTATTTGAGCACCTTCACCGAGCGTCCTACGGGTACGGATCTAAGTCCAATTATTGCGGCTTCGTCGAAATACGGCGTGGGCATCAACACCGGGGATCCGGTCGAATGGCTGCGCGCCTTTAATCCCTACCGCGGCAAGAAACAAAGGCTAAAGCAAGCCCAAAAAACCTTGGAAGATGCCGGTGTATCGCCGATGACTTTCGCCAATAGTTTTGAGGGCAGCTTTGTTCGCGTGGGCTACGGTGACGGACTGGTAGTCGCGGCAAAACTAGATGAAGAAATGGCCGTTCAGGATGCCTTAACCGCGTTGAGTGCACAAAGCTCCGTGTACCAGGGCCATGCACGCGGAACACTTACAGAATCACACCGCTTTTTGTTTAGCGCGGCCTTCGGTTGGGTATATTCAGATATGAGCAGCGCTTCCTGGATGCTCTGGGATCAATGGCTTTTGGTGGGGACGAGTGCCCAATTATTGGAGGTGTACAGCAGCGAATTGGACATGAATAAAAACTGGCATACCCTGGAATCTCTGGAAGCATTGGGAGAGGCCATGGACCGCAACGAGCACTTTACTGCCGCCTTCAACTTCAACAGCTTGGAGGAGAGCCCCTTCTTCGAAACCTTACCGGACGCTTTAGACCGGGCTTTTCTCGCCGGACACTTGGAGGTGAACAATGGTATTGCCTACGGAAACGCCACAGTACAACAACGCGGAGAGGAAGTGGCCGTGAGTGCTTACCTATGGTCCCATGCCCTGCCGCAGCAAGCCATCAGCGGACCGTTCTTGATCAAGAACCACCGCAGCGGCCTGACCAACATACTCGTACAAGACGAAAGCAACCAATGTTTCCTACTCGACGAAAATGGAGAGGAATTGTGGAATGTTTCCTTAGACGGCCCCATCCAGGGCAATGTCCAGCAGATAGACATGTTCAAGAATGCCAAATTCCAAATGGTCTTTGCCACCAATGACCTGTTGCATTGCTTGGACATTTTGGGACGTGAAGTGGAAGGGTTCCCTGTGAGCTTACCCGAGGCAACCACGTTGGGGGCTAGCGTCTTGGATTACGACAAGAACCGTAACTACCGCATACTCGTACCTGCCGGGTCGAAACTGTATAACTACAGCGTGGAAGGACAGCGCATTGACGGCTGGAAAATCGACGCGGCAAGCGGCACCATTACCCAAAGTCCACAGTTGTACCAAAGAGGCGGAAAGGATTATGTGATCATATCTACCCTCGATCGTGCCCATGTGCTCAACAGACGTGGAGAGGAGCGCATAAAAACCTCAGCCCTCACCGCGGCCAAACACCCCTGGGTGGTTACCGGCGGGAATCCACCGAGCATCATGCGTGTAGGTGAAGAGGGCGAGATTCAAGAACAGCGCTTCGACGGCACTACGGACATTTTAGAGCACGACTTGAACAACCTTCAGGGCATGGAGGCCATGAGCTACGGCACATTGTATTGGTCAGAAGATGAGCTCAGCGTACGCGGAGAAACCTCCACCCACACTATTACTTTCCCGGCAAGTATTGACCGAGTAGAAGCCTACCCAGGCGGCACGGGGCTCATTTACGATACAGAAGGCACCGTTCACGTGACGCAGTTGAAGGAAGCCACTGCGCCGATCACTGCATTTGAAGGATCTGAGGCAGAGGCAGGGCGATTGACCCCAGCCGGAGCACCGGTTCTAGTACTCGTTCAGGGCAATGCGGTAATCTGTTACCAATTGTAATTACTTCTTACGGAAGAAAATTTCGATCGGGGCACCGTGGAAGTCGAACGCCTTGCGCATTTTATTTTCTAGAAAGCGCTTGTAGGGCTCTTTGATGTATTGAGGCATGTTTGCGAAGAAGGCGAACTGCGGCGTACGCGTAGGCAACTGTGTACAGAACTTGATCTTAACATATTTTCCTTTCACTGCCGGCGGCGGATAGCCCTTGATGATGTCCAGCATGGTGTCGTTGAGCTTGCTCGTCGAAATACGCTGCTTGCGACGCTCGTAAACCTTCACGCCTTCCTCAAAAGCTTTCAATACACGTTGCTTGGTCAAAGCACTGGTAAAAATGATGGGGAAATCTGTAAACGGTTCCAATTTCTTTCTGATATACGCTTCAGCATCACGAATGGTATTGGTTTCTTTCTCCACCAAGTCCCATTTGTTCACTACGACCACCAAGCCCTTCTTGTTCTTCTCCACCAATGAAACAATGGCGAGATCCTGCGCTTCAAACCCACGCGTGGCATCCACCACCATCATACATACATCCGCATGCTCGATGGCGCGAATAGAGCGCATATTAGAATAGAATTCTAGGTTCTCCATAGTCTTGCCCTTCTTGCGAAGTCCCGCAGTATCGAGCAACATAAAGTCAAAACCAAACTTGTTGAAACGCGTGTTTACCGTATCTCTAGTCGTACCTGCCACCTCAGTAACGATGTTGCGCTCCTCGTCAAACAAAGCATTGACAATAGAACTCTTTCCAGCGTTCGGGCGACCTACAATGGCCATCTTCGGAAGATCTTCGTAGTCGTCCACAGGATTTTCATCCATGTTCTCCACGAGCTCGTCCAACAAGTCTCCAGTACCCCCGCCATTCACGGCAGAGATGGTGTGGTATTTTTCGATGCCCAAGCCATAGAATTCAGCGGCCTCTAATTCCAGCATGCTGTTGTCGACCTTATTCACCGCGTACACCACAGGCTTCTCGGTTTTGCGCAACATGCCCGCAATGATCTTATCAAATTCCGTCAACCCCGCTTGAAGGTCGAGTACGAATAGGATAACGGTGGCTTCTTCAAGGGCCAATTCTACTTGGCGACGGATCTCTGCTTCAAATACATCTTCCGAACCTTCGATATACCCTCCGGTATCGATGACTGAGAACTCCTTCCCATTCCAATCACTCTTTCCATAATGACGGTCGCGTGTCACCCCCGCAACGCTATCTACAATAGCATCACGACGCTGGATCAGACGATTAAATAGTGTGCTCTTACCCACATTTGGGCGGCCCACGATGGCAACGATGTTACTCATAAGTCGATTTCAATCTTGGCGCAAAGGTCGTTAACTCTTGACAATACGCACCATAGAAGTACTATTCCTCTGAATTATTTTCAAAAGGTAGGTACCTGAGGATAGCTTTTCGAGGTTGATTTGGGGGGCGGGATGTGAATCGAATTGGACCAATACCCCTCTCATATCATATATCTCGTAGCGCTGTAGTGGGTCCGTACCAGTATTTTCAATGTGTAATACGCTATTGACCGGATTAGGATAAACCTTTAATTCAGGATTCCAATGTTCGTCCATCCCCACCATGGTTACTTCAAAGATTAGGCAAGTAGTATCGACACCACAAGGATTAGTGATGGACAAGCACACCGGGTACAGACCCGCGACGGAGTACGAATGGACTCCTACCATATTGTTCGAGAACGTACCGTCTCCGAAGTCCCACCAATAAGAGCTTGCAGTGGTATCCTGAGGCACAAAAGTCCATACCTGATTCGAGTCTACGGAATGCGTATAGGATGCGGTGGGCGGCGAACAAAGTACGACCTGTTGACATACGGTATCCGCGCTACACGCAGTAGTGACGGTATGACACACCGTATGCACTCCGCCTGTGGGAAAGGTATAGGTAGGCGTATCCGCAATGGAGAAGTTGCCATTGCCAAAATCCCATAGATGGCTTACCCCGGTGGGCGCATTAAAAAGTGGAATAAAGTTTACCGTATTGCCCGTGGCAGTGTAGGTATAGGCGGCTACTGGCGGATTACATTCCGTGTAATAAATTTTGATGGCGGGATGATTCGTGGAATCTACAGCATTGCTCGAAGCACAGACCACGGCACGCCAAGTTGCTTCAGTGACTAATCGCATAAAGAATCCGTGATTCCCGTATTGCAACTGGTCCTCCACGAGATTTTTTACATCAATTTTATAATCCGATGTACTGGAACCCGAGACGCCCACTTGCACTTGGTTTGTTGTCGTCACCGATGGAACGTTGTTCCAAGTAATGGAATCTTCATCCCATGAGGAGGTCACGCGGCGTATCCAAAAGTTGTTCGATCCGCTGTGCAACCCATTGTGTGACGGGGCAGATGGATTGTTGTAATAAAATAAGTAGGCACTGTCGATAATGGCACCAGCCGGCATGCTAGAATAATCGAACTCTATGTAAAATCGCTTGTAAGACGGATCACCACCGTAGGTCCATGCGGTCAAAGTCGCCTCTTGGTTCCAACCCCAAGTAGAGTCCGGGGTTATACTCCAAACAATGGCATCTTTACCGTCCAATGGACCGGGCTGGAGAATTAATGAATCTTGTGTTTGGGCGAAAGAGCAGGTAGAAAGGAGTAGCGTAAAAGCCAGAAGGAAGCGTGGCACTAAATAGAGGTTTAATAGTTATCCTTAAAGATAATCAATTCTTATAACCGAACCTCTTCAAGTGCAGGTCACTGTCTCGCCAATTCTTTTTGACCTTGACAAAGGTTTCTAAATGTACTTGCTTGGCAAAAAAGGATTCTAATTGCTTGCGTGCACCTATACCCACCTGCTTGAGTTTCGATCCTTTGTGTCCAATGATGATTCCCTTCTGGGTATCGCGGGCCACGTAAATGACGGTGCGAATGCGGATAATTTCTTCTTCTTCTTTGAATTCCTCCACGTCCACCTCGACGCTGTAGGGCACCTCTTTCTTGTAGTTGAGTAGGATCTGCTCACGCACGATTTCACTCACAAAGAAGCGTTCGGTTTTGTCCGTAAGGGCGTCCTTATCAAAATAGGGAGGTGAAGGTGGGATGAGCGCAATTAATCGGTCCAATAAATAGGTCGTATTCGCCTGCTCTAGGGCAGAGATAGGAATGATTTCAGCGTTTGGCAAATGCTCGGCCCAATAGCCTACTTCCTCCTCCAACTTCTCTTGATTCGTCGTATCAATTTTATTGATGATCAGCAGCACAGGCACTTTGGTGTTGAGCAGCTTTTGGAAAAATCCCTCGTCTTTGAGGGCACGATCACCGGGCTCTACCAAATACAAGAATACATCCGCATCTTCAAAGGCATCCGACACAAATTTCATCATGTGCTCCTGCATCTTATATGCCGGCTGAATGACCCCAGGGGTGTCGGAAAATACAATCTGGTATTCCGGCTCGTTTAGGATACCGAAAATACGGTGGCGAGTCGTCTGCGCTTTGGGAGTGATAATGCTCAAGCGCTCCCCTACTAATGCATTCATCAAGGTACTTTTCCCTACGTTGGGATTCCCGATGATATTGACAAAGCCACTTTTGTGTTCCATGGGGCAAAGATGCGACAATTGTGGCCGATTACGATAGATTTCACTTGAAGGATTACTGAAATATAATTCGTTGAAAATCAATATGTTATTTTTTTACCCTATCTTCAACAAGAACAAAACCAACTAGTTATGAAAAAACATGTTCTTTTCATGGCTCTGGGCCTGCTGGCTTGGAGCTGTACTACTCCTGAACAGGAGGCTGAAGCTACCCCACCCGTATTGGAAGATGGGGCGTATTCCTTGACCAATGGGTCATGGACTTATCCAGATTCATTGTACGAGTTTGAACCGCAGCAGATTAAAATCTATGCTGGCGGACGTTACATGTTTGCGACATGGAATGAAGCAAACAATACTCCGGCCATGGGTGCCGGTGCGGCGTGGAGTGAAAATGGAATGATGTACGAACAACCTTATCACAATGCCAATGGGGCTACCGATTCTTCTCAGACGTTTGAATTGAGCATCACGGCAACAGAAAGTGGATTTGAGCAAAACATACAGGGCATTGACCTAAATGACAGTACCAAGGTAGACTTGTACGAAAATTGGGTAGCTCTTGAAGGCGAAGCCACTCCGTACGATGGACTATGGGTACTTACATCGCGCAATGAAATTGAAGGAATCAACGACTTCCAAGAAATCAAAATGATTGGCGGCGGACACTTTGTGTGGTACCACACTTGGAGCGACACCCTTGATCATGCTGATTTCGGGTATGGCCAATTCATTGATAATGGGGATGGCACTGCCACCGAAGTTGCTCAGGTAGGCTCTATCGATGGTTATGAAGGTGAATGGAGTATTAATTATACCCTGGTCGGTAGTGATATGCTACAGCAGAGCTACATAAACAACACGGATTCCACAGAGGTCTTTCAGAATTACAAGAGACTGTAAATCGCACTGAAAATTTATAAGCGACCCGGCCCTTGCGGCCGGGTTTTTTATTGTCGGGTAATTGTCTAGAAAGAAATTGGGCCAAGTCCCCTCTAGACGCGATTTTTATGGCAAATAATAAGACCCGCTATGCGTTCCATTTTTGCCCTTGCGTTGCTCATCAGCACAACTTCTCTACAAGCCCAAGTTTTTGATACCCTCGTGTGGGCGGACGAGTTCAACATCGACGGCTCATTAGATACCTCAAAATGGTGGCATCAAACCATCCTTCCAAACGCAGGACAGAGCTGGTATAATGGGGAAATCCAGCATTACACCGACCGCGATACCAATTCCCATGTGAGTAACGGGAGCCTTCATCTTACGGCACAACGCGAAACATACACTAATCAAAACGTTACCAAGGACTATACCTCTGCTCGCTTAAATTCAAAGTTCGCCTTCACCTATGGACGCGTTGAAGTACGCGCCAAACTTCCCACGGGAGTGGGCACCTGGCCTGCTATATGGATGCTAGGACAAAATATCACCGAACCAGGGGCCTATTGGCAAGTACAAGGTTACGGCACTACCGGTTGGCCGGCTTGTGGAGAGATAGATATCATGGAACATTGGGGACACAACCAAAATTATGTTTCAAGCGCCATGCATACCCCATCCAGCTT
>Ga0255781_10002858_pt1 | contig 13626 bp, 19 predicted proteins | sample 101ome_21_FD_179979 | JGI IMG/M metagenome (GOLD analysis project Ga0255781, IMG submission 179979) | Coastal salt marsh microbial communities from the Groves Creek Marsh, Skidaway Island, Georgia - 101413BT metaG (version 2) | ecosystem: Environmental > Aquatic > Marine > Intertidal zone >...
GGTCAGAATTCATGGTGAAACTAACAGGTACTTACTGCGGTACACAGGGCGTGATGTACATCATTTTATTGCTGACATCTTTATCGGGTTCGTGGGCATTATTTGCCTTTGGCACCATCCAAGCTGCCCTCTTCCTAGTTTTTGGATACACAACGGTCAAAGGTAAATGGGCTGAAGTAGAGGGGGTAATCGCCACAAATGAAGGCATCATAGTTCCTGCCATTCTTTTAGTGTTTCACCTTTACATTATGTTCGCGATGGGCGGTATAATTTACGGCTAATACTGCGATTTATGTCCTTCTAATCAAGGCCAGCTTGATATTCAGCTGGCCTCACTTTTTCTTTCCGGCGTATGGGTACAGTTTCTGTACTAGTCATAAAAACTCAATGCACCCTATTGGAAACAGCAGCCAACAAATTTCTGCTAACCATAAAACAGTATGAAGGGAAATAAAGATGCCAATTGAAGTAAAGAATTTCGCAACTCAAGCCGACGAAGCTAAAGACATGCCCAACGCACGAATGGAAGCAGTGAGCGTTTTAGGTCAACGTGTAATGAAGCTTACACTTGCTCCAGATTGGAAATGGTCAACAGATATTAAACCAATCGTAGGGACACCAAGCTGTCAAGCCACCCATACTGGAATAATCGTTGAAGGTACCATCCACTGTGTATGTGATGATGGTGCTGAAGCAACGTACACAGCTGGTGACGCGTACGCAATTTCGCCAAATCATGATGCTTGGTGTGTTGGCGGCAAGCGAGCAGTTGTGTACGAATTTGCAGGCATGTGGGGTGAATAAAAATGTCACTCTATGCGAAAATCAAAGCAGCTCAGGATGCAAAAGACATTGAAGGCTATCTTGCCTGCCTACACGACGACTTTATTTTTGTAAGGCATCAGTCAGGCACTGAAGTAACAAAAGCAGAATGGATGCCTACCGTCACAGCAATGATGGAAAGCAGCTCCTTGGAGTTCAGTAAGCAACGTTGTTTGTATGAAAATTCTGAAATCATGGTGGAACACTCATTCATGAAGTTTCCCGATGGGACGGCAGAAGCGGTACTTGTCGTCAATCATATAAAAGATGGGAAGATTATACGTGTTGAAACTGGTGCAACGCCAATAACGTAAGCAACCTCAACCAACAGGGAGAATACCAATGAAAAAGTTCGTAGTCTTAGGGAAATATACAAAGCAAGGAACTGATGGCTGGCTAGATAATCCTGATGAAGATCGCCGTGCGATGATTGCCGGTGTCTGCAGTAAGTTAGGTGGGAACTTAATTGATATGATGTACACACGTGGCGACTATGACGTCATAGTGATGCTTGAAGCACCTGACATGGATACGTTGCTTTCTTTGAAGCTGGCAATGATAAAGACTGGTGCAATTGCAGAGTTGAATATCCACGAAGAAATTGATCTTGGTGCAATCGCAAGAAAAGGTGCAACTATGATGGGTATATACAAAGCCCCAGGAAACTAAGCACTTTTTAAAAGTCATGCCAGCAAAACCAATTAGACACAGAAAAGTGCCGAAATTGATCCACACATCAGCACAGCATCTTGTGCGCCCTACTGTTCAGCCACGACGTAGTCAGTCCAGTCAAGCTGGATAAGATTTGTACGATAATGCTGTGATCTTTCAGCTGATTTGGTGATCTTTGATTGTTGTGTTAGCGTTACTACTGCCAACATAAGGAGAAACGAAATGTTTATGACATCAACCGATTGGGAATTTGCCGATGCTGAAGCGATGACCCAAGCTGGCCACGATATGTGGGCGCAAATTAAGTCTGCAGGCGCGTTAAGTTTCAAAGCAGCGCAAACGGGCGACAACACAGCCCGAACAGTAATCATTTGGCCAGATGCCGCTACGGCAGGTGCAGCCATTGATAATTTAAGAGCCGCTGCTGCTGCAATGACGGACACAAAAGTAATTGGCTCAGCAATGGGCGAATTGATGGTAGACTACGAATAAAGTTCCAGTGCTAAGGAATTTGCTGCAGCGTCGTTGTTTGTAGCGAATGTGTGTGATCAACGAGCGGCAATTATTCGTTGGTCACACGTCTCCTCACGCGGGGTCAGTCTGACCTCACTTTTCTCTACAGCGGATAGGTACAGTTTCTGTACTTGGTAGGTTTCTCTAAATGTTTAGGTTTCTTCCAATAACACAAATGGGAGACTGAATATGAGTTATACAGCTGTAAGAGAGTTCACCCCTTATGACGGTAAAGATGCGGTTTTAGAAGCCCGCTTAAAAAGAGCTGTGGGCGCGATGGGCAATCATGGTGCCAATTCAATGCTTTTCAAAGTCATTATTGGAGATCGTGCTGGCGACTATGAAATTTATAATTGGTATGAAACCGTAGGCGCGGGTGCAAGAGCGATGAAAGGTTTCATGACTGACCCAGAAATGCTGGCTGTTAACGCCGAACGTGCCGCAGACCCAGTCGCTGAGATGCGTGGCCCATGGGTCGGTAGAGTAATCCATAATAATACTAAGGGTGATGCAAGGATGGTGAGCGTACACAGAGATTACGCGGTATCGCGAGGTGATGTGCCTAAAATGATGGAACTTGTGCCTGAATTGCAAACAATTACAGATGACTTAAACGCAGAATTGGGCGTTGGCGTACCGTTATTCGCGGAAAATCACCAAATGATGAGAGTAGTTTATCGCTTCAAAGATTTGGAACATTGGGGAGATAGTGTGGACAAGATTGCTAATGATACAAATTTTGTCTCGCTAGTTGAAAAAGCCAATACAATTGGAGCTCTAACCCAATCCCGAGTTCTTATGAAATTAAGCTAATCCCGAGACTACTCACCAAAAAACTAGGGTCAGCCACAAAATCTGGCTGACTTAATTTCTAAATTAAAGGGAATAAATAATGCTTTTTCATGTAACACATACTCATGATTATCAAACATGCATGGCTCATCGCGAAGAAGCGAGAAATGAATTTAACGATGGTTTCACGAAAGCCGCAGCAGCGAATAAAGTCCAAATTTTAGCTACTTATAACAATCGTGGTCGCCACACACGCATCTGGATTTTAGAGGCACCTGATTATCATGCAGTGGACAAAGCGTTGGAGCCAATCCTCAAGTTTGGAAATTATGACATCATGCCCGTGTCGGCGATGTGAGCAAACCAGCACCTATGAGGGTACCAACAAATGCCAATAATCAAGAGACTAAACGTTAATACTTTCACCACCGAGCAAGATAATGATGCGTTTATCGCTGAATTAACTGAAATGTGGCAAGAATGGAGTGGGCCAAGTAGCCCATCAAAAATCTCTGTTGATATTAATAAAGACCGCAATAATCCGCTACGAATGACCGCGTTTGTTACCATTGATGGTGAGGATGCGATGTTGGCGGTAAATGAGTGGAGTAAAGCCGTCGTTCTGCCAACACGTGATAAATATCAACATGAAAACATGATGATTGATGCTGATCTAGTCGCAACCATCATAAAATAATTTGCGACATTGAGCTTAAATTAGAAATTGGAGAAAGATCATGCTTTATGAAAAGTATGCGATTGCATGGGATACTCAAGACATAGATATGTTGGAGAGCTTGTGTCACCCAGATTTTGAGATGGTGATGCACTCATCAGGTTCTGCTGCATCAAAATCAGAGTACATTGATCGTGTCGGCCCGCTCATGCAAAAGTTTAAGCCAGAAGCTAGGCGCTGTTTATACGAAAATGACGATGTATTGGTAATGCATTTCTTCATGACGTTTCCTAATGGGACTAGAGATGCTGTTCTTTACTATATCCAAAAAGCAGATGGCTTAATGCGGAGAATTGAAACTGGTTCTACGCCTTTAAAATGATAAAAATATTGGGAGGAAATGAAAATGCCAAAAGGCTACTTAGTCGCGAACATACGCGTGAACGATTCAGAAGTTTTCAAAAAGTTTTCGCAAACGGCTTTACCAATCATAGAACAATATGGCGGTAAAATTCTTGCACGCGGCCCACATGCTGATCGTCATGAGGGTAATGTAGCTGGCGTGGTGACCATGCTTGAATTTGAAAGCAAAGAAGCGGCAGAAACTTTTTATTTCAGCGATGATTATCAAGCCGCAAAGGCAATCCGAGATACAGGTTGTGATACCGATTTAATGATTATTGAGGGAATGTAAAAATGACAAAGAAACTATCTATAGTAAGGTTTAAACCCAAGCCGCTGCTGTCAGACAAACGAGCGCGCGCATCAGTATTTAGTTGATGGCAACTTCTACGAGATCACCAAAGAGCGCCACTCGGTGAGAGCTGCGTCACGGTTTAGCTTGAAAATACTGCGTTTTGAGAGTGACCTTTGTGAGTTGAATAGATTGTGAAACGAGGCGTGGATTGCAGCGAACTTCTGTAGACTGTGCATTCGTCTAAACCGAAGCATTGCCCTTTCTCGTCGTCTAAAGGGTAAGTGTGAATTCTCTGCTCTGTTATTTGCCCATCGCTTGGTGACTTGCTTTTCTGAACAGCCTAGCTCTTTTGCTGCCGCACTATAGGAGCGAAGCTTATCTGTGACGATCTCGTTTGGTGATCCATAGCGCCGCATGGCTTTTTTCATGAACTTGAGCGCTGCTTTTTTGTCTCTCTTTTTGGTGACATAGCTTTCTAGCACCTCACCTTCATGATCGACTGCACGCCACAGGTAATGCCTTTCACCATTTATCTTCACGAAGACTTCATCCAGGTGCCATTTCCAATGACTGGCTTGCATTCCCCCTGCCCTGCGCTTTTTGATTTGGCTTGCAAATTGAGAGCCAAACCTATGCCACCAGTACCTTACGGATTCATAGCTAACATCCACACCGCGTTCATGCAGGAGGTCTTCGACATTTCTAAGTGAGAGCGGAAATCTCACATATAACATAACTGCGAGTTGGATGATCTCAGGACTGGTTTTGAAATAGCGAAAGGATACAGGATTAGGCATGGCTACATAGCTAATATCCAGCACGCTATCGGGCAAGGCGGTTTATTCTGACAGTGCCTCAGTGACGATGTGCGTGAGGCGAAGCTGGGTACTACGCAGAAGCTGGTTCTAGAGCTAATCCGCGAATATCCGCACTGCACGCAGAAATACATTGTCGACACGATTGGAAAAGATCAGGGGCAAGTCGCAAAAGCGATTAACCGTCTGATTGAGTTGGGTCTCATCGTGAAGAAGGGTGTTCAGCTTTCGGCGCAATAGCTATCATATGTGTCATATCTATCATATTCATCATCTCAATATGACAAGTATGATAGATATGACAGGCTTTGTACCAGCTTAGCTTCAAGGCTGGGAACAGATGTGTTAAAATAACCCGCGGGAATGTTGCATCACCTCATACCCTTTTGTGAGTATGCGCAAAATGCTCCAATCATCATGACCATTGATGCAATTAGCAAACTCGCTCCGATATTCTCCAACCAATCACCTAAGACGCCTGCAGCGAATGGACCTATTGTCTGAGCCAATGCAAAAATGATCGTAAAAACGCTTATAGAATAAGCCCAATTGTTTTCATGAAGGTTTTTTCTGGTGAAGTTTGTAATCGCACCAGGCGCCATAAATACCGACAGCCCGAATATTACCGCAGAAACAATAAGGCCTAAAAAGCTGGGAAATAAAACTGGAATACTCGACCCAGCAGCAATTGTGACCAATATTAAAGAGAGTGGCGTACCATCATCAAATCTCGCAAATATCGGTTTCCAAAAAAAGGGGGAAATGCAGATGCAGAGACCCAAGATAACCCAAACCGAAGTAATTGACAGCGCAGATAACTGTTGTGATACCATCCACGCGGAAATAAACGTCAGATATACAATGTAGCCAAGCCCAAAAGATGCATAACCTGTAAAAATTGCATACATCGACCTAATTGGGATTTTTTGTTTATCGTTAGCGACCAAATTACTGCGTGGCAATTTTCTCACAGACCATATTCCAACTGGACAAAATAATACACACAAAACGCCAATGATGACCCAGCATATTGGCCAAAACGAATTTCCATAAAAGTCTATTAACAGAGGTATAATCGCCCCAGAAATTACTATCCCTAGGCCTCCACCTGTTCCAAATAATATGGCTATGGAAAGCGCATTCATTCTATGATCATCCTGAAACAATGTTGATGCCAATGCACCCGCTGTTGAAAACGATATTGCACCAAATAACCCGGCCAAAAAACGTAGAACAAACTGAAACTCGATCTTCACCAATATGCCAGTCAAAAATAAGGTCACAGACGTACTGATCAATCCAGCGGCGAAGAGATATTTGGATGGAAACTTTTGCACGAGGAGCATCGTAAAAACTGCTCCGACGATGTATCCTAGCGCGTTAATTGTGCCTAACCAACCAGCTTGCATATAGTTCCAATTCATTTCCGTCTGCATAGCGGGCAACATTAAACCATACGTAAATCTTGCAAATGAGTTAGTAACCGTTACTCCAAGCACTAAACCTAAAAGTATAAACCATTGTGTAATAGTGGACCGAAAGTGATCAGAGCTGTCGCGTGAAATTTCCATTTGGTTATTTGGTCGTCCTGTGAACTCAGTTGGGGTCCAATTTCTTATGGCATCACCAGAAATATTTATTAGTTTTTGTCATCGGGCAATACTTGATGCACTTCAATTACATTACCGATCGGATCATAAAAAAATATCTGATGCCAACCTTTCACGGCATCACTTCCCCAATCAGAATACGGCACACCACAATTTTCCAAATGCGCAATGAATGCTTCAATGTCATCTGTTCGGTAAGCTATGTGGCCACGTTCTAAAGGGTTCACCACATGTCCTGAGCGAAATGAATTTGTAATATCTTTCGGGGTTAAGTGTAATTGAATGGTACCATCTGTGACAAAACTTACATCACCTACAAGCGATTTATCTTGATTAATTGGTGGTAAGTTTTGGCGTTCATCATCACCTAAGGTCATCACATTTCGATAAAAATCACTCAGTTCCGGTACGTTATCTCCACAAAGATTTAAGTGATGCAACCAAAGTTTCATAAGTGATAATCCTTAATCAGGTGTAAAAAACATATAGATGATACTACCCAATATACTTTCGCCGTTTGACAAATACGTCAATTAGTCTTTCGCCAATCATTCAGTCATATCCGCCCGAGTAGTAATCGTTGAGGGGGCATGTGTTCCGTCAGTGCTCTCAACGTAACTACTGTTACTTATATGTAAAAAAGGCTGGCCCATTCCAGGGTCAGCCAGTTCAACAGGGAGGTAAAATTTGAAAAATTACTTCTTCATACTCAGTAAAACGACTGTTTGGCTAACATGTTAAGTTACGGCGCCGGGATGGAGCTGTGCAACATCGTCAAAAAGAGTGACCAGCTTTCGGCTCAATAGCTATCATATCTGTCATATCTGTCATCTTCTGCATCTCAATATGACAAGTATGATAGGTATGACAGGCTTTGCGCCAGATACATGATCTTTGGCCATGTCGATTAATGATCAAAATCTTGGAGATCAGGGCGATGGGATATAGCCTCGAACATACCAATAATTTCTGATTGTGGGATGCGGTCCAGAATACCGGCACTAATTTGTTGTTGGTTCCATATTAAAGATATTGCTGGGTCGTGAAGCATCGCCCAATTGCTGAAAAAGCGGTTACTCGCTCGTCTACTTACTAATTTTTTAATTCCGACATGACGATCGTCACGACATATGCGCATATAGGTAGCATTGACTGCTTCCAAGCTGCCCTCAAGCAATTGCAAATATATATCTTGCCTGCAAACCAGTGCTCCTGAAACATTATCTCGCGCATTGCATTTTCTTGCGACATCTAAAATGGTGTGTAGCGTAGCGCTATCGTATCCTAATGGTTGAGATGCATAGATAATTTGCATCGGTTTATTAGTGAGATACGTTATTTGTGAAATGATCTTCACCCCTGTGATGGCGATCAAATCTTATCAATTACTGAGCGCGGTTGAGAGCTGTCGTGATCACTGTAGGGTAAAGACAACCAATTAAAACGCAACTAATTTTATTTGGGTTACGATTTACAGGGAACTTAACAGTTCAAGATTAGGTTTCGCCAATACCTAAATTAAGCAAAGTATTTCGTCGTTTACTTATAGATAATGTCTGTATTCAAATCAGAACGGGTATGTAAATCCCAATAAGTATCAAGTATCTTTTGGGTTACTTCACCAGCGGCATCATTACCCAAAATACGGCCATCGACGCGTGTCACCGGTACTATTCCCCCAGCAGTTGTCGCCGTGAATACTTCATTAGCATTTTGCAGCGCCATCGCAGAAATATCGGTTGCCGAACAGGGAATTTGCAATTCACCGCAAATTTCAAAGACTGTCTTTCTGGTAATACCTTTAAGCGCACCAGACTTTGGCGTCACGACCTTTCCATCAATTACAGCAAAGATATTAAACCCAGGTCCTTCAGTAATATGACCACCCTGATCCAATAAAACTGTGGTATCGTAACCGTCATCAAGCGCTTGAAATAATGCCGCTGTCATGTCGCCCCAATGATAGTTTTTTACAGTGGGGTCCACTGATTGTGCAGATATACGCATTGTTTCCTTTGCAATGGAAATATGTGCTCCTCGTTTTGCAACTTCTTGTGGAATGACCCAAACGAATGGAACAGCCCAGGCGTAAAAGTGATTTTTGCAAGACCTTGGGTCGCGTGTTCCTGGAATAATTGGGGTGCCACGTGATGCTACCATGGATACGTAAGCCGATTTTAATCCGGAGGTAGAAATTAGGTCGACAAGTGCCGATCGAATTTCTTCTCTATCAAGCTCGACGTCTAACCTTAGCTTGCTCATTGATGTCGAAAAGCGCTCCAGATAATCATCTATCCTAAAGAAGGCGCCATTCCAGACGTGGACTACGTCATAAGTGATGTCAGAACGTGTTAATCCCCAATCTAAGACTGATATTTTTGCCTCAGAAATTGGGATGACCTTTCCGTCCATCCAAGCTGCACCTGCGGAATAATCCATATTATTAGACATCTTAATCCGCCCACTTAATCGAGCATCCAATCGAGGGAAGCTGTTGAACAGGCCCTATACCAGTTTCTTTTATTTGTAACATTGCATCGTAAAGTTCACGGGACAATTCGGTTGCACCATCACGCCGGTTATTTAGCCGCCCACGATATTCAAGTTCCATTGCCCGATTAAATCCAAAGAAGTCTGGCGTGCAGCGAGCATCATATGCCCGCGCAACGGATTGATTTTCATCATGGAGATAAGGGAAGTTAAATGCGTTCTGCGCCGCAAATCTCTGCATATTATCAAAGCTATCGTCGGGATATTTAATCGGATCATTGGAACAAATTGCAATGACTTCAATTCCTTCCTTTTGAAGAGCCTGGGCTTCAAAATTTAAGTCATCTAACGCACTGACGACATACGGGCAGTGATTACAAATGAACACGACAACTGTGCCATGTTTGCCAGCTAGATCACTTAAATTAAGTCTGGTGTCATCCGTTGATCTTAAACTGAATGACGGAGCAATTGTACCACGCACAAAATCCATTGTCTGCTTACTCACTTCTTAAAAACATGCCGATTGTGATACCCAATATACTTTCGCCGTTTGACAAATACGTCAATTAGTCTTTCGCCAATCTTGTCTTCAAACCCCCACTGCATGGGGATCATCGGGGGGCATTCATCAGAGAGTACTAGAGCGCCACTGGCGTCAAACGTGATGTAGCCTTGGTCAACCGAGTTATAAAATCGTTAGGTAATCTTTCAGCTCTTTACGTTTTGTACCAGAGCTGTACGCACTTAAGGTCTGATGATCTTTAGTAGTAAATGGTCCCCACACCTCTTTACCAATGGGCATTTCGTCGGCAATAATTGATTTCGCTACCTTCATTGAATTACTAACCGGTTTATTTGAAACGAAAAATCCTTCAACATAAGCTGGCTCCGCCAAGCGTATCACCTTGTCGAAGCTATTGTTTGCTTCTTGGGCATCGAACCAATGCCAGCTACCATTCGAAGAAAAATTTCCACTACTCTCATAACGAACATGTAGTTTCTCTATCATACCAACGCGCCCCACCTTCAAATTTAGTGGCACTGGATCAAAAAGTTGAAGGCCCGGTATATCCATAATCGGCGCATACTTAATTTCTACGTATGCGAGAGATGTATCCAATCGTTTCAGCAAATGTGAAAGAGAAATTTGCAAAGGAAAATAGCCATCGATCACGTCATTAAAAAAGCATAAATTTTCTCCAATGTCTTGATGTGACATCTATCAAAAAAGTCCAAAATATTCTTGTTGCTCCCAGTCTGAAATGCTCATCAGATACCTGTCCCACTCAAAGCGCTTCAAAGTTGCCATATAACTTTGGAAATCGTTACAAAAGTATTTTGGAAATAACTTGCTGCGTTCAAAGGCTTCGATTGCTGAATAAAGATTACTAGGAAGTGCTTGGTGCCCTTCATAAGGGGTGTCTGTTGCGCTTGGTGGATTTAACCCTCTGGTCATGCCGTCCAAGCCTGATACAATTTGTGCCGCAATAGCATAAAATGGGTTTGCTGAAGTGTCTGCAACTCTGTTCTCAATTCTGGAGGCAGGATCGCTTGGGTGCATAAGCACTCTTAACATCGCTCCTCGATTATCTCGGCCCCATTGAATTTGCTTTGGCGCTAATTGATAGGGAGTGAACCTCTTATAGCTGTTTACTGTCGGATTAGTGAGCAGACAGCAAGCTTCCGCGTTTTCTAACAATCCGGCTATCCAGCCTTTAGCCTCATTTGACAGCATACGCTCTTCTTTAGGCACAAAAGCCGGATTGCCGCTAGTCGTTAACAATGATTGATGGAGATGCCAGCCATTTGCAGCTGCATTGGGTAACGCAGGTTTTGGCATAAAGCTCGCATGTAAACCTCGCCTGTAGCAAACCTCTTTAACCATAGTGCGGAAAAGAACAAATCTCTCTGCTTGAGTTTGGGGATCAGCTGCAGCAAACGTAAATTCGAATTGGCTTGGTCCCATCTCAATTTCGACTGATTGAGGCTCAAGGCCTAGTTTCTCAGACATTCGTCGAAGTTCATCAAGAACTTCTTCAACTTCAGAATACTTTGCTTCAGTAAGGTATTGATGACCTTGTGTAAGGTTTTCAGTCTTAACTGGTGTCGGTGGCATTAACGCTTTTTCGTGGCTCAGGCACTCGTCAATCATCCTGAATATCTGAAATTCAACTTCCAAACCAAAAATGGCAACATAACCCGCTTCCTTCAAAGCTTTGGTGGCAGCAGACAAAATAGCGTCTGAAGAAATAGAGATTTCATTTCCATTGCGATCTTCAACTGAACAGAAGAGAAATGCTGAATGAGGAGACCATGGAATTGGGTAAAATCGTTTTGGGTTTGGGCGAAGAATTACATCGTTTGCACCACTAAATGTCACATCAGCGACTTCTTTAACGCTAGACCATATTGGAAATGCGGTACGATGCGAAGTGTCTTTCAATAATAATGTTGAAGGAACTTTTACGCCGTTCACAAATGCAGATTTTATCGCGGACGCAACAATTGTTTTGCCTCTCAAAATACCATGCTGATCAACGAAAACAACTCTAACAGTCTCGATGCCTTCAGCATTAATCAGTTCTATTATTTGTTTTACGCCGCTTTTCAAATTGCAGCATCCCATGGACATGAATTGCGCCTTTCGAAATCAGCTGCTTGGCTAGCTTTTTCCCAATTAGAAGTTTTCGTAATCGTATCGTTTGAAAGTGGTCCTTTGATTGCACTCGTCGCATCATCTTTCATTGGTAATTGAGCGGACTTATGACTAAGCAAGTCTGCGATCGCTTGTCGAAGTATTCGTCGATATCTTATAATAGCAACGTCCGAACGGCCTAGATGTTCTTGAGTTCTATCTTGAATTGGCCCCATGCCCTCCACAGCCCATTGATCATGGACGTTTATATCTAAACCCATACCCGTATAGGTTTCAAATTCTTGCTCATGAGGATCATAATTGTAGTTATTTTCTGCATTCTTTAGTGGGGCATAATCCGGTACTGTATGTTCTTGCAAACGCTGCTCTCGCATCAATTTTTTGTTAACCGGCTTATCAAAGCTGGTGAATACGGAATACCAGTAGCAATTTTCGTTATCAATTGGGACATGCCATTGCGTTATTGTCATTTCGCGTGACATGGGAATACAGATCGCTTGTGGAAAAATCTGGTTTGTCACTCGAACGTGAGTGAGGCCATTCTGCATGTGTCGAAGGGCAGTGATTTTCAATCCATAATCTGTTTCATCAACCAAAATCTCAGGGCGAGGATACTCCCGAAGTATTTTTGTCATTGGTATATTGGTGTTCGCAGCAGTGTCTCTAAATTGCTTGCCATATCCTTCCATTGGGTCTTCGTCTTGTAAAAACCGATGTAAAAAAGAAGCGTGGGCAGGGTCTATGCCAACTTCAAGTGCCTGAAGCCAGTTGCAACGCCATAAACCTTTAAATGCAAACACGTGCGTATCTGGTGCCCTGAAACAATCAAAATTTGGAAATTCAGGAGGCGTCCCACTTCCTAAATATGCAAAAATAACACCGTTTTTTTGAACTGTGGGATATATCGGTCCATCTACATCAATCTCGATGTCGTCCGCTTTTGGGATTTTCCTTGAAGAATAACTTTCATCTACTAACCTGGTCACCAATTTGAAGCCGCAATGGTCCTTCACTAATGCCAAATGTTCACTCAATAAGTTAACTGCGAAAGGTAAACCAAATGCGATGTCATCGCAGAGTGCCGCTGGCTGCCAATACTGCCGAAGTAGCATCCCGGCATCATCATTAGCGCCAATGCGCGTGATTTGATCATTTAATTGTTGGCTAATCATTGGGTCATCTCACTTCCTGGCAGTTGTGCATAGATAATCCCATCCTTTTCGATAACTGGAACCATTGGAACTTTTATCTGAGTGTACATCTTGGAGCCTACTGGCTCAGCCGGTTGCTCAACACATTGCCCAGTTCTGTCAAAGTGCCAGCCATGAAAAGGACAACGAATTCCATTATCTTCTAGACGACCATAGCAAAGATCGGCTCCGCGATGGGGGCATTTCCTACCGATTAGACCGAGATATCCCTCGTCATCTCGAAAAAGAATATACTGATTTTTGCCAAGTTCTATTGGAACTAACGCTCGCGGGCCTTCCAGATCGCTAGTAAGTGAAATTTTTAGCCAGTCTTTCTGCTGAGGCGGATCATGTTCCATAATCATTAGTACCTAAATCAGATTGCGTGTGTAAAGTGTATGAGTTGAAACCTTATTAAGGCAAGTTTTATGTATATCGGTTTGATCACTCACTTCTTGAAATCATCTCAATTGTGATACACACGATACTTTCCTCGTTTGACTGATACGTCAATTGGTCTTTGCCCAAGTTTGTCTTCAAACCCCCACCGCATGGGGATCATGGAGTGCCGCTGTGGGCATCGCAAACATTGATTTTCGGAGCGCGAGCATCACCTTTGTGTCATGGTCGAGTGGATTTGACCAGATAGCTGACGGACGGGTTTCACCAATGCTATGACGTCTGTCAGCT